>Ga0307442_1000288_pt1 | contig 23796 bp, 17 predicted proteins | sample SalMarWE160430MG_FD_202143 | JGI IMG/M metagenome (GOLD analysis project Ga0307442, IMG submission 202143) | Salt marsh sediment microbial communities from the Plum Island Ecosystem LTER, Massachusetts, United States - WE1604-30 | ecosystem: Environmental > Aquatic > Marine > Intertidal zone >...
AAGAGGGACCGATGCGCACAACCGTGCACAGCCAGCGACCGCCCCGGCTGTCACTGCCGGGGAATTGGTCGCCCACCTTGACCCTGCGCACCCGGGCCAGATAGTGATGATCTTCTCCCGTGAGATCGATGAACCGTCCGAAGGGTGGATCTTGGGGGAGGATGAATACCCTCATGAACCGTCGGAGCCGAGCACCTGCACCAGGACCGAGCGCCGCCGGGGCCCGTCGAACTCGCAGAAGTAGATCCCCTGCCAGGTCCCTAAACTGACACTTCCGGCATCCACGATAAGCTGAACCGTAGAACCCATGAGAGACGCTTTGATATGAGCCGCGGAGTTACCCTCGCTGTGGGCGTAATGATCGTTGAAGGGAATGTTCTTTTCCAATTCCATAAGCATGTCCCGCACCACGCTGGGATCGGCATTCTCATTGATCGTCACACCGGCGGTGGTGTGGGGCACGAACACGGTACACAGCCCTTGCGAAACACCGGCCGACCGGACCGCTTTCTGTACTTCTGGGGTGATATCGATGAACTGACAGCGCTCCGCGCTGGCCACCTGAAAACGAGTGGTCATGTTCCCGCGCCTAATCCTGCAGGTAGCGCACCGCCTCCTGGAGAACCAGGTCGAACTCCAGATCGTACACGGGGGGATTGTTGTTGGTGCGGTTCAGCTCATTGCGGATCAGGCGCCGGACGTAGCGATCGTCCAACCGGATGTCCTTGTCAGCCAACTCCTTCTCGAAGGAGTCAATATTCGCATCCGTGGGGTCCGGATACCGGCTCAAGAAATCCTTGATCAGCTCTTCCTCGATGATGCGGGACAGAGCCTGTTCCTCCTCTTCACTGAGCTCCGGCTCCTGCACCGGCACATCCGGTGAAATCCCGATCTTGTCGATGTTTTTCCCCAGGGGGGTGTAGTAGCGCGACATGGTCAGGCGGAAACCGGCATCACCGACTCTCTTGATCTGCTGCACCGACCCCTTGCCATAGGATTTTTCCCCCATAATCGTCGCCCTTCCGGTGTCCTGAAGCGCACCGGCCAGGATCTCAGAGGCGCTTGCCGAGCCGCGGTCAATAAGCACGACGATCGGCAGATCCGCAGGTACCAGGGTGTTCCGGGTCGAGGCATAGAACACATGATTCTCCGAGGCGACCCGGGAACGGGTGCTGACAATCGGACCCTTGGAAAGGAAGAAATCGGAGATGTCGATCACTGCGGAGAGCAGTCCGCCCGGATTGCTGCGCAGATCGATGATCAGGGAGCTGTAAGCGCTGTCAGCGAACTGATGAAGGGTTTCTTCCACCCGATCTACGGTCAAAGGTGTAAACTGGATGATGCGCAAATAGCCGATACCCCCGGGAATCATGTCCTGCCGGACCGTGGGTACTTCGATCATATCCCGAACTAACCGCACATCGAACCTCAGGGTCTTGCCGCGGATGATGGTCATGGTGACCGACGACCCGGGCTCTCCCCTCAGCACGGAAAGAACTTCGTCGATGTTCAGGTCCACGACCGATTCGCCGTCCACAGCTACGATCAGATCTCCGGCGTTGACTCCCGCACGATAGGCCGGGGTGCCTTCGATCGGCGCAACCACCTCCACACCGCGATCGATCTTGGAAATGATAAGTCCGACCCCGCCAAAACGACCCATGGTGGTATCATCGAGGTCCCGCATCTCCTCCGCGGAAAGGTAGGCGGAGTGGGGATCGTCGAGGGCTTCGAACATGCCTCGCAATGCACCATCGACCAGGTTTTTCGGATCGACCTTTTCCTCGTCGACGTAGTTCTCCTGCACGAAGCGGAATACTTCGAAAAACGTACTCAGAAGACGTTGGGTTTCCGCCTCCTGATTGCCAGCTAAAACCCTCGGGGCAAAACTGAGAAGAACGATCACGGCGGCCAGAAACGCCGTAACCACGATCCAAAGGGTGCGCTCTCTGAAAAACTTCAGCTTTTTTTCCATCGGTTGACTCCAGTAGTAAAAGTGAAGAATTCCCGGGCATTTGTCAATTGTAGGAACTTGTTGACCCGAAAACACAAGCGGGGCTAAACTTGGGGCACGAGCGAAACAGTCATGAAATTTCGCAGAGTATTTTTTTTGATCACCGCCATTTGGGAACTGCTGCGTTTTTGTGCCATCTTTCTGGCCGTTTGGATCATCTTCAGCCGGACTCTGGAAACGAACAACCAGGGGATCTACTGGCTGCTGGTGCTGGGAAATGGCGGACTGCTGGTGGCGGCCGCCCTTCTGTTCCTCTACGTGGACCCTGAGCGCTTTCGCGTCCTGCTGAACCTGGTCAGGCTGGGCAAGATCCTGGGACTGTTCAGCGCCCTGCTTCTCATCGTCCTCGAGCCCGTTGGCACGGGCCTGCGCTTTCTGAACTTCGGCTTCCTGCCCTATCGGGTCGCACCGCTCTCCCTCCTGCTCACCGTCTCCGTGGCAGACCTGATCTTCCTGTTTCTGCTGTTTACCTATCAGATCGAACAAACACCGCCCTCACCACCGGTGCGGAGGCAGCAAGAACAAGACCCCCCCCTTCCCAAGTACAGAGAAACCATAATTCCGAAATCCTGAAACTCGAAGCTCTGCCTTGCTGATATCGAGCGGCTGTATTAAAATCCAGGATCCTCAAGGCGGCGGGCTGATCCCGGGCTCAGGTGCTTCTGTGCGGCTTTTTCTTGGGTCTTGCAGTATTGACTGCACTTGCGTAACAATTAACCTATGGCGGAACCAGTCACGCTCACCGGAAACCTGGAGCTTCAGATCGATGAATCGCGATTGGAAGCTACCCTTGTATTTTCCCCGGAGGCCGACGGTCCCCAGTGGGACCGGCAGAAGATAATTGCCTATATAGAGGAGCAGGGAGTACGGGAGGGGATCGAAACTAATGCCCTGGATGTGATCTTTGATCCGGAGAAGGGTGGCAGCAAACGTATAATTGTCGTTGCCCGGGGTACTGTACCCCAGGAGGGGCAAGCGCCGGAGCTTGGCGTAGAGAAGCTTTCGATTCCTGAAGCCCTGCGGCCTTACGAAACTCAAGTGATCCCAGCAGATCAACCGCCTCAAGTATATCAACGCACCGTTGAAAAAACAAAGACCGAGACGGTCGTTACCAAAAAGCCCAAACTGCCCTTTCTCCCGGCCAAAGAGGAGAAGAAGGTCGTCTGGGAGAAAAGCGAGAAGCTCACGCCTCTCGAACGGCCGGGGGAGCAGAAGGGCAGAGGCTACGCCCACAAGGGAGATGTGGTGGCCACGGTTACTCCGGGTCAGCGGGCTCGAGCCGGTCGGAACGTGTTCGGCCAGGAGATACCTGCCGGTGCCCCGGAAGAAACCGAAGGGCTGTATCTCGGGGAAGGGCTGAGACAGACGGGAACCGAGATCCGAGCCGACACAGAGGGATTCTATCGATACGGGAACAACTGGATCGAGCTTTTCCCGTTTTCCCTGCACCAACACAGGGTGTACGCCTCCGAGAATAGACTGACCTGTCTTTTGGATTTCATCCCCGGCTCCGACCTGACCGCTCCCCCTACGGCGGATCAGATCCTGGAAAAAGCTGCAGCCCTGGAATTCCCGAAACAGGAACTGCTGGAGGTGGAAGAGCTGGCCGATCTGCTCAGCCGCGCGCTCACCGACAAGGTTTCGCTCAATGCCGAACCGGTAAGCAGGTCCGCGGATGCGGAGATCCAGGTTGTTATTTCAGAAGACAAGCTCAACGCTCATCTGAACTTGAGAAAAGGAAGGGGTAAAGGCAAGCCCTTGAGTCTCAAGCAGGTGGGGGAGGTTATCCGCAGCCAGAAACTCAAAGGCTTGGATATTCCGCGAACCCAGGAGGACATCCTGGCGTTCCACAGGGGTGAACAGAGCGGTCTGGAAAACTACCCGCTGGTGGAGGGCCGGGAGGCGCAGCGGGGTCAGGACGGGCGCATCGAATGGAGGATTTCCTTTCTTGCTGAGGAGCGTGTCGCCGAGTTGAAAGAGCAAGCCGGCAGTCGGGTGGATAAGCTGAAGGAGTTCGGTTCTCTGGAGACCTTTCCAATTGAGTCTGTCCAAAGCATGGCCGAGGTTCAGGAACGGGCGACCGTGGCGGAGATCATCCCGGCAACCACCGGAACGGCCGGAGTGGATGTCTACGGTACGTTACGCCCGGGCCTCAAGGGACAGGATGTCCATATCGACCTTTTAGAAAACCTTAAGCAGGTCGGCAGGGAAATCGTTGCCACCGAGGGTGGATTGCTGGACACGGCCGAGAACGAAGCAGGGCTGCTCATGCGGGTGCGCCCTCATCAGGACCGGGAGATACAGGTCTCCCTTAACGAGGACCGCATGCAGGCCTTTCTGACCCTGCTACCCTCAGAAGGCACGGGAGAACCTCTGGATCCGGAGGCTGTCAACAGGGTGATCGTTGAAGCCGGGGTTGTGGAGGGTCTACAGACTGACGAAGTCGCCCGGGCTGTAGACCGGGCAAAGGAGGGAGAGCCGGTTCAGGGCATCCTGGTCGCTCAAGGAAAGGAACCTCAAGCCGGTGAGGACACGGATCTGGAGATCCAGGTGCAGCTGGCCAGCGGTCAGCGACTCACGGTGAGAGAGGATGGCCGGGCGGACTATCACAGCCAGGATAGAATCACAGTAGTCAAGGCCGGTGCCTTGCTGGCCCGGTTGAAGTCGCCTACCCCGGGCACTGAAGGCTGGGATGTCACCGGCAAGGTAATTCCCGCACGGAGAGGATCGGCCCGCTACGTACATGCGGGCAAACATGTAGAGTGCCGGGAAGAGGAGGACGGCACCCTGCAGTACTTCGCCAAGATCGACGGGGAGCTGGATTACCGGGGCAGTTCCATCGACGTGCTCCAAATCCACACCGTCGAGGGAAACGTGGGCTTGGAGAGCGGTAATGTGAAGTTCTCCGGAACCGTCAGGGTCACGGGCATGGTGCAGAGTGGATTCTTCGTTGTAAGCGCTGAGAGCATCTTCGTGGAGGAGAGCGTCCAGGGGGCGCTCCTGTCCGCAGGGGATTCCATACACATTGACAAGGGGATCATAGGGGAGGACAAGGCTGTGCTGAGGGCCAAGAAATCCATCCGGGCTCGATTCGCCGAGCAGGCCACCCTGCTGGCCGTAGAAAATATCCACCTCACCAATGCCTGCCTGCGCTGCACCGTGAAATGCAATGGAAAGATGAGCCTAGAGTCCGAAAAGGGCAACATCGTCGGCGGTCGGATGTACTGCAAGTTGGGCCTGGTGGCCATGAATATCGGCTCGGAGCGGGAAGTTTCTACGGAGATCCACTTCGGCCAGGATATCCTGGTCCAGGACCAGTTGGAGAGGGAACAGCGGCAGTCCGAGCGGCTAAAAAAGCGAAACACTGAAATCGAGCGCTCGATAACCCAACTCAAGCGCACATCCCCAGCCGATCAGAAGGGCCTGCAACAGCTGGGCAACGAAAAGCACCAAAACCTGCAGCAGATACAGATGCTTTCCAAACGGTTGTTTATCCTCTCGGAGCGCTTCGAGCAGCATTTCCCTTCCGAGATCGTAATCCGGGGTGTGATCTATCCGGGGGTCGTGCTCGAAAGCCACGGCCGGAAGAGAGAGATCAAAACAGCCTTGAGAGAGGTTGTCTTCTTCTTCAACACCACCTCGGGAAGGATTGAAGAAAAACCGTTGAACGGGTAAGGTACAGCCGATGCAGATCTTGACGTATCTCTCCTTTCCGACCTGGCTGCACCCCGAAATCATTCCGGGACTACCTCTGCGCTGGTACGGTCTGATGTACCTGGTAGCCTTCTTTGTCGCCTACCAGATCGTTAGAATCCAGGTGAAAGAAAAGAGCCTGGATGTCAAGAAGGACGATGTATTGAACATGTTTTTCTGGGGGATCGTCGGTCTGCTGGTAGGTGCCCGCCTGTTCGCCGTAACCATCTACGCTCCGGCCGGAGAGTATCTCAAGGCTCCCTGGAAGATCATTCTTCCCATTGCCGTCGAGGGGGGGAAGCTGCGCTTCACCGGACTGGCCGGGATGTCCTATCACGGGGGCCTGCTCGGCGCCGTGGTAGCGATCGTCATCTATCTCCGTGTGAAGAAGTTCTCCATCCCGGAGTGGGGCGACATGATCGTCACCGGATCGGCCCTGGGATACACCTTCGGCCGGCTGGGGAACTTCATAAACGGGGAGCTGTACGGCCGCATCACCACCCTACCCTGGGGCATGCTCTTTCCCCGCCAGGAAATCGTAAACGGACGCTTTCAGGGATCCGTGCCCTCCCAGCACCTCTTTCCCGCCTCTGCGCCGTGGGTTCAGGAATTCGCGACCAAGGTCGGGCTGGATATTAGCGGAATGCGTGCCGTCAATCTTCCCAGACACCCCTCTCAGCTCTATGAAGCCTTTTTCGAGGGGATCGTGCTTTGGGCCATTCTCTGGTTCGGATTCCGAAAGCGCAAGGCCTTTGCGGGTCAGATGATGGCCGTGTACATCATGGGCTACGGATTCTTCCGCTTCCTGATCGAATACGTCCGTCAGCCGGACTTAGGGATTGGGTTTCCCATCCAGCTGGTGAAACTGACCAACCCGGCCATTCAGTTCAGTCCCTTCAACTTCACCACAGGACAGATCCTCAACTTCACCATGATCCTGATCGGCGTCGGCCTGTACCTCTTCTACAAAGCCCGGGCCAAGCGGGTGCGGGAGCAGGAAAACGCCAAGGCCGAACGCCCCAAGGGAAGAAAACTCCGCAAGAAGATCCGCTGACCGGGTTCGGAGGAGGGCCCGTTCCTCCGCGGGTGATCGAGTCTATCCTCATCAACTATTATGAAAAAACCGTATCATTAATCATACAATGTTGACATCTTTTGCTGATCCGCTCTAACGTCGATCTGTATTTTAATACTCAACAGCTAATTAGAACCACACGCGATTGAGAGGGATGGGTCTAATTCTTGCATTGATAATAACTGAAAGAGAAAAACAACCATGGAACGGATTGCATCTATAGTCAGACCGATTGTAAACAAAAAGTACTTCTCCTTCCCTCAAGCCTTCGGGGGCGAGATCGTCCGCAAGGCTCTGCATCTGCTCATAGCCTTCGTGCCTCTGCTGGCCGGTGTAGATCTAAGAGTGACGATGATGCTTCTGGCCGGAGGTACGCTGTTCTACGTGTTCGCCGAGCGGCTGCGCATTGAAGGACGACCGGTCCTGGTGATATCCGACTTGACCGTAATCGCTTCCCGGGAACGGGACAGAAGCCGTTTCGTACTCGGTCCGGTGACCTTGGGTATAGGAGCCATGCTTTCGCTGCTTCTGTATCCTTCAACCGCCGCGGCTATCGCCATCTACGCTCTGGCTTTCGGTGACGGTTTTGCCAGCCTGGCCGGAAAGCTCTTCCGCAGTCCCTCCATTCCCTTCACGCGAAATAAAACCCTCGCCGGAACGGCGGCCTGTTTCATCGCTGTGCTTCTGGGTACCTGGAAGTTGACCGGACGGCTGTCCATCGCCTTTGCCGTGGCCGTAGCAGCCACGATGCTCGAGCTCATCCCGATCCGGGATTTCGACAACCTGATCCTGCCAGTTGGAACCGGATTCGTAGCGACCTATATCCTACAGCTGTAGTTTACATAATCTCAAAGCTTCAAAAACCCAGGTAGAATACCACGATCTGTCGGACGAAAAGCACGAATCCGACGATCAACGCAGCCGCGCCAAGAACAACCGGGAGGGGCGCGATACCATACTGAAGCAGCTCCCGCCCGGCGAACAGCAATACGGCTGCCCCAGCGGCCACGGCGAAGCGCCGGCTGCGGCGCAGCCTGGCTGCCACCACGAAATTGATCACTATGAGCAGCGCCAGGATCAATCGTACAAACAGATAGCCCTGCCGGTCTCCCAGTTTGTAGAGGAAAGTCGGTTCATACAGACTGGTGTCCAGGGGCAGCACCCCCGCGAGGGCGAAGGCTAATACAACCATCCCGCCGATCAGAACCGAATACTGAACGTACTTCATGCCCACCGCATACAGGCTGGCCACCAACAAACACAGCAGACCGAAGAAACGGGAGAACAGCACCAAGCGTGTTACCACCACGTTAAGATACTGAGACAATCCGAGCGCCGGGAATACCAGGTTGCCGAGTCGCCAGGCTTCCAGACAGAGAGATAGACAGAAGAGCATAAGGAACAGAAGCTCCGGCGAGTCGGTTCGACGGTACAGCTTGCGTACACCCAGATTGGCCAGGACGGCAAACAGAAGCAGGGATGCTATTCCTGCCAGGGCAATTATGCGCAGGAAACCCGGTTCCGGCCTACTCAGGACCAGCAGCCATCGGGGGAGGGGTTCGGCCAAATCGCCCAATACATCCGGAAGGATATTCATTTGGAAAATCAGATAGACCCCGCCGACAACCACGAGCAGATGGAACAGGGAAATGACTATAATGGAAACGATCAGGTTTCTGTGAAAGCTGGCGTACATGCTTTCTCACGTACAAATTGTAGAAACAAATTTTCAGGCCGTTCATGGCAATGCCCTGAGCGCGACCAATGCCTATGACCCAATGGAGCAATAGTGGCACAATTCGCACGGTTTTGAAAGGCGAATTCGCGCCGAGCGGCAGTTCTCGGGGTTTTGGTCCGAGAAAAACCTACAGAAAATTGAGAACTGTACGATATTGTCTATAGGAGTTCCTATGCGCATTAGAGGTTTCCTGATTGTTGTCTTTGTTACCGTCTGCGGGCTGTTGTTCGCCGGTGATTTTGCCACCTTTCAAAATCTCGGCTTTTCACCGGACAGCAGTCACTTCATGTTCGCCCAGTACGGGGCGGTGGAGAAGACCGCCCTGCCCTACGCCGAACTGTTCGTGGTCGACGTGGCTGCCAACCGTTTCGTCTCGGGGGGCGTGCAGAAGGCGACCTACAACCACCCGATCCAGCCCGGGCTGGACGGCCAGGGGGCGCTGTTCAATCTGCTCACCGATTCCGTGGATCTGAAGAAACGCTGGGGAATCAACCACGCTCTGACCGGGCGATTGGTATACATCCTGCTCGATGGCGCCGAACCCAAGAGCCAGCTCGAGTTTCGGGACTTCCAGGACAAGAAGAAATACCGCATCACCCTTGTCCAGTCCGCCCGCGGCAGCGGCACCGAAGTGAGCTCCTCCTTCCACCTCCTGGTTACGGTGGAGGAGGAATCCGGTCGCTTTACCAGCCACACCGTGGGACTTCCCGACTATTGGCGAAAAGGGGTGCGGCGCTACAAGATCAAGCAGGTGCTGCTGGCTCCGGATGACCGCTCCGTGGTCATCGTCGTACAGCGAGAGGAGCAGGACTCAACCGGTGTGAACATCCGCTACATGGTGGAAACCATTCGGCCTTGAATCCGATCGTTTCGTTCGACGAAACCCGTATCTTGACACCCGCTCCGCACAAATTCTAAAATGCCACACTAATCAGACTAATCAGACAGAAGTTTTCAGTCCTACCTGATCGTTGCAGGAGAAGTGCACTATGGCAAAAACGTCGATCAATAATATCGGTATCATCACCTCGGGCGGCGATGCCGGCGGTTTGAACGCCGTGATCCGCGGTGCGGCTCAGATGGCTCTGTCTCAGGGCATTAAACCCTATGTAATCCCCAACGGCTACGCCGGGCTGTACAACCTGCTGGATACGGACAAACTCGTGCTTTTGGACGAGAACCGGGTGGGTCATGTGCACTCCAGCCTGGCAGGCTCAGAGGCGGGCCATTCACGGGTGAAGATCTCAAAGATCCCCGATGAGAACCGCTATCAGCGTATCGTGGACGGGCTGAAGAAGTTCGACATCGGCGGTTTGGTGATCTCCGGCGGGGATGATACGGGAAGCGTGGTGGTGGATCTGACCAACCACAACATCCCCTGCGTGCACGCCCCCAAGACCATGGATCTGGATCTGCAGACCTACTCAGTCGGGGCGGATTCGGCGATCAACCGCATCTCGACCTTCGTCGAGGAGCTGAAGACCACGGGGATGAGCCACAACCGTATCATGATCGTCGAGGTGTTCGGCCGCTACACCGGACACACCGCTTTCCGGGGCGGCCTGGGAGCCGACGCCGATTGCATCCTGATCCCCGAGATTCCCGTGGATTTCGACGTGGTCTACGAGCACATGAAGCGTTACTACATCTCCCGGGTGCGGGAAAGCGACGTGCGGGCCGGAACCTACTCGATCGTGGTAGCCGAAGGGATCACCGACATCAGGGGCCAGCACATCACCGATGAAAGCATGGGCAAAGACTCATTCGGGCACATGAAGCTGGCCGGAGCCGGCAAGTACGTACGCAAGCAGCTCGAGAACGGGATGAAGGAAGATCCGGAGATAAAGGCGTTCATGAAGGAGATGGGCATGTTCGTCCCCGGGGTCTATGAGATCCCCGAGGCCCGGGAGGTCCTGCCGGGGCACCTGGTGCGCTGCGGGGACACCTCAGCCTTCGACGTCAACTTCGGTAAGGAGGCCGGCGCAGCGGCGGTTCTGCTGCTCATGGAGGGCATCACCGGTGTGACGGTGGCCAGCGTGATCCGGGGGGATATCAACTACTTACCGACCGAAGAAGCGATCGTCCAGCGCCACGTGGACGTGGAGATGCTGTCTCTGTACGAGGAGCTCGGTGTCTGCTTTGGCCGCAAGCCCGTGAAATACACCCCCAAGTTCCGCCACGAGCATCGGAAGAGCATTCGCTACCTGTAAATCCCATGGCTGAACGCATCACCCCCAGAGCGGAAAACTACTCTCAGTGGTACGTGGATACCATCATCCAGTCCAAGCTGGCCGACTACGCACCGGTGAAGGGCTGCATGGTCATCCGTCCCCGGGGATTCGCCCTGTGGGAGAAGATGAGGGCGGGCCTGGACAAACTCTTCAAGGAAACAGGCCACCAGAACGCCTACTTCCCCATGCTGATCCCCGACAGCTTCCTCAAGAAGGAAGCCGAGCACGTGAAGGGCTTCTCCCCCGAGCTGGCCGTGGTCACCCACGCCGGGGGGGAACAGCTGGAAGAACCGCTGATACTGCGCCCCACCTCGGAAACGATCATCTGGAGCATGTACAAGAAGTGGATCCAGTCCTACCGGGATCTGCCCCTGCTTATCAACCAGTGGGCTAACGTGATCCGCTGGGAGAAGCGCACCCGCCTGTTCCTGCGTACCACGGAGTTTCTCTGGCAGGAGGGGCACACCGCCCATGCCACGGCCGAAGAAGCTCAGGAAGAGACCCTCAAGATGCTGATGGTCTACAAGAAATTCGCGGAAGAGTACATGGCCCTTCCCGTGATCGCCGGGATCAAGAGCGAGAGCGAGAAGTTCGCCGGGGCGGTCGAGACCTACGCCATCGAGGGTCTGATGCAGGACAAGCGGGCGTTGCAGGCAGGCACCTCCCACAACCTGGGTCAGAACTTCGCCAAGGCCTTCGACGTGACCTTCCAGACCAAGGAGGGTACCCTGGACCACGTTTGGGCAACCTCCTGGGGGGTCTCCACCCGACTGGTGGGCGCCCTGATCATGACCCACTCCGACGACCGGGGCCTGGTCCTGCCTCCGGCACTGGCGCCGGTGCAGGTGATGATCGTGCCGATCTTCAAGAATGAGAACAAAGCCGAGGTTATCGGCTACGCCCGGAAACTCTTCGAACGGCTGAAAACGCAGGTCTCGGTCCAGATCGACGAGGATGACCAGAACTCTCCCGGCTGGAAGTTCGCCGAAGCGGAGCTTCAGGGTATCCCGATCCGCATCGAGGTCGGACCCAAAGATATGGAGAAGGACCAGGTGGTTTTGGTACGACGGGACACCTACCAGAAGATCCCCGTTGCCGTTAACGAGGCGGAAAGCCGGGTAAAACAGCTTCTCGAGGAGATACAAAACGGTCTCTATCACCGGGCTCTGGCCTTCCGGAAGGAAAACACCCATCAGGCGGAGGACTATCAGAGCTTCAAGAAGCTCATCGAGGAACAGGGCGGTTTCGTCGAGTGCGGCTGGTGCGGCAGTGCCGCCTGTGAAGCGAAAATCAAGGAAGAGACCAAAGCCACGATCCGGGTGCTCCCCCTGGGCCGAAACGGACCTGCTGAGAGGAATTGCATCCTCTGCGGAGAAAAGGCGACCGAGCTTGCCGTGTTTGCCAAAGCCTACTAACCCCAACCTCGTCCATATAATCCCCGCAGCGGTTCTACTGATCGTCCTGACCCTCGGTTCCATGTTTGTGCTGGCCGGTTGTAGAGCGGAAACATCTGAGACGGAACAGACGGAATTCATCAACGGCACCCTGTATCAGCTTCAAAACGGCCGCTTCACTGTACCGCCGAATGGGGGGCAACCCTCGACGGCCCCTCTCCAATACTGGACCGTTCAGCAGCGGGTATCCGACATAGTCACCCTGGGGGGAGAGGTGTACCTGGGAGTGAACGGCCATGGAATCGCCGAGCTCATCCTGGATGCGGATGGCACGGTCAGTTTCAATTACTTCTACGACCCCTTGATCTTCCGCTACAGGACCTTGACAACCCTGATTCCCGAACCAAGTCCCGACCGGGATTCTCTTCTCTGTCACCTCTATTTCAACAGGATTCTCAACGTGGTCAGCCAGACGGAACTGAAGCTGCAGGGGATCAGCCTGCTGCGACTCACTCCCTCCTCCGGGATCTACGAATTTTGCACGCCTCCGTATCAGGAGGAGCATCCCGATTGGGAAGCCGTGGGCTTTGTTCCGGTGACACCCCGGGAGTTCTACCTTCAGTGGAAATACAGCGATCGCAACCGCACCTTGTTCTCCTACTCTCACTTCGATCTGGCCGATCTGAAGGAGGAGGAGGTCGAGGCGCTTGCCTATAGAAAATCGTACGGGTTCGAGAATGCGCAGGAAACGAGTGTTCTGAGGCTACTCCTGGCCGAGGCACGGAGGCTCCTCGATGCGTCCGGAATCAGCACCGCATACCAGCTTCACATCCGCTCTGAGGATCGGCCCCTGCTGCGGCGCTACGAATACCATCCCGACGACTTCACCAGCGCCGAGGAGATTCGCCTCTACACCCTCCCCGGAGTTTATCGAGGCGAGGGTTATCTGCTGCTGCTCCCCGACGGTCTGCTGCTCCAGGGCACCTCGGGTTCCCGCCGGATCCGGCGTTTCCAGCTGCCCCAGCTGCCGGAGGGTCATGTTTACACGGACCTGTTGCTGCACGGATCATACCTGCTTGCCTGCTGGGAACACACGGCATTTACCGACGTTGGAGCAGCAGGAATTTTTTTTGCAGCGGTTCCTTTAATTCCGTAAGAAGTGTGCTACATTAAGGGGTGGGAATGAGAAAAAAAACCGGTGTTTTTCTCATCGTTTTCATGAGCTTCCTCCTTAGCGGTGTCCCCCTTCCGGCTCTTGAGACCTTTGAGCTGGACGGGGGACTGTTTTTTATCAAATCCACGGATCCGGACAGTGGCCCCAGCCCCCTCCTGCCGGCCGCAGGTGTGACCTTCCCGATCCAACGGAAGCTGTGGATCTTCCAACTGGAGTCCTCCTTCCTGCTCACAGGCACCTACTTCCAGTACGCCAACGGGAGGGCCAGCCCGGCGGAACCGGAGTTTCGGGATTATGCGACGGTGTGTATCCTGTCGGATTTTCGCGGGGCGTATACCTTCCTCAAGCGGGAATCCTTCAGCCTGGGCACGGATGTGGGATTGTCCGCCTTCCTGCGCATCCCGATTCCGCTGTTCTCCGACGCCGTACAGGATTTCGGTAGCACCTTGAGCTATTTCTACGTATTTCGCTTTCTCTATCCGGAAACGGGAATCTTCGGCACCTACCGGATCATGGAGAATATGGACCTAAAACTATCGCTGCGAGCATCCTGGCCGCTGTACCTTCTCTGGTCTCCCGATGATCCTCCCTTTCCCGAAGGCTTGCTCGTATCCGGTTTGATCAGCCTGATCTGGCAGCTGCCTCCCAAGGAATCTCAGACAAAATCGTAGGCATCGACCTCTTGGGCGATCTGTTCGTGCTTGGCGACCAGAAATGAGAGAAAGGCGGAGGTCAGCACGTCCAGCAGCACCCCGAAACTGATCAGAAGGGGTGCGATCGGCCGAAGGATCAGGTACCCCTCCTGCAATCCCCGTCCGTACAGGGCACAGAGAGTGGAGAGGGCCACGTAGGCACCCAGGCCGGGTACCGTCCCCAGGGTCAGGGAAATGAGCAGGGAGAAGAGCAGGGTCCAAAGCACCTGGCCGAAGGTGATCTCCAAACTCGAGTAAGATTTGAGAACCAGCAGGAAGGTGGCACTGGCCACCAGGGCGGTTCCGGTGCGCCCGAATACGGCGAACAGAGGGTATACCGCCGATCCCACCCGGCGGGGAACACCCAGATTCTCCTTGCCGTGTTTGGCCAGCATGACAACCGACAGGTAGTTGTCACCGCTGAAGAATGCTGTAAGAGCCGGTGCAACAACCGCATACAGCCATTTGTAGGGATTCTGCCGACCCCCGAGGAAGTACAGGAGAGCCGGATACACGGCAAAGATAATCAGGGCTGCATCGATGCCGATGATGATCAGCATCTGCTTGAACAGGGTGAGCTCGTACTGTTTGACGGTCATGATGAAGTAGGCACTGATCACGATCATGGCGAAACCGAACAGCTCGCACAGCAGGGAATTGATGTGATAAAAGATCCGATTCAGGGAATCGGTCAGCTGCACCACCGGGCTGGTGATGCGCAGGTCGAAGGTCAGATTCACCCCAAGCAGGAAAGCGAACAACACCAGGGGAAGCATGATACTGCCCGAACCCACGAACACCTGAAACAGGTTCTCCGGAAACAATCCAAGAAGCGTCTCCTTGAGACCGGGAAGCTGGATCGCCTGTTCCTGCTCGACGATGATGGGAATGCGCTCGGGACTGAAAACCAGAACCGTGACCATGCCCACGATGATGAGCAGGACGGTGACGAGCAGCAGGTAGAGAATGGTCCTGCCGTACACCCGGAAGATCTTTTTCTCCCGCTTCAACTCGTAGGTTCCCGCCACCAGGGCGAAGAACACCAGCGGAAAGACCACGTAGCGGCCAATCTGGACAAAGAGACGGGTGATGAAGGAAAACAGCTCCATGGCCTTTTCCGTTCCGGGCAGAAAGATCCCCAGCAGAACTCCCAATACGCTGCCGATCAGAATCTTTATCCAAATCTTCACTGGTCACGCCTCCCTCGTTGCTCAACACCCGAATGTAGCCGAAAGCTTGCGTCTTGGTCAATTGAGCGGGCCGGAAGACCGGCGGCTAACGCACCGATGTTTCGGATGCGAAGCATTCTCTATCGAAGCTCTCCCGTGTATAATCCCCAGTACCTCGAAAGAAACAAGGAGGAGCTTGAGTGAAAGGCGTGATATTGGCGGCTGGATATGGAACCCGGTTCCTGCCGGTGACCAAGACGATACCCAAGGAGATGCTGCCGCTGATCGACAAACCCTCGATCGATTTCATTATTGAGGAGTTCCTGCGGTCTGGTGTAGAAGAGATCCTGGTGGTCACCTCCCGGCGCAAGAAAGCTCTGGAGGACTACCTGGACCGGGAGATCGAGTTGGAACGTATCTTCCAGGCTGAAGGTGCACAGGACAAGCTGGACAAGATCCGGCCGCCCAAGGCGAAGTTCTTCTTCGTCCGTCAGCAGGAGATGCAGGGAACGGGCCACGCCCTGCTGGCCGCCCGGCCCTTTGTGGGGGAGGAGCCTTTCGTCGTGGCCTACCCCGACGACCTGCACATCGGCGAGGTCCCCCTGACCGAACAGCTGATCGACACCTATGAGCAGACCGGCTGCTCCGTGCTGTCAACGGTATACGATCCTCCGGAGATCCACCGCTACGGGACCATCGCGATCGCAGATGACGGGCTGCACGTGACCAGGCTCGTGGAGAAAGCCCCTCCCGGAACAGAACCGAGCAAAGATGCCTCCCTTGGCCGCTTCCTCTACACCCCGGAGTTCTTCCCCGCCCTGGAGGCCGGCTGGAAGAAGCACGATCCCGGCAAAGGCGAGTATTTCCACACGACGGCGGTGAACGCCCTGGCGGCCAAAGGCAAGGTGGTGTTCAAACGCTGGGAGGGGGAACGCCTGGACACGGGCAAGCCGGACGGGTTCTTTCGATCGCTCCTGCAGTACGCCCAGACTGTCCCTGAGCTCAAAGAGGTGTTCGACAGCTTCGTGGCGGAGAAGCGGCGTACATAACAGCTATCCCTCGTATTGCCGGGCGATCTGCCGGTATCGCCGGGCTTCCTCGCCCTTTCTTCGTTTCTCACATCCCCGAGCGTAGATCCGGCACTTCCGAACCAGCTCCCGGACGGCCAAGTCACGCTGCTCCCCCTCGATTGTTCCCCCCTCCAGGTTCGACAACAGGGCCTTGATCCGGAAGATCTCGATCTGCCCGTACTTCTCCGACAGCTGGTCCGCATGCCCGGCCCGCTTGACCGTCAGGGGCTCCTCGATGTAGCCCACCGGGTTCCTGGCGGTGATCCGCAGCCACAGCTCGTAGTCCTCGGCGATCTCCAGGTCCTCCCGGAAACCGCCGAACTCCTCGAACAGCTCCCGCCGCATCATGATCGTGGAGGGCCCGATGATGCACTTCTTGAGGGCATCGGCAAAGATGAAACCGGAGCGCCTGTATTTCTGACCGGCCTGGGACACGATCTTCTCCCCCCGCTGCCAGATCTCCCGGGTGTGGCAGATTTTGAGCTCCGGATGCTCTTGGAAAAAGGCGACCTGCCGGGCCAGCTTCTCCGGCTTCCACAGGTCGTCGGAATCGAGGAAGGCCAGATATTCCCCGGTTGCGAGCCGGGCACCGGCATTGCGCACCTTTCCGGGAAATCCGCTGTGGGGCAATTGCAGGAACTGCAGCTTCCCGGCGCTCTGCAAAGTTCGAAGATAATCCGCCGTACCGTCGCCGGAACCGTCATCGGCTATGATCAGCTCAAACTGGGTATGGGTTTGGCTGAAAACAGTGTGAATCGCACTTTCAAGGAAGAATCTCCGGTTGTAGGTGGGAATAATAATTGTCAACATTGTGAGGATTTATGATAGATTTTTTCTTTGAAATGGTATACACTTTTAGTCAAACCCAAAAAGTATAATGCGACTTGCGTGAGGAGGTGGTTCATGAAAACCGCAAGGATTTTTTTTGTCGCACTGGGTTTACTCTTACTGTTAACGTCATGTTTTTTGAGCAATCCCTGGCTCAACGTGGATAAGAGCGAGTCCGCTCTTCTTCCGCCGGACGTTATCAATGATACGATGCGCTCATTTGCCGGCCCTTTCCAGTACGAAACGCTGTTACCCGTCGATCTGAAGCTGGAAGTAGCGTTTTTCGAACAGGACCCTACCGGCGGTGATCTCCGGGAGATAGATCCTGAATCGGTAAAAGCCGTGGTTGTTCTTTCGGACTCAGAGGGAAACGTGGTCTACGAGAGCTCTCTGCAGGCGGATGGAACTCTTGACGCCCAGCTGGCTATACCCGCCGCGCTGGAGGACATGGTGCTGATGGTGCGTGCTCTGGGCTACGAAGATCGGTCGGTTACGATTCCCGATCTTGTCCAATTCGCCAAGATCGACCGCAAGATGAGCCTGATTTCCCAAGGTCCGGCAGATGTCGCCAAAGGTCAGACCATGCCGGACAGCGACGGCGACGGCATCCCCGATGTGTACGATGCTTTTCCGAATGATCCGAACTACGCCTTCAAGCTCAATGTTCCCGACGATGATGAAGCGTTGACCGTTGCTTTCGAGGACCTGTACCTGGTTGAGCGTGCCGGTGACGCCGACTACAACGATTTCGTGGCCAGTTATACGATCGAAGAGTTGTACGGGAAGGAGCCCGATCAGCCCGATCAACCAACCCTGCTCAAAACCATAAAAATCACGGCCACGGCCGTGCAAAAACTGGCCGGGTACAACCACCTCTTCGGGATAGCCATCGGCTATGAGAAAGAAGACGAGAATCTTCAGGTAAAGATTGAAGCCACCTTCTATGACGAGTTTGGATCAATAACGGTCCAGTTGAGACCGTTTGAAAACATCACCGCTCCCGCCGACTCGACCTACAAAAACAAGGCGATCGTGCCCCTGTTTTTGAGCACGAAGCACGCTATAGGCAAACAGGCTTCGGTGGTGGTGGACTTCGGGACCGGCATCCCCAGGGACAAGGTCGAGCTGGCACCCTACGATCCCTTTCTCTATGTCTACGACACCCGGTACGACATCCATCTGATCGGAAAGGATCCACTTCCCGAGATTCCCTATATCACGGAGCTGAAATCGGATGCCGGGGGTCTGTACAACTTCATGGATGATGAGGGTTTCCCCTGGGCTCTGCTGGTTCCCACCACCTGGCAGCATCCGGATGAAACCCAGTTCATCGAGGAGGTTTACCCCTTCTTCAAAGACTGGCGGAAGGACAAAGGGGCGAGCAACAGCGACTGGTATCTGCGGCGCGTGGATCCCGATAACCAGCCTCCGGGGCCTCCGTCTTCCTTCTACCCCGGCGCCTTGGAGTTCGATGCCGGCACAGCCTCAGTGCAGGAAAAGAAGCTGCAGCTCAAACTCGGCAAAGATCCCGAAGGAGGACCGGTAACCCTGCACCACAGTGATTTGCCCGGCTACATCACCATGGACCAGACCGGAGATCAGGAACTGACGGTAAAGGTGATCGATGCGCCGGCCGGAGAGCTGAATGTGTACTTCTGGTGTGAAGACGAGTGGAAAGCCCGCTCCGAGTTCGTCCCGCTGACCGTCTCCTTCGTGGATAAAACAGCGGAGCCCGTGTGGATCATCGAGACCTTCGTAAATCCGTTCCTAGAAAGTGATACGTATCTAAGTCTGTTCGATGCTTCGGGGAACCGTATTGCCGAAGACGACAACGGCAATCCGGACCAGGCGAACCACAAGGGTTGTTCCCGCATTTCTATTGTAGGCGGCCTAGCTGCCGGCACCTACTACATTAAAGTCGAAAACCGCACGGGTGATGGCAATCCGAACTATGGAATCCGGGTACTCGATTATGACCCGGGGGCTGTCATTCCCACGACTCCAACCACGACGAATGAAAACGACGGTGGAATCGATGATGCTATAGACGGAACAGGTGTAGACGACGGTATTCCGACCAATCCGGTGCCGATCAATATCGGAGACGAGATCAGCAGAGCCATAGCTCCTGCTGGGGATGTAGACTGGTTTGAGTTGACCGTTCCCTGATAGGCATAGGAATACGAATACGTGCTCCCGCGGCCCGGCGGCTGCGGGAGCTTTTTTTCTCTTAAGCGCGTTCAGCTCCGAAATCAAACCTTCATACATGATTCTGAGATAGGCGCAGAAAGTATGTTCTGAGAACTCTACAAATAACTTGAGAACAGCTTGATTAACTTTATGGGAGCACCAGCACGAACCAGTCCACGTCCCCACCAAATGGAAAGGTTGTCCGACTTAACACTTCTCCGAGTTCGATTGATACCGGATTGGTCGGTACGTTACCCACGTCGCCATCATCGCTATTCCCATCATTTTCATTTGCTTCTGGTAGAGTGGGGAAGCTGATGCCAGGATCATAATCGAGTATTCGGAGATTGTAGTTTGGATTACCAGTTGAGGTGCGATTTTCCACCTTGATATAGTAAGTACCCCCGTACAAGCCTCCCTGGTAGTCGATACGGGAACAATTCTTATGGTTTACCTGATCTGGATTTCCGTTGTCGTCTTCATCGATCATGCTTCCCACTGAATCATACAGCGTCAGATAAGTATCGCTTTCAGAATAATTCTCAGACGTAAAAGTGTCTATAACTATCTGCGGGTAAAAGGATTCCGTCTTACAGCCGAAAAACAGCAATGGTAGGAGGAGGAACAAAATCCACAAGACTCGTCGTACAGGCATCCATATCTCCATACGATAATAAATATATACCCAATTATCTAATATTACATTGATAATATCGGACCATCTGGAAACGCAGAGAAGAGACAATTTACCCTTATTTCTATCACCATATGCGCTATATTATGTAGCGACAGAACCGATATCAGTACGTAAAGAAGGAGTGTTATTTGAGTAGGCTGGCTCGAAGGTTCCTCTGTCTCCTGATTCTTCTTTCCGTCCCGGGCATGGTTTTTGCTGTCGACTATGTCTGGAACGTTGGGAGCGGTGACTGGAGCACCACCACGAACTGGAGCCCCAACGGCACACCGGGTGCCACTGATACCGTAACTGTCAGCAGCGGTACCTGCACCTACGATGCCTTCGCCGCCTCTTCTGTCATCACTACACTGACCGTTTCCGGGACCGGTGTGCTCCAGTCCGACGGCAACTACGACCTGACGGTGAACGGCGATGTTAGTTTGAGCGGCACCGGTGGCTTTTCCGGCGGGGCAAACACCATCACCCTGATCATGACCGCCAGCGCAGCCAACGCTGACCTGACTTCGACTATCTCCGGGGGTATCCAGGGAAATCTGGAAATTAATGCCACGAACATCGTCATTCTCCAGTCCGCCATCACCGTCGGTGGAAACATCGATATGCAGGCAGGATCTTTTGATTGCAATTCGGCTTCCAACTACTACATCACTCTGGGCGGCAATTGGATCAACGGCGCCGGCAGCTTCGAAGAACAGCAGGGCCGGTTAATCATGACCGGGGCGGGCAAGACGGTCGACGAAGACGCTCTTTTATACCAATTCAGGGTGGCGGGTAGCGGCAGCGTTACCTTGGTCCGCGACCTTGAAACCACCGACAACTGCGATGTCGACGGCACCCTGAACCTCAACGGCAGCAATCTCGTTGTGGGATTCGATCTGACCGGCGGAGGCACGCTCCAGGCTACCGGGACAGAAACGATCAATGTCGCGGATGATTTCACCACCAGCAACTTTACCGCCAGCAGCAGCACGGTGATCCTGGATACCACCGCTTCCTGTGATGTAAGTGCTCACACGTTTCATAATCTGCAAATCGCCAAGGGAACCGGAACGGTTACCGCCACCGGGTCTTGGACCGTTAGCAACACCTTGACAATGACCTCGGGCACCTGGGCTCCTGGCGGATCAACTCACTATATAGCAAATAGCTGGAACGACTCAGGCATCACCTTTTCCCCGGGCAGCGGTACGATCAGGCTGGACGGTGGCGGCGGAACGCCCACGATTACTCAGGGGGGGAGCAACAACTTCTATCATCTGATCATCAATGATAGCCTCGATTTGGCCTCGAACATCGATGTGAACGGAAACCTGACGATCAACGGAGGGAACACCCTCGATACCCAAAACTTCAACATCGAAATCGCCGGAAACTGGACCAACAGCGGGACCTTCACCGCCGGCAACGGAACCATTACTTTCGACACCACAAACAACAGTACCATCTCCGGCATCAACACCTTCAACAATTTCACCTGCACTTCCGGCGGTAAAACGATCTACTTCACCGCGGGTACCACCACCACAATCAACGGCACACTCACCATTGACGGGACGGCCGGCAATATGATCAGGCTGCTCAGCACGTCACCCGGCACCCAGTGGAATATCGATCCCAACTCAAGCTCGACCGTCAGTTACGTCTACGTCCAGGACAGCGACGACACTTCGCCAAACAGGGACATCACCGCCAATTCGAGCACCAATGCCGGGAACGTTGACGTAGCCTCTGGAGGACAGTGGATCTTCCCGGCAGGTTCGCTGACCTGGGACGGTTCGAGCAGCACCAGCTGGGAAGACGAAAACAACTGGGATCTGGGATATGTGCCCGGTGAGGGGGACGACGCCACCATCCCCGCCGGTATCTCCTTCGATCCCATCCTGACCGCGGCAAAAACGGTAGACAACCTCACCATCACCACGGGTACCCTGGATATCGTCAACTATAACCTGACGGTAACCACCACGCTGACGATGAACAACGCGGCGGGCCGCCTGCGGCTGCACGGAACGGCGGCCCAGACAATCGCCACCGGCACGACCACTCTCACCTCGGGAACCGTGGAATACTACAACGCCATCACCGTCACGGGGTTGGAAGCAGGAAACACCTACTACAACCTGGAGATCGCCGGGGGGACGCGAACCCTCAACGCCAACCTGACCGTGAACAACAACTGGACCGTATTCAGCGGAGCAACCCTGGACATCGTGGACTACGATGTCGGCGGAACTGCTCCCGCTCTCACGGTCAACGCCGGGGCCCTGCTACGCCTCCACGGGGGACAAACTATCGGAGGCTCTAAAACTATAAACGGCTCTGTGGAGTACTACGGGACCCTCGACTACAGCGGCTCCGGATTGGTCCTTGGCTATTCATATCAAGATCTATCTTTCACAGGAACCGGAACCTGGGACCTGGGCAGCCCGCTGACGGTTGGCGGGAATCTATCTTTTACCGCCGCCGGGACCCTGGACGCGGCGGGCAACAGCATCTCGGTCACCGGGAATACGACCTCAGCTGGAACGATTACCCTCAACGGGGCTGATTTCACGACCACCGATCTGACGGTGAGCGGATCCCTCACCGCCGACGCGGGGGTCCCATCGGAAACCATTACGGTCAGCGGTAACATAGATTTTTCCAATGCAGCGAATAACTTCACTGCAGGTGACAGCACCGTGCTGCTTCAGGGAGCGGCCAGCACCCTCAATGCTCCGGAGGAGACCTTCAACAACATCACCGTGAGCAAGGTGGCGGGGGCTACAACGGTTACCTTGAACTCCATCCTGAGACTAGCCAATGGGGCGGGCACCCTGACCATGACCCAGGGAACCCTGGTCCTGAACGGGAACACGGTGCAGCTGGGCACGGATCTGGACATGAGCTCGGCCAGCGCTGCCACCATCGCCATCGGCACGGGTACCCTGAACGGTGCTACGAACAGCCTCAGCGTTACGATCAGCAATGCCAGCGCCACTATCACCCAGTCCACCGGCACCTTGAGCTGCGTCAACCTTACAGTTTCCGCCGGGAGCTACACCCTGAGCGGCGCCGGGGCGATCAATGCCAGCGGTGACGTGGCTCTGACTGCCGGAACGTTCACAGAAAGCACTTCAACCCTGACCATGACCGGCGCAGGCACAACGGTTCAGGTAACCGCTCCCAACGTCCTGTATAGCCTGGTCATCAACTCAGCCGGAACGATCCAGATCCTCACGGACGATCTGTCCCTCGGGGGCGATCTGAACATCTCCGCTGGAACCTTCGACACCAACGGCACGTCCCTGAGCGTTACGGGCACCGCCACGGTCAGCGGGACGCTGGACGGTTCGGCGGCACCGGATTCGATCACGGTCACCGGGGACACCACCGCAGCGGGAACGATCAACCTGAACGGCGGCGACTTCACGACGAACAGCCTCACGGTGGGCGGCACGTTGGCGGCATCGGGAACCGAGACCATCACGGTAAATGGGAATCTTGACTTTTCCGCCGGGGGCAACAATTTCACCCAAAGCAATACGCTGGTGGTGATGCAGGGGGCGGCGACCTCCCTCTGGGCGCCGGAGGAGACCTTCTACGACATCGACTTCAGCGCGGCGGGCACGATCACCCTGCAGTCGTCCATCTCCGTGGACCGGGACATCGCAATAACCGCGGCCGGCACTACCCTGAACGGCAACAACTTCGACATCACAGTCGACCGGAACTGGAGCAATGCGGGAACCTTCACCGCAGGGACAGGAACGGTCAATTTCGCTACCAACACGACCGCCACGATCTCCGGAAGTACGACTTTCAACGACTTCAGCTGCGTCATAGCCGCCG
>Ga0307442_1000292_pt1 | contig 23749 bp, 19 predicted proteins | sample SalMarWE160430MG_FD_202143 | JGI IMG/M metagenome (GOLD analysis project Ga0307442, IMG submission 202143) | Salt marsh sediment microbial communities from the Plum Island Ecosystem LTER, Massachusetts, United States - WE1604-30 | ecosystem: Environmental > Aquatic > Marine > Intertidal zone >...
GCGCCCGCTGCACCGCCGTATCCACCGTGGCATAGCCGGAACTGCGCACGATATCCACCTCCATCACCTGTCCGTTGGCCGCGACGGTGAAGACCGCCACCACATCCACCTCCAGGCCCTCTTCGAGTAGTATGTCCGGGAAAGAAATACCCGCTGTTTTGAGCAATTTTCTTTCCCTACCCCTCCATTCTAGCGCACCAGCCTGGCTATATCCACCGTCCTCGGTATTTCCACCTTCCTCGGCCAATCCGCCGTCCTCGGCCGGTGCCGGTGCCGGCGGACTTTCCAGCTCCCTGGCCAACAGCTGCGCCGGCAAGAGGGGGGCGGCAGCGGGGGAGCTGGGTTGCGGCAACAGCGGCTCTTGCGTCGCAGCGAAGGCCAGCCGCTCGCCCCCGCGGGACAACTGCGGCTGCGGCGAATCCACCGGCGATCTCATACCCGGCATGGCGAGGGTTCTGGGGCCTTCCATTTTTAAGCTCTCCGCCAGCTCCTGCGGGGCCAGATCGGGCAGCCCCGCCTGTTCCGGGGCCACCGCCGGCAGGGTCCGCTCGCTCCTTTGGGAAAACTCGATCACCACCCGCCGGGGAAGCACCTCCGTTACCCGCGGTCCTTTCATCAGGAACAGCAGAATGATCAGACAGAGGTGAAGTCCCAGGGAGATCAAGAAAAACGGACGGATGTTCTCGGTCATTCGGGAAGGCTCTTCTGGGCCGTCACCAAAGATATCGATTCCACACCGCTCAACCGTGATAGATCCATGATCTCCACCACGTCCCGGTAGGGCAGCAGGGCATCGGCCTGGAGGATGATATCCGTGCGCTGGAATCGAACCATCTGCTTCTTCAGCTCCGCGGCGTAGCGGTCCCGGGGAACCGACTGTTTCCCAATATAAATCTCCCCTGAGCCGGTCATCGTTACAATAATTTCCTCTTCTATCACGGCCTGGGAGGTGTAGGCCTTCGGCAGATCCACGGTAATCGCCGGATTTATCGAAAGGGTGGTATTGAGCATGAAAAAGATCACGACCAAAAAAACCATGTCGATCAGGGGCGTGAGAACCAGGCCGCTGTCCTCCTCAAGTCTTCTTTTTAGGCGCATCCGCATCCCCCCGGGTTATTTCAATCTTGATGATATGCCGGTCATCTCTGTCCAGCACCTGGAAGCGGAATCCTTGGTGTTCGAAGGTCGTACCGACCTCTGGAATCCGCCCCAGGTGTTCACAAACGAATCCCCCGACGGTATCGTAGTTGAGCTTCCGCAGAGGGATCCCGGTGTCGTGGTACAGATCTTCGATATCCGTCACACCGGCGACCAGGTAATGACCCGGGCTTACGATCTGGATATCCTCGGTCTGCTGGAAGACCTCCCCCGGTACGAACCCCACGATCTCCGAGGCGATTTCCGCGGGGGTGATCAATCCCGATACCGCGCCGTATTCATCGGACAGAAAAACGACCTCGATCTTGCGGCGGTTCATCTCGAGGAGAAGGTCGGGAATCCGCTTGACATCCGGGTAGAACACCGCCCCGGTCATCAGATCCCGGATCTTACGCCGGCTTCTGGCCTTCACTTCCAGTCGCAACAGTGTTTCGGCGTTCAGATAGCCGATGATGTTGTCCGCCCGGCCCTCGAACACGGGCAGGAAGCGGATTCCGTTCGTGTAGCTGATCCGCACGGCCTCCTCGATGGTCGCGGTGCTGGCACACACGGGGTACTCATACATGGGGATCATCACCTCCCGTGCCAGTGTGGTGCGAAAGTCGAAGATATCTTCGAATACCCTATGCTCCGTTCTTCCCAGACCCGATTCCCGGGATCCGAGACGGACCAGAAGGCGAAGATCATCCCGGGATTGGGGAAGCTTGCTGCGGGTGGCCTTGCGGCCCGAAAACAGCAGGATCGCCTTGACGATTCCGTTGAGAACCACGGCCAGAGGCAGGAACAGAAAGTGGAAGACAACCAGGATCGGCGCCAGTCGAACGGCGATTGTATCCGCGCGCCGGCGGAAGAAAGACTTGGGGATGATCTCCGTGAAGATCAACAGAAACACACTCAAAGCCAGGCTTCCCAGCCAGGCGGCGGATTCGAGTCCCCGTTCCCTCAGGGCGCTGGCAACCACGATGGCCGCGGTGACTACGGAGATGTTCGTACCGATGAGGGTCGTGCCCAACAGCCGTTCCGGCCTGAGCAGAAGAAAATCCGCCGCCCGGGCGTAGGTTATCCCCTTCTCCTTTTTGAGGTAGAGGGTCAGCTGATCCGCAGCCAACAAGCCGGTCTCCAAACCGGCGAAAAAGGCCGCAGCCACAGAGCAGAGCAGGATAACCAGGTAGTTCACTGAGTTAACCTCCTCACCTCCAATTCGAGAATCCTGGTCCTGCTGATGCGTATCACCGTGAACTCGATCCGCCCGATGACCAGCGTGGTGCCCACAGCCGGTATCTCCCCCAGGGTGTCGGTGATCAGCCCGGCGACCGTGTAGCTGTCGCTGAATATATCCTGTTCGAGCAGGGCGGAGAGCTCTTCGATTTTCAGGTGGCCGGTGATGTGGAAGCGGCCCCCGGGCAACTCGAGAATCTCATTCTCCCCGGATGGGTAGAAGTACCCCAGCAGCTGTTCGACAAGATCCTTGAACGTGACGACCCCGGCGGTGCCGCCATACTCATCGATGACCACTGCCATCTCGCTGTTCGATTCCCGCATCTCCACCAGCAACTCGGCGCAGTTCTTCGTGGAGGGCACGTTGATCGACTGTTTGAGAATCTCGGTGAGGCGCGCGTCGGTTTTGAATTTGTATTTGTACGGCAACAGATCCCGAAAGGCGATGTAACCGACCAGATGGTCGAGGTCCTGATCGTAGGCCGGCAGCAGAGCGGCTCCGCCCGACTCATCCATCAGGGTATTGTCGGTGATAAGATCGGAGATGCGCCGGCTCACGTCCACGCCGATGATCTCGGTTCTGGGGCTCATGAGCTCTTCGGCCTGCTTCTCCCTAAAGTCGCAGAAGGATTCCACCAGATCCAGCTCGGATCGGTCCAGGATGCCCTCTTTGTAGCCGATCTGAACCGCCGAACGGATGATGCTGTGCTTGGCCCGCCGCACCCCGGCGCGTCGCTCGGGCAGCAGCAGATTTACCAGTCTGTTGAACAGGTTGAAGAACCAGCGCAGCGGTGTAAACAGCAGATACAGGTAGTGGAGCGGTAACGCGCTGAAGCGGCTGAAGACCTCAGCCTTACGCACCGCCAGGTTCTTTGGTGTCATCTCTCCGAAGATCAGCAGCAGCACGGTCATCGAGATGACAGAGAACAGTTCCGTGTCGAAGCGGAAGATCCGCTCGCCGATCGCCTCGCCCAGAGAGCTGGCGAAGACATTGACGAACATGTTTCCCGTCAAGAGCGTAATCAGGATATCGTCGGGGGAGGAGAAAATCCGCGACAGGATGGCCGCCAGTCTGCTGCCGGAACGTCGTTTCAGGCTGTCCTGTTCCAAGCGGCTGAGAGAGAAAAAGGCGGCCTCGGATCCGGAAAAGTAGGCCGACAGTAGAAGGAGCGCGGCCAGGGGGATCAGCAAACGGAGCAGGTTAACGTCCATACCCTAGGCGGCTCCTCCGGAACGCCGCTGTCGGGAGAAAAAGGTGAGCAGCTCGGAGGCGGCGATTTCCATTCGGGCCAGAGTCCTGTTCACCTTCTGACGAAAGACGTGAAAGAACAGTAGAGAAGGAATGGCCACGGTTAGTCCCGCAGCCGTGGTGATCAGCGCCTGGGAGATACCCCCGGCAAGCAGGGCCGGATCCGACACGCCCGAGACCTTGAGGTTGAGAAAGGATACGATCATTCCCGTGACCGTACCGAGTAATCCCAGCAAAGTAGCCAGGTTGGCGATGCTGGCCAGGTAGGGAACGAACTGCTCCAGCCGGTCGGCGCTGCGCATGGCTTGGGATTCCATATAAAGGCTTATCAGCTCCTGAGACTGCCCGGCCTTGCGGGCCTGTACTCCGGCCAGAAGAACCCGAGCTTCGGGGCAGCTCATCCGCTCCAGCTCCGTTAGAACCAACCGGGCTTTCCCGGTTCTCAAGCCTTCGATGACATAGGCGCCAAGATCATCGATCCGGTTGCGGATGTGGATGAAAAAAACGCTCTTTTGGATGATGAGGGCGACTGCGACTACCGAGAGCGCCAATATCGGTAGCAAAACCACACCGCCCTGGACAAGAAACGAGATCAATATGTGCTCCCTCTGAGATGAAAATAGATGCTACTATCTGCGGATACCATACCCGATCAGAAAACGAGAGCTGAAGTTGGGGGAAATGAATGCCTCGAACCCCGTATGCACCGTGCCGTTTTTTCCTACCTTCCAGTTCCCCTGGATGCTGGTTGCCGATCCGGTAACTAATTCCCAATCCCTAAACAGAAACGGTTGAGAGCCGTCGTCGGCGAAATCCCCGATCAGCGCCTTGATTATAAACTCTACCGGAAGTTTGTGAAAGTCAGCTGACCACACCAGTCCTGCATAGTTGTAAAGCGGGTTTTCCCACGGCCGGGTCGCCGGCGGGAAGCGGACGGCCGCTGCTGCGGTAAGATTCAAGCGAATTCCGGGTTGTCCGGCCCGCATCTGCCAGATCAGATCTCCCTGCAGCACACCCTGATTGCTTTCCGTGAAGCTCAATTCCAGTTTCGGATCCGGCTTCGAGGCGTCGAACAGGTAGATCCACCCCTTTGTCCACTCGAAGGATAAGGAAGCGCCGAAGGTTGCGCCGGGGTCGAAGCGCAGTTCGGAGTACAGGGAATACCCCCCTTCGGTTTGGAGGTGGGGTATCGCCGAGCCCCCGGATACCGCCTGTACGGCGCATAGAGTCTGCAAGCGCCGGGGCGGCAAGCGCACGAAGGGGGCGGCGCGCAGCAGGAGGGAGAAATAATCGGCGGGATACAACTCCAGACCCCCGCTGGGATAGAAGGCCAGGGAATCGTCGTGGTACAGAGCCGCTGCTCCCGCCCACAACCGCAGAATCGAGCTGGGGTGATGCCAGCCCAGCTCCAGGCTCGTGCGGCCGTGCTGCTCTGTTTCATAGGAGGGTAGCCCGGCAGCCAGCACTCCGCCTGCCCTAAGCGACAGATCCCAACGGGAACCGACCAGGGACAGCTCCAGGTCCTGCTGGACGGCCCCGCGCTGCACATCCGGGTCCGCCGGAGGACTGCCTCCGCCGATCCCGCTGATTCCCGACAGTTGAGTCTGCTCCCGCCATTGAAGTGCTCCGGCTTCAGCGTACAATCCGGCAACCAGATCCAGGGTGTAGATGGCCGCTGCATCGGCCGACGAGTCGGCGAAGTAGAATGCACCCACCCCGCAGGCAGCATCGATGTTCAGGACCTCAGCCCGACGTCGAGCTTCTGCTGCAAAGATCAGATCGGTCGGGGACTCCGGGGGAGTGGTAATCCAGCCATCAGCAAGATCGACGTGCACCTCCGATGACAGGTCCCACACCCCGGAGGATCGGTCTGTGGTAAACTCGGACACAACCGTTTCGCCGGGGATATAGTCGACCCGGGCCTGCCAGCTGCCCGAAGCCACGGGCTGCCCTTCTCCCGTGTTCGCTCGTTCCTCCTCCACGGTCGAAGGGGGCAGCAGCCCCGGCGGGGCCAGCACGGAGCGGGGAATTCTCTGCCAGTAGAACCAGGGGGGATCCGGTACGGCCAGGTCGACCTTGAAGTGCGATCGGGGATAGCTGAGACGATTGTCGTTCATGCCCATGGCCTCCGGAATCTCCTGATCCAATGGCGGCGGGGCGGCCAGGTACAGCGTGTACTCACCGAAGAGGGTCACATCGGGGAGCTGAAGAGTGCTCTGGGCCGAAGCGGGGGAAGCCAGGCTCAGCAGCGCGGAGAAGAGGAGCATGATCATGACAAAAACTCCGTTTTTGATTATGCTTAGGTTCGATTCTTTCGTCCAGGGTCGGGAGGTGCATTTGGAACGTGAGCGGGGACCGCAGGTACTGGAGAATTTCCTGATCCTGGAGGGCCTGGATGGATCCGGAACCACGACACAGCTCCTTCTTGCCGATGAGGCACTCGATTCGCGGGGCATACCCCATTTCTGCACGGGAGAACCCACCAAGGGTCCGGTGGGTCGGGTCATCCGTCAGATTTTGAAAAGGCGGATTCAGGCCCGCCCGGAAACGGTAGCCCTCCTGTTCGCTGCGGACAGGAACGAACATCTATACCGGGAAGACGAGGGAATCCTTTCCCACCTCCGACGTGGCGAGCTGGTGATCTGCGACAGGTACCTGTTCTCCAGCCTGGCCTATCAATCCCTGACCTGCGATCCTGAGTTCGTGTTCTCCTTGAACCGCACTTTCCCCCTCCCGAAGCACGTGGTGTTTCTCGATACACCGGTGGCGGTGAGCCAGCAGCGCCTGACGATCCGCTCCGAGGACGGTCCGGAACTGTACGACGGGCGGGAGATCCAGCAGGATATCCTGTCCGCCTATGAAAGGGGTTTCCGGCGCTTCCCCGGATCGGATATGCGGCTCCAAAGACTGGACGGCAGTCAGGATCCGCAACTGGTATTCGAGAAATTCTGGAGCATCCTGGCGGGCCTGCCGATTGTAAAAGGGTGAGGAAAACCGCTTCCCTTATCCTGCTCTTTCTCCTCTGTACTACCGGGCTCTTTGCCTACAAGGTCCTGTATGCCGAACAGTTCTACCGCCTCTACCACCTGCACTTCTATCAGTATCCAGATGATACCATGGAGAATATCTATTACCTCGAGCAGGCCTTGAAATCCGATTTCGCCAACCCGTTGTACGCTCTGGCCCGGATAGAGAATGAGGAGCAGTGGGCCCAATACCGGACCCTATTCAGGATGCACGTCAATCTCAAGCTCGTCGACCTGTACCTGACCCTGGGCAGCAAATACGACAAGATGACCGCCTACTTCTACAACGCGCCCTGGCGGGAACAGAATCTGGATAGCCTGGATCTGGCCGAGCAGGCCTACAGGGTTGCTCTGCAGTACTGGCGGGAGGCCCGCAGTTGGGCCGCAAGGCTGCCCTGGCTGTACCACAACCTGGAGGAGATTCAGAACTGGGAGGATGAACGGACCCGGATCTGGAACGGAGATCTGGACTACGGGGAGATCATCGGCACCCATCTGCAGCGCCTCCAGCGGGTTCGACAGCAATTCCTCAACATGGACCAGAACACCTACTAGGATTCCCCCAGGGCTGCCGCCCTTCCCCTCTTTCCCACTTCATCGGCATCCCGGTCATTGCATTGACGGCCCTCCGTCAGCCGGCGCTCTGGTGGCCTGAGCCGGCCTGTACATCAGACAATCAGCATGGCATCCCCGTAGGAGAAGAAGCGGTAGCCCTCCCGCACCGCCGTTTCATAGGCGGCGAGAATGCGCTCCCGCCCGGCAAAGGCGGAAACCAATACCAGAAGGCTGGAGCGGGGGGTGTGGAAGTTTGTGAGAAGCCGAGACACCACCTTGAATTGGTAGCCGGGATAGATAAACAGGGAGGTACTGCGAGTCCCGGCGGCGACACCCTGCAGATCTTTGCTGTAGGCGGATTCCAGAGCCCGTACTACGGTCGTGCCCACGGCCAGGACAGTACATTTCTCCCGCAAGGCTGCATTGATCTGCCCGGCGGTGTCCGGCGGGATACTGTATCGTTCCTCGTGCATCCTGTGCTGTTCCACCTGCTCGACGCGTATCGGCAGAAAGGTGCCGGCACCCACGTGCAGGGTGAGTTTGACCAGGCGTACGCCTTTCCGTTCCAGCGCCTCCAGAAGCTCTCGGGTCAGGTGCAGTCCGGCGGTGGGCGCGGCCGCAGAACCGGGATCTTCGGCATATACAGTTTGGTAGCGCTCCACGTCGTGATGAGTGTCCTGGCGGCGGATATAGGGGGGCAAGGGTACGTGCCCGTGGGTTTCCAAATACTCCGTATCGATCGGCGGCCTGAAGCGGAGATAGCGAAAGCCCTCCTCCGCCGCTATTACCGGGTGATCGCCATCGCCGTGATTTTCCGCTATAGAGCCCCGGGGCAGATCCGTTTCGGCCACAACCTCGCCTGAAACTCCTCCGGGAAACTCATACCTCCTGCCCGGCCGCTGTTTCCTGGCCTTGGCTGCCAGGGTTTTCCACAGTCCCGGTTCGAGCTCGCTCAGCAGGATGAACTCCACCAGCCCGCCTGAGTCCGTGGAGGTTCCGTACATTCGGGCATTGATCACCCGCGTGCTGTTGAGCACCATCACGGTACCGGGCTCCACGTAGGCGGGCAACTGCTCGAAGCGGCTGTACACGATTTGTCCGCTCTCCCGATTTACCACCATCAACCGGGAACCACCCCGCTCGGGGCTCGGTTGCTGGGCGATCGATCTTTCAGGAAGATCAAAAGAGAAGCTGCTCGTCTTCACTTTCCCGTTGCTTGAGCTCCAAATGCTCGTAGGCCAGGTGCGTCGCGGTTCTTCCCCGGGGTGTCCGCTGGATGAGTCCCCTCTGGATCAAATAGGGTTCGTAGACATCCTCCAAGGTGTCCACGGCCTCACCGATGGATATTGCCAGGGTTTCCGAGCCCACCGGCCCTCCCTTGTAGTTCTGGATCACAGTCTTCAGAATGTCCCTATCCAGCTTGTCCAGGCCCAGGGAATCGATGGCCAGGGAACTCATCCCCCGCATCACGATTTCGGAAGTAATGAGCCCGTCCCCCCAAACCTGAGCAAAATCCCGCATGCGCCGCAGCAAGCGGTTGGCAACCCTGGGGGTTCCCCGGGAACGGGAGGCGATCATGCTGCAGGCGTCCTCCTCCAGCCGAATGTCTAGAATCCCCGCGGAGCGGTGGATGATGCTTTCGATATCCTCATCCGTGTAGAAGTCCAAACGGGAGGTGATGCCGAAGCGGGAGTACAGGGGACCGGAAACCAGACCGGTCTTGGTGGTGGCACCCACCAGCGTGAAGGGAGGCAGCGGAATCTTGATCGTCCTGGCTCCTGGACCCTGCCCCATAACCACGTCGATTTCGAAGTCCTCCATGGCGTTGTACAGCATCTCTTCGATCATGGGCCGCAGCCTGTGGATTTCATCGATGAAGAACACGTTCTTCTCACCAACGGTGGTCAGGATAGCGGCCAGATCCCCCGGACGCTCCAGCGCGGGAGCCGAGGTGGCCCGAAACTGTACTCCCAGCTCATTGGCGATGATTCCGGCCAGGGTCGTTTTGCCCAGGCCGGGAGGACCGGAAAAGAACACGTGATCCAGACTCTCCTGTCGCTGTCTGGCAGCCTGGATGAACACGGCCAGATTGTCCTTCAGGCGTTTCTGCCCGAGAAACTCCGTGAGATTCTTGGGGCGCAGCGTGTATTCCTCCCGGTCCTGATCCGGGTGAAAGGTTCCTGCCGTGATCCTGTTGTCTTTCATCGCGCCCCACCCCCGCCTGTTTCCTCCGTGCCGGATCCGGCCCTGCCCGCACCGCCGGCGATCGGCTTGGATCCCCCGGACAGTTGAGACAGGGCGCTCTTGAACAGTTCCCTCTCCAGCTCTTCGCTGTTCAATTCCCTCTCCCTAAGGCTGCGGGCTGCCGAACCGACGGCGCTCTTGGCGCTGCGTCTGTCGAAGCCCATGCCGACCAGGGCGTTAATGATGTCCTCTTCAAGGGAAATCCCCGCCGGTGTGGAGACCTGTAGCTTGCCTTTCAGCTTCAGCATGATTTTCTGGGCGGTTTTCTTGCCGACCCCGGGTATGGTGGATAAAAGATCCAGATCCTCCCCTTCCAGCGCGTCAATGAAGCGCCCGACTTCCACACCGGAAAGAATCTTGAGCGCCTGCCGGGGACCCACCCCTTCGACCTTTAGCAGATCCAGAAACACATCCCGTTCCAGGATTTGTGAAAAACCATACAACCTGACCTGATCATCCCGATGGTACAGATAGACGTACACCCTGGTGCTCTGACCTTCCTCCGGAAGATCATCGCTGCTGTTTCTGCTGATATGGATCTCCCACTCAACTGCGCCGGCGGATAGAAACAGGCGCTCCTCGTCCTTGTAGGTAATTTCACCGCTGATGCTGTTAAACATGAGGCGACCCCGCATCGGCAAGAAGGCTTCGAAAACCCGAAAAGTTGGCGTGACAAAAGGCGGCTGCAAGAGCGTCTGAGGCATGATCCGGCTTGGGAAGCTCCGCCAGATTGAGGATCATCTTGAGCATCTGCTGGACCTGGACCTTCTCCGCCCTTCCATTGCCCACCACGGCCTGCTTCAGCTCCAGGGGCGTGTACTCAGAAAAAGGAACCCCACGGGAAGCGAGGGTAAAGAGGACGACGCCTCTGGCTTGAGCAACCGGAATAGCGCTTCTGGAATTTTTGGAAAAATAGACGGTTTCGATACCCGCTTCCTCAGGTCCGTAGGCGGTGATGATGTCCATGATTCCCTGGTGAATCTGAACCAATCGCTCTCCCATCCCGTCTCTGGGAGAGGTTCGGACGGTTCCATGGGCCAGGCAGCGGAATCGGCTGCCGGAGCAGCGGATAACTCCATACCCCGTGGAGGCCAGTCCTGGATCAATGCCGAGGATTACTTTCATTCATCCAGGGTGAAACCCTCGGGGATATCGAGATTTGTAGACACGTTCTGTACGTCTTCGTGGTCCTCCAGCGCGTCGATCAGGCGAAGGACCTGGGCCAGCTTGTCCTCAGGCACCTGCACCTGAGCGTCGGCGATCATGGTTACCTCTGCCGAAAGGTGCTGAAACTCCCCTCCCTCCAGGGCTTCCAAAACGGGCTCGAAGTTATCCGGCTCGGTGATTACTTCGATTTCACCGTCGGTCTTGGCCACATCCTCGGCTCCCTCTTCCAGGGCGACCTCCAGGATGGCATCCTCCGTGTACGCCGAGGCGTCGTATACGATCAGACCCTTGCGTTTGAACAGATAGGCCACGCTGCCGCTCTCCCCCAGGTTACCGCCGGCCCGGGAAAGGATGTGGCGAAGTTCGGCGGCGGTACGGTTTCTGTTGTCCGTAAGTACCTCGACCAGAATCGCCACGCCGCCGGGACCGTAGGCTTCGTAGGTCAGCTCGGAGTACTCGGCCCCTTCCATCTCTCCGGTTCCCTTCTTGACGGCCCGGTCGATGTTGTCCTTGGGCATGTTCGCCAGTTTGGCTTTGAGCAGGGCCGTACGCAGCCTGGGATTCGCATCCGGATCCCCCCCGCCCGCCCGGGCGGCTACGCTGATCTCCCTGATGATTTTCGTGAATACTTTGCCGCGTTTGGCATCCACGACGCTCTTTTTATGCTTTATAGAGGCCCATTTACTGTGGCCGGACATACTGTATTTGCTCCTTTGCCCGTGAATTTATCACGCTCCTCATTGGGGTGTCAAGCTGAGCACGATCGACGCTCCGGCGGGTTGTGAACAGGAATCGGTCTCGGTAAACTACAACTTTTTTTATAGTAGTATTGAATTTTTTTTTCTAGTTACGATACTATTGCACTGCTATGTTCTCTGAGGATCGTCCCCAGTTGATACTTGCACACAGCGGAAACAACCGGGATCAGCGCAGGCATATCCGAATGGAACACAGCGGATCTGTACAACTCGTCGGGGAAGGCAGGCATTTCACCGGGCAGGCGGTCAACATCAGCCGCACCGGAATGCAGGTTGTTGTCAACCTCCCCGATTCCTACAAATCTGTACGATCGATCACCTTTACCCTGCCGAATGCGGAACATACGATCGAGCTTCCCTGTCGTATCGTACGCTCCGGGACGGAAAACAGCAGCGGCCGCCCCGATGTCTTTGGCCTTGAGTTTTCCTACCAGGGGGAAGCCCAACTGCTGCTTATCGAAAACTACATCCGGGATCTGAAACAGAAACAGCTAACACGTATCGCCCGGGACAGGGATTTGCGTCGCGTTTATCGTGCGTCCTGCTCTCTCTGTGATATCTCCACCGATCGGAAAGACGTCCGAATCGATTCTATCGACAACATCTCTACAGGGGGGCTACTGGTCAGCTTTTCCGGAGAGCTGAAACCTGAGGAGACGATCTGCGTTTCCTTCTGCCTTCCCGGCGATCCAAGAACCCTGCAGCTGCAGGGTCAGGTGATGTACGTTATCCACAGTACATTTCGTGACCTGTCGACCGCAGGGATCCGACTCCAGAACATGGCACAAACAACCCGGGCCCGCATACGCAGCTTCGTTATCGAGGCAACCTCCGGTTCTACCGTGCGCCAGCTACACGAGATACTGGCTTCCCGCGATCTTGATCCTAGTTATCAGATAAGCGATCCTCAGGAGATAACTGCAATATTCCTCATGCTTTGCGCCGGGACAACACGATTCAACGTGTTGTTCGACATGAGCTTCGAAATGCACAGCATGAGCTATCGCGGCATATCGGAGGCTGAACACCTCTTCTTTGCGAGCCGCCCGAAGAAACTCGACCTGCCGCCAGACGTACCGCAGCCGAACGCGTATTTTTCATTCTATTTGGCTGAAGGTAGCTATTACTTCAAAACTAAACTTGTTCGATCCTCTGATCAGCGTCTCTGTTTTCGATTTCCGGAGGTTATCTATCGATCCGAGAAACGTTCGTATCAGCGGAAAGTACTTGAGCTTCAATCCGAGGTCGATCTGAAGGTCACTTCGGGAGATGGTGCGACACTTCGCTACAAAGGCCACCTGGTTGATATCAGCTGGAGAGGCTTTCTCTGCGAACTCCCATTGAACGATCAAACCAGAAGCGCATTCAAGCGGGGAACGTACGTGGAATACCTGATCAACGAGCAGTTCGGACTGGATCACCACGGAATGGTTCGCCATCTAATAACAGAGCTCGATGTGCGCGGAAATCAGACATTGCGGGTCGGGATAGAAGCCGGGATTCAGCACTCCGGATTCAAGTACCGGCAATTTACGCAAACAGAGTGGGATCGATATAAAACACCCCTGCACTCCAACCCATTCGCGGAACGAATCGATACCCTTCCTATTCACTATACTAACCAGAAAAACCAGGAAATAGCCGCACTGCTCAACGCCACAAGACTCCCGGTAACCGCTCCGGTGGTCCTGATCCCTCCTGCGTTCGGAAAGAAAAAAGAGGCTCTTTCCCCTCTGGTATTGACGTTGCTACAGAATTTCAAGCGTAAGGGTAGAGACCTGGTGATTCTCCGTTACGACGGCATAAATCGCCCGGGAGAGAGCCACAGTGACGACAAGAATCCCGAACGCGGTACGGAGATGCTACACTATCGATTGAGCCAAGGATTGAGCGACCTGCGTACGTCTCTAGGTTATGTCCACAACAATCCTTTCTTCACTCCCCAGGAGGTGATTCTCATCACCTTCAGTATGTCGTCGATCGACGCCAGGAAGCTGCTGATGGATGGACAGGGGCACTTGGTCGACTATTGGATCAGCTGCATGGGCATCCCCTCTGCCAAAACGACGATTGGCAACATCCTCGGAGGAATAGACATAATCGGCAACTTCAAGATGGGTGTTCAAACCGGAAGGGGTGGAATGCTCGGGTATCTGGTAGATTTCGACACCCTGGCCGAAGATCTGATCGAAAACAAATACGCTTATCTTACCGATTCCAGAAATGATATGTCTAAAGTTCCCCATCCCGTATTGTGGATCTACGGTACCCACGACAGGTGGACGGATAGCAAGGAAGTACACGACCTCATGGCTGTTAAATCAGCCGGGAAACGCGAGGTAATCGAGATTCCAACAGGGCACAATCTTCGCTCCAGTGCGGACGCGATTACGACCTTCAAACTGATGACGTCCTATCTATACGAACAGCTGTTCGGTGAACCTCTGGATGTCATCAGCCCGGACAAGGAAGAGATGGTGCGCCTGATCGCCTACGAGCGTGAGCGTCTTGGCTTCGCCAAGAACCTCGACAGGGAGCATTATTGGAAAAACTATCTGCTCGGAGTTGGGCGAAACAGTCTGGGCTATGATTTCTACAGGAACATAGACGGATTTCGTCGTTTCCTGGATCTGGAGGCAAATTTACTAAACCCAGGCACCGCGGAACGTATTGCGGATATGGGTTGCGGTACGGGACTGTTGATCGAGGTGATGCTCAGGCATCTTCTTACATCCAAGGGGGCCGGCGAATCGGTTGAGATCGTTGCAGTTGATCTGGTTGAGGATGCATTGGCAATAACACGACGGAAGTGGGAGAACCTGTGCAAGCGGCATCCCCAACTCGATAACCACTCGTTGCGGCTGATAAAAGCCGATTTGGAACCGAACCGACTCCTTCCCATAAAGAAGCTGATCGAAAACCCGCATCTTGGTTTCGATTTCCTGCGCAACCGTATAGAGGGACTTCGAAATACAACTGTCGACCTGCTGAAACAAAAAAGTTCCCTGGAGTTGATTGAAATTATACGCGGGTGCGATATGACCGAGGAAAAACGGCGCTTTCTGGATGATAGACTCAAAGACGGGCATCGCAGCGCCGTGATAGATTTGAACAGGGCCGCCCGTTTCATCAAACGGAAACTCGCAGCCGAAGATCTGATAGATAGAGGTGGCGGTTCCAACCGTGCTGTTCCACGTGAACTCTACGAAAGATTGAGTTGCCAGGATCTCCGTTTTGATAAGCTCAATTTCGGAAAAGTCTCCCAATACAGCCAACAAACGTTTCCCGACCGATATTTTGATAAAATTGCCGCCAGTTTGTTCATCTCCTACGTGTACAACCCGGACTTGATCCTCCAGGATTTTTATCGGATGCTAAGATCAGGAGGATTGTTGCTGGTATCATCGATGAAGACGGACAGTGATATCTCGACTCTGTTTACCGACTACATCAACGCGGTACAGAGTTCAAATCCAGCATCTGGGACCGGGGAAGAGCGGGAGGACAATCTGGCCGCCGCCCGAGCCATGCTGAACGAAGCCGCTGCCCTGTTCACCCTGGAGGAAGACGGCTATTTCCGCTTCTACGCAGAGGAGGAGTTGGCGGCAATGTTTAAAGCCGCTGGATTCGTCGATATCCAAACCTACCGTTCTTTGGGAGATCCGACACAGGCAGTCATTGTAACCGGCAAGAAATCTGACTAATAATCAGCCCTCCGATAAGAAGAGGTTTCGAGGACAGAATGCAGATTATCAAAGAGGTTTTCAGCAATCTTTCCTCGTGGGGCCGTCATCCTGTTCTTATCGAACCGCGCAGGCACGGATCATCACTTACACTCGCCGCGGACCAGTTGCTGCACAGAATCGGTGAGCTTTCTCGGACTCTGGTTGAATGGGGAATCAGGGAAAAAAGTCCGGTACTCCTGATTTTGGAGAACTCGGTGGATTTTGTTGTTTCGTTTCTCGCACTCCTTAACGTGAAGGCGGTCCCGGCTCCGGTTAAGACAGAGTACAGGTATATAGAACTGGAGGAGATATTCCACAACGCCCGGCCTCAGGCTGTTATTTGTGAGAGTTCACATTTGCCCGTTGTCGAACAGTTCTGCCAACGATCCACAATCATCACCAGAGAAAAGGGGGAGTTTCATCTAAAAAAACCCGCGCTTCAGCTAGATCCGCCCGTCGATCTCGGCAGGGACACGTTTTCCATCAATTACACCTATCGCGGCTATGGATACCCTTTAGGTGCTCTGTTGCCAGAACAGCAATACGTGCACGGGGCGCGGGTGGTGCAGGATGAGCTGGCCGGCCGACCGGGGGATGTCATGATGATTCTCCTCCCTCTCACACACATTTTCCCGATGGTCTGCGGTCTGTTTCTCTGCCTGCTCTACCGCATTACCGCGCTGGTTGTACATACATTGCATCCCCGGTTGATCTTCGAGTACATCAATAGCTACAGGGTCAACTACATGACTGCCGTTCCGGAGATCTACGATTTGCTCTGGAGATGCAGAGGCATGGCCCTCGATCTCAGCTCCCTTCAGCTGCTTTTCTCCGGTGGCAGCTGTTTATCCAATGATCTGTACTACAATATTCATAGAGATTTTGGAGTCTATCTGGCACATGGCTATGGTTTGACGGAATTCACCCCCATAAGCCGGAATTCCGCGAATCACAACCGGGTCGGTACCGTGGGGCCGATATGTAACGGAGTGCGGGTGCGGATCGACCAACCCTCTGTGGATGGTTTCGGGGAGATATTGTTCGAAACGGCAGGAATGGCTCGGGGGTATCTACACCGGCCGGCGGAAACCGAGTCTGCCTTCTGTAATGGTTGGTTTCGAACCGGTGATATCGGTCGCCTCGACAACGGCCACCTAGTTTTCCTGCGGGAAAGAAAAAACACCCGAAAAGTGAACGGCAACATGATAGATTTGGAGGAGGTACGGAGAGCTATTGTACGAAGCGGAGGAATAACGCGCGGCAGAGTTGAGATTCAGGGGGGCCTTCTCCAAGCCGAGATCGAGCTGGAAGGTAATCGTGATTTTGAAAAGGAAATCCCCAGAATCAAGCAGTTCCTGAGACAAAATCTCTCCTCCTACAAGATCCCGAGACGTTTTGGTCGGCTGAAATGAAAATCGCCTTGATCGACCCGATGTTCAAACGCGTAAACTCGAACGCAAAAATGAAAACGCTCCTGTCTACCTCCCCGTTCCTGTATTTTTACAGCTCGTTTTGGTCCGGCTTCAGTACCGGATTGCTTACCCTCGCGTCCCTTACGCCGCAAGACGTGGAGATTAGATACATCGACGATAATTTCGAAGAGATCAATTACAATGAACGGTTCGACATTGTTGCGATAACCGCTACGACGCAGCAGGCAACCCGGGCATACGCCATAGCGCAGGAGTTCAGAAAAATATGGGGGAAGAGTTGCGTTCTTGTAGCAGGGGGGTACCATGTCTCGTATTTCCCGGAAGAAGCTCGGGACTATTTCGATGTGGTTTTTCAGGGCGAGGCCGAGTCCAGCTGGCCTGCATTCCTATCCGATTTTACAAATAAAACCTGGAAGCCGATCTATCGATCCGGCGATTATCCTCCGGTAAATTTGCGCGAGGTTCCAGTCCCGAGGTACGATCTGTTGAAATCGGAGCACTACAAAATGCTCTGGCTGCAGACCTCGAGGGGATGTTCGCGGTCGTGCGAGTTCTGCGCTGCCAGCGAGTACTTCGGTCACCGCACCCGATCGAAATCTCCGGATCAGACCGTCGAAGAAATTAGCTATGCCCGGAGATTTCTTAAGTACCAGCCGATCCTGTTTGCCGATGACAATATGTTTCTCAGAGAAGGTCATTCACTCAAACTTCTGGGTGAACTGGAGAAATCGAGGATACGTTATGTGGCCCAGACAGATATCGGAATTGCCGCCAAACCGGAGTTGTTGGATCAACTGCATAACAGCGGCTGCTCGGTGCTTTTCATTGGGTTCGAAAGCCTGGATCCGAGAAATCTCTCCCTTATGAATAACAGCCGCTGGAAGCTGAAACAGCTTTCGGCCTACAGAAAACACATCCAGACTATACTTAAAAGCGGCATCGGAATCTACGGTGCGTTTATCCTTGGCTATGATTGGGATACCGGAGAAAGCTTTAAGGATGTCGGCGATTTTATCAGCGACAACTATCTTGCAGGTGCCCAGATCACATTTCCCACCCCACTACCCGGCACCAAGCTTCGCCGGCGGCTACTCAAAGAAGGCCGCGTTCTGGACACTCCTTGGGAGAATTACACGTTCTTCGATGTCAACATTGCTCACCCCACTCTTTCGCAAGCGGAGATGGAGGAGGAATTGTGTAAACTCTATATTCGAATTTATAGCAAGGAGTATTTAGACCAAAAAAACCGATACTACAAAGAGCTATTCCGAAGAACGTTAGGTGCATAGAGCACGTATGATGAACCGAAACGAGATACGCGACAAAACCAAACAGATCATTGCAAATGTAGCGGGTATCGACATCGAAGAACTAGACACGGATTTGAAGCTCAGGGAAGAGTTGATGCTCGACTCTTTGAAAGAGATGGAAATCGTAGCCCGTACCGAGCTATCCTTTAGTATAGCCCTCGACGAAGTTCTCCTCATCGACGTACAAACCCTGGACGAATACTGCAATCTGATCGAGAAGGCTGTGGAGTCCAAATGAAGGAGCTACGATCCGATCAGTCATTTTTCATACAGCAGTATCACGAAGATCTCAATACGTTTTTCATCAACCGTATTCGACTGGGAACGATCTGGGCATCGATCTTCTACCCGCTGTTTATCCTGCTGGACTATACCGCATACCCGGAGCACTTTCAAAGCTTTCTCTATCTACGGTTCGCTGTGGAAGTCATCTTGATCCTCGCTTTGGTTGTGTTGCTAAGCAAATTCGGGAAGAAGAACGCACAGTATATCGCCATGGTCGAATATGGCGCTATCTGCTTCTCCATCATCATTATGATCCACCTCTCCGAGGGATACGCCAGTCCGTACTACGCAGGTATAATTCTGTCGCTCCTGTTCCTGCAATCGATTGCCCCCCTGAACTTCCGCCGAAATCTGGTAATCACCCTGGTGGTGCTTGCCGGCTATCTGCTGCCGATCGTGATCTACCAGGACATCTCGGATTGGGCGATTTTCATCAACAATATGACCTTTCTCGTGGGCGTGATTTTCTTCCTGAACGTCGGAAGCTACTACTTCAATCAAATGAAATATCAGGAGTTCAGCGCCCGCTACAGCCTGGCTGAAGCGAACGAGGAACTAAAGAAACTGGACGTTTTGAAATCCCAGTTTTTCGCCAACGTGAGTCACGAGGTTCGCACTCCCCTCACGTCGGTCATCAGCCCCATCCAGAGCCTGTACCAGGGTGATATGGGGGAGTTAAAGCCGGGGCAGACCAGACTGATCAGCCAGATGTATAGAAACAGCCTAAAGCTCCTCGACATGATCAACCAGATGCTTGATTTTTCCAAATTCGAAGCCCGGAAAATGGAACTGCGCCTGGGACCGGTGGATCTGGATGAGACGGTGCGGGACATTATAGCGGTGTTTGAGGACGTTACCGAACGAAAAGGAATCAAACTCGATTACGTGCGGGAAAGAAACATACCTCCCCTTTATCTGGACATCGACAAGCTGGAACGAATCCTCATGAACCTGCTTCGCAATGCCATCAAGTTCACAGAGAGCGGCTCGATCACGGTTCGAAGCGGTAAAAAGCAGGGATTCATTGTAATCGAGGTGGAAGACACCGGCATCGGCATCCCCAGAGACCATCTGCCCCATATCTTCAAGAGGTTCCAACAGGTGGACACCTCCAGTACCCGGAGATACGAAGGAACCGGCTTGGGGCTGACGATCGTCAAGGAAGCTATCGATCTGATGAAGGGTTCAATCGAGGTGTTCAGTGAAGAAGGCAAAGGCACGCGCTTCGTGATTCACCTTCCGGATAATCTCGACAAACTGGCTCCCAATGCGTTCATCGAGCGTAGAATGGATGAGCGCCGCAAGCTGAGCTTTACTTTCGGAGGGGAGGAGCGAAGAAAATCGAAACGCCGCAAGGGGGATCTGGCAAAAGTTTCGGTGGATGATCTGGCGCTTATCGAGAAAGAACTTTACCCCGTCGAGCCGGAGGAAGAAACAGAAGAAGGGCAAGAGATTCATGGGCAAATGGCTCACAATGTTCTGCTGGTCGAGGACAATGCGGATCTGCGCAACTATGTGAGCAAGATGCTCAAACGCTTTGGACACGGTGTGCTGACTGCTGAAGACGGACTGGACGGCTGGCATCGTGTGCGAAATGATCACCCGGATATAATCGTATCCGACGTGATGATGCCCCGGATGGATGGCTTCGAGCTGGTGAACAAGGTAAAGTCGGATGAGAAGACCATGCATATTCCGGTGATTCTAATCACCGCCAAGCACGAACTGGATTCCAAGATCGAAGGTTTGAAAACGGGAGCGGACGACTACCTGTCCAAACCTGTGAACATTCGGGAGTTGGATGCCCGGATAAAGAACCTTCTGACCATGAGGAAGTTCCATCTCGCACTGGCCCACACCGAGGAGTTGAAGACCCGGATGGAGGAGCTGAGCATGAGCTTCTCCCAGTCCCTCGAAATACGGGATTTCAAGACCGCCGGGCATTCTCGGGATGTGCTGCAGCTGGGAACGATGATAGCAGAGGAGATCGGATTGGAAGTCGATCAGGTTCTCCGGGATTCCCTTCTGCTCCACGATATCGGAAAACTGGGCATCCCCGATCGGATTCTGCTGAAAGAATCCGGACTGTCCGAGGAGGAATGGACTGTTATGAAGACACATTCCGAACTCGGGGCGAATCTGCTGGGAAATCATGAGTCGTACAAGGAGGTGAGCCGGATCGTGCTGGCTCACCAAGAACATTTCGACGGAACCGGGTATCCCAACGGATTGAAAGGTAAGGAGATACCTCTCAATGCCCGGATCATCGCCATCGCCGACGCCTATCACGCCATGACCAGCGACAGACCGTACCGCCAAGCCCTTTCACCGGTCACCGCGGCTCGGGAACTGCTGAAACACAGCGGCAACCAGTTTGATCCAACCCTGGTTAAGGCATTTATAGATGGACTCCTGAAAAAGGGGGAAATCCGCAAGAGCGACCTTCAAGCTGCTGAAACCGAGATGCGATTATAACCTGCCGCCACGCGACAGCGGCCAATAGCGATAAATCACTCTGCCCACGATCTTGTCCCGCGAGATCGGTCCCCAGGAGCGGGAATCACTGGACCCCTGGCGGTTGTCTCCCAGCAGGAAGTACTGATCTTTTCCCAACGTCAGCGGCGGATGCTCACCGGAAAAGGGAAACTCCTTCGCCCACCCCTGCGGTAAAGACCCGATCAGGACTTCGTAGGATTGGGGAATCAGCTCCTGCTCCGCGACAAAGCTGCTGCTGCCTTCGGGGCGAATGTAGGCGGTAAACCCGGAGATCCGGATCGTATCGCCCGGGACGGCCACGATCCTCTTTATCATATAAGCGGGAATCCGTCTTCCCGATTCATCTCGGACCGCGCTGCCCCGCTGGAAGGAGAAAAAACGGATCAGAGGCTCAATGAGGGATAGGGGTACTCTCGGGCGTCCGTACATGGGGGAGTGGATGACAACGATATCCCCCCGCGCGGGCTCCCGCACGGCGGGAAGTCTGGCCGAAAAGAAGAGAAATCTGGCTCCATAGATAAGCGGAGACACGAAGATACGGTCTCTGGCCTCCAGGAGCGGTTCCATGGAGGCGGATTCCACCTGGAAGGTAGCCAGGAACATGCTGGAGATGATGAGGTAGAGGATCACTGTCAAGACGAGCAGCTTCAGCAGTTTGCGCACGAGTCCCCGGCCCATGCGGCCTGCGAAACCTGAGCTGTAACGCTCGTAGGTCGAATACATTAACGGAAGCCGCCGAGCCGGGTAAGGGGCCAGTAGCGGAAAAGCGCCCGGCCCAGCACTTTTTCCATACGAACAGGCCCGAAGTAGCGGGCATCCCGGGAATCGTCCCGGTTATCGCCCATGGGAAAGATCCTGTCCTCGGGTACGTACCATCCCCGTTCCAGAAGCCGCCACTGACTGCGAAAGAGCTGGCTGTACGGTTTCAATGCGTATAGGGTTTTGTATCGCCATTTTTCCACGGCAACGTTATCGATCAGACTCTGCTGGCGCCAGGAGACGTTGCCGTCGTCACTTTTTGATGTCCGGAAGTAGCGATTGATCGCACTATCCTGCTCTTCCGACGGATTCAAACCGTTGTCCAGCAATGCCAGACCGATCCCGGCTTGTTCGAAATACCCATATTCCGAGGGAGAGAACATCCTGCGGATTTTGTAATCGAAACCAAGGGTCTGTTTGAGCTCTTCTTCCGGAATCCACTCCGTCTCGCCGGGAAGGAGGAACTCGACATTGCCCTGATTCAGGCGCAGACGGTCCCCCGGCATACCCACGGCCCGCTTAATCAGGAAGTGGTGCTTGGGATTGCCGAACTCGTCCCTGTCTATATCCACCAGGGAGAGGGTTACCATGTAGATCACCCGCTGCAGTATGTCCTTCAACGGACCGATCGGAATGTAGGAAGGATTCTCGAAGATAATGATCTCCGCCCTGCGTGGCTTACGCGGACTGGGCAGCTTCATCATTCCCGGAACGACCTCGGGTCCGTATATCAGTTTATTTACGAAGATCCGATCTCCGATCTCCAGGGTGGAAACCATGGATTGGGAGGGAATCTGGTAGGCTTGCAGAAGAAACTGATTGATCAGAAGCACGATGAGCACTGCCGACCCTATCGCTTCCAGCCAATCGAGAATCACGTTTTTCTGCTTCTGGCGTTCTTTTTTTGCCAGCCTCCGCCTTTTCCGCCAGGTGAGAAAGCGTTCGGTAGTACGCTGTACTCTTACACCCCAATCGTAAAAATCCACTTATCCAGCTCTCCGATAGACAACTAGTAGAATCAACACAGGTTCCGGTTATTCATATCATGGATCCTCTCCGATTGACAAGGCAACTTGCCCCTCCTATAATTCTCCGAGCTATGGCCAAGAAGAAGCGCAAGCCTATCAGACGTAAACCTCAGTCCACAGAAAACCGAGAGGAGCGCAACGAAGTTGTCCTGAAACCGTTTCTCGGTTTGTCCCCCGGACTTTATTTGACGATTCTCTACTCTCTTCTAATTCTATTCGTTCTATTCATTCTCCTCTTTTACAAAGGCCTGCACGACGGGGGTGAGTATCTTCGCGTTACGACCTTTCCACCCGGGGCGTCCGTGCAAGTCGATGGTCGGTATGTCGGCTCCTCCCCGTGTGAGGCCCTTGTCAAAAAGGGTAACCATACAATCACGGTCAGTAAACCCCATTTCGATGCGGTGGTTCTGAAGGATGAATTTCGAGGCCCGGTTTTCGGCACTCTTTTTGTGCGGCCTCGCCGTGTCCTGGATTTCGATTTAGTGCTCGCTGATCCGGCGGCTCTGGTTAGGGAAGGGATAGAGGATTTTGCTGCAAATCCACATATTCCGGAAATTCTCGTGGAAACGGTTTGGGCCGGCAACAATTCCCCCTCTGGAATTGAAGATTTGTATTATTTTATGGACAAAGCAAGGTATTTTGTCACAAATTTTCTGCAGCTGCACAGCTATCTCTACGCCCTGGGCTCGGTCGAAGCCGGGGCAGGAGCAATGACCCCGTCCAGCCTCCTTTCGGCTGTAAACAAAATAGTACAATTTAATCAAAAGTATGAGAATTTTCCCTTTTGGTTGACCGTCGTGCTCCAGTACGATGCGGCCCAGCGCGTCGTGAATACCCCATGGTTCACAAACCTGCTGGCTGATTACCGTATGCGTTACGAGCAACTTCGCACGCAGGCCCGAACCGTCCAGCCTTCCGGCGGCAGTGCAATCGTTGTTCAAGGACTTCGTTTCGTGAACGTTCCCGGGGGTGACTTGCTCCAGGGAGACGGGCAAGACGGATTCGCCTCGCTGCAGCTCCCCCACCCCGTTTCAATTCCCTCCTTCCTGATGAGCGAGAGCGAAGTGACGAACAAGGTATTTCAAACCTTTACCGAGAATAATCCCGAATGGTCTTTGGCGAACAAATCTTCTTTGATCAAACAGGGAATCGCGGATGAGCAGTACCTTTCAGCCTGGCAGAACGCGGGCGACCAGCCGGATTGGGAACATTTACCCGTTACTTTCGTTTCTTTTCACGCTGCCCGGGCTTTTTGTCAATGGCTGACCTCCAAGCTGCCGCCGGCGTATGCCGGCTACTCGGCTCGGCTTCCTTTCGAATCGGAGTGGGAGTGGGCGT
>Ga0307442_1000297_pt1 | contig 23568 bp, 16 predicted proteins | sample SalMarWE160430MG_FD_202143 | JGI IMG/M metagenome (GOLD analysis project Ga0307442, IMG submission 202143) | Salt marsh sediment microbial communities from the Plum Island Ecosystem LTER, Massachusetts, United States - WE1604-30 | ecosystem: Environmental > Aquatic > Marine > Intertidal zone >...
CGGACCGCTGTTTCCACAGCCTCCACCGCCTGAGGGTGACTCGGCGCTTTGGAGATCAGATTGCCGCACTTGCCCATGTTGTTGATCGGCAGCTCGACCTGCTGTCCGGGAGACACGCGCAAAAACAGCTCCTCGATGCCGGGGATATCCCTGGCCTTCTCCAGCCCTTCCAGGGTCTTCACGGTGCCGGGGATGGAGATGAAGGCCCGTTCCGCGGACACCCAGTTCCGGCGGGGCGTCAGATCACCGGGAGGCAGGCCCACGGCGATGTTCAGCGCCGCAGCCGTGAGCTCCACCCCGGAGGCGAAGGGATAGGTCCACCCCGACATGTAGCCTCCGGACAGCCGGGCGGCGATCTCTCCGACCACCGCGCCTTTCGGAGTGACCTTGATGTCCCCCTTGGCCGCACCCCGGGTGATGCCCAGAGCCCGGATGCCCCGCATGAACACCTCCTCCGAATCCCGGAGCACCTCCGGAGCCAGGACGCTGGGCATGGTGTGTCCCATCTCGACGAAATACGGAGGAAAGCAGATGTGCCGGTCCGCCACACCGCAGATGGTGATCCGTCCGTCATGGATCAGGGCATCCAGGCTGAGCTCCGGTCCTTCCAGATACTGCTCCACGATTGCCTGCCCGCTGGCAGACTGGCCCAGGGCGATCTCCAGGGCTTCCCGCAGCTGCCGCTCGTCTTCCACCCGGCGCACGCCCCTGGCCCCCATGTTGTCAACCGGTTTCACAACCAGAGGAAACGAGAAATCTTTAAGCAGGGGTACAGGCGAGCCTTCGGCCCCCGAGCGAGCGGTTCCTGCGGCCACTGTAAAAAAGGGCGGACTGGGTACAGCTTGAGCCTGGAAAGCGGCGCGCATCAGGGCCTTGTCCGTGGCGGCCAAAGCAGCCTCATAGGGAATGCCGGGAAGCCCTACCCGTTCGGCTGCCCAGGCAACGGTCGTGGAGAAATCGGTTCCCGCGGTGAACACCCCGTCCAGGCCCCCTTGTCGCCGCAGGAGCCGGGCCAGCCGGGTCACCGCTTCCCGGTCCCGCAGGTCCACCCGTTCACAGCGGTCGGCCAGCTCTTCGATCTCCTCAGTGATTCCGGCCGCAGCCACGACCACGGTCCAACCCTTTTGTTTCGCCAGCCGGACCGCGGGCAGCTGCATCACCCCCCCGCCCAGGATCAGGATCCTCATGACAGATCCCTCTGCTTCACCGCATAGGCTTCAAAGGTGTCCCCCAGCCGCAGCAGCCGGCTGAGTGCGGTAAATCCCGAGGTTATCACCGACTCCGGGGCCAACCGGCCGGGCCAGGGAAAGCGCTCACCGTGATGACCGGTCACCGCGACATTGCGAAGCTGGAAACCGTATCGCTTCAGAACCCCGGCCGTGGATCGGGGAGACCAGACCGTGTAGTGATCCCGGGGACTGTTTTTCAAAAACCGGGCGCGACTTCTGCGCCCCGAGATCCCCGCTGCGTTGGGGGTGGCGAAGGCGAAAACGCCCCCCTTCCGGAGAAGCGAATTGACCCGGCGGAGCACCGCTGCGGTGTCCCGAAAATGCTCCAACACGTACCACATGGTGATGACGTCGAAGCCCGCCTCCCTGCCATCGATCTGCTTCAGCCCGCCCTCGGCTGCAAAATCCCCGACCCAGCAGGGAAGGCCGAGTTGGTCCCGGACGTAGCGTACCGCTTCCCGGGCCACGTCCAGGCCATGGGCCTGAAAGCCCTGCTGAGCGGCGGCCTGCAGAAAGGGGCCGTACGCACAGCCGACGTCAAGCAGCCGCAAACCTGGAGATGACGGAGCCGCGGATGGTGTAGCAGCGGATGGAGGAGCCTCTGAGCAAACCGCGGTGGGTGCCTCCGGAGCGATCCGGCGGATCCGCTTCAAGCGGGGACCGGCCGCCCTTTTTATGCTCTGGAAATCCTCCAGGTAGGTCTTCCCGTACTGCTTCTCATAGCGTGAAAAGAAGTACCCCTCATCGTAGTGGACGTCCTCCTGGCCAAAACCGATCAGGTAGATCATCCGGCAGTCCCGGCAGGCGAAGTAGGAGCGCCTTTCAAAGCGGGCCAGAGCCGGGGTGGCCGTCTGTCCGCAGATCGGGCAGCAGGCCGGTGCGGAGGGCTGAAGCCGGGCCGGGAGCTCGGACAGCAAAGGAGGTCCGGAGAAGGTTTCCGGCGGATAGCGGGACAGCAGTTCCTGAAAAACCCTCGGACCGGAAAGCAGCCTTTTGAGCTTTCCGGCCGCAGGCCGGCGAACCCCGATCCGGGGGATGCCGGCTTCTCTGCTGAGCCTGCGGTGATAGGCCGAAGGATTGAGGTTTATCACCGGAACTCCGGCTGCCAAAGCCTCGTATGTGGTTAAACCGAAGGAGCAGAACAGCAGGTCGTATGCGCCCAGCCTGGATTTCAAGTCGGCAGGACTGCGGAGCACGGTGATGCCTTCGGGCCAGTGCCCTCGCCGGAAGAACGGTCCCTGGACAATCGTGATCTGCCGGGGTGCGAACAGTCCCCTGCGGAGCAGCAGCTCGAGGAGCCGGCTGCTCAGATCCGCAGGGTCCTCCCCGCCGAAGCTGATCAGCACATTGGCAGGAGGAACCCGGACGAGGAGCTGTTGCTGCGTCGGTTGGCTCGCGACCGGGCTCGCGACCGGGCCTTCGGCCGGGCTCTCGGCCGGGCTCTCGGCCGGGGGCTCGGTCGACTGGCGTGAGGTCCGTTGGCGCGGCGGAAGGTCCATGAGGCTCAAGGCGGCCAGGTTGGCACAGTGGCGCCGGCGGTGCGCGGGAAAGGTATCGATCAAATAGCTGCAGTACCGCCGGGCCGGCCCCCCCTCATCCAACCCTACCACGGGTGTGGGAGAGAACCTGCGAATCTGCTCTACACCGCAACGGCGCCTGTCCAGGATCACCAGATCCCATAGCTCCGCCGGATCGGGGCGCTCCAGGATCCTGAAGGTTGAGGGATCGAGTCCCAGGGGCTCCAGCAAATCCCGGACGGTGGAGCCGTGGTGCCGGGAGAAATTGCGCTGCTGCGAGGAATGGCCGGGGTGAGCCTGGCCGGAACCCAGGGCGTCATCCAGACCCTCGAGAAGAACCGCGCACCCCGGACCGAAGATTTGCGCCAGCCGCAGAGAACGCTTGAGATGGCCGCTACCCATCGATGCCCGGATCGACGGCACCAGGAGAACCTTCATGTGGTTGCTGTGAGGGTGTGCCGCCGCAGCCACCCCACCACCTCCTCGATTTCTATGGGCCTGCCGCTGTACAGATCGGCGAACAGCTCCTGCAGCAGGGCGTAGTCCTCCTCGGTGTCCAGAGTGAGCCGGGCTTGGGGAAAGGCCCAGGCCTCCGGACAGGGAATCTCGCCGACCCGGAAAGCCCGAGCATGCCGGTACAGGTAGGTGGTGATGTGCTCCCGCTCGAAGGGATCCCGGGCCCGGGCGTGGGCCTTGAGAAGGGCCCCGGCGGCGACAACCTCGACCCCCGTACCCAGCGGGTTGTTGAGAAAGTGGCTCAAATCAAAGCGTTCCCGTTCATGGATGGCGAGCAGAGCCTGCGCGGCCCGGGCGGAGACAAGGGGATTGTCCCCTGTCGCCCGGATGATCCTCTGCACTTCGTATTGTTCTGCAGCCCGGGCGTAGCGGGCCAGCACATCCTCCTCCGGGCCGACGAACACCGAGAAACCCTCAGGCTGGGCCAGGGACGCCAGGGCATCGAAGCTGCTGGGATCGGTCAGCAGGGCGTACACCTCCGCGGGAATCCCCTTCAAGGCCCGCAGCACGTGGGTCAGCACGGTAACACCCTGCAGGGGCAGCAGGGCTTTACGGGGCAACCTGTGAGAGTGCAGGCGAACCTGCAGCAGCACTCCCGTTCTTACTCGGGAATCTCCCAGTGGTTGACCAGGCTCTGGACGTCGCTCTTGAATCGGTAACGGTTCTGATGAACCCACATCTTCACCTCGCGAAATTCGTTTCTCGCCTCCAGCCAGCTGGAATCGGAGCGCAGGCAGTAGGCGAAGCGCTTCGATGAGGGAAGCACCCCCATCTCGCCGTTGAAACGGACAGCCATGTTCTTCAAGAAAAAGAGCTTGTAACTTACGTCGGCACTGCTGTCCTCGGTTTCCGTGCCACCCTCGTAGCGCACGACCATATCCCGCCGGCAGAGTATGCGCTCCCCCCACAGAAACGAACGCAGCCCGAAGTCCAGTTTCTGCCAGTACGGATTGTTCATCCACGGATCGAAGCCGCCGCTCAGGGAAAATCGATCTCGGTGATAGATCCCGCAGTAGTCGAAGGGGAACAGGCTTGACATGCCCTCCTCAATCGCCTTCCAGGGCATCACCTTGAGCCTGCCCTTGATCAGGGCGGGAACCTGGATGCAGGGCAGCTCCTGATCCGCGGAGCTCGTCAGACGGGGCACGGTACAGAGGATCTGCTTCTCCTCGATCTGGGTCAAAAACGAGCTCCACTCCTCGGGCAGCCCCGTTGCCAGCTCCATGTCGCTCCACATCACAAACACCAGCCGGGTTCGGGCTTCCTCTATCCCGAGGTTGATCCGCTCTCCGGCGGTGGCGGTCTCTTGAAGAAGCAGAAAATGCATCTCCGGGAACTCCCTGGACAGCGATTCGACGTCATGGGAAACGCGGGGACCCTCTACGCAGAAAATCTCGCCGATCCCCGCTTCCTGGAGCTGCTGGAGCTTTTCCTGCCTGTAGAAACGGCTTCCCCGGTTGAGCAGAAGCACGGCCAGGGGGGCTCGGGATTTTCGGACTCTGTCGACCTTGGCACCACCAATGACGGTGTAGGGAACCTTCCGTTTTTTAAAAATTGAAGCTGTAGTACTCATCGCAGTTCTTGCAGAGATCGGGATAGCGCTCCTGCAGATGATTCCGGTAGAAGGGTTCTCCGGCGTTCCAGATCTCCTCCAGATCCTGCTCCAGAAGATTGCCCAGACCGTGCCGGCACTGCAGGTCCTCCCGGCACAGGCTCACCCTGCCGTCCAGGAGTACGGTTACATCCCGCTTGAGATGCCAGCAGGGGAAGCGCTTGAGGGGCGAAAGATCGGTGACCCGGCGGTCGGGCAGGAATCCGCAGAAGGGATCGTACTTCTGCACGATCACCTTGCCGGTCTGGTTCTTCCAGTACCTGTAGAAATCCTCCAGCCCTTCCTCGTTTTCATTCATCCGCACCGCCTGAGGATAGACGTGCCCCGGAAACAGGGATTGAAGGGTCGTCACGGTTTTGTGGGCTTCCGCGAAACCCTCCCCGCGCAGCCTGCCGTACTCCCCGGGGTCCCGGCTGTCCAGAGAGACGACCCAGTCCGGTCCGGGATGCTTTTTCTCGGCGATCCGGGCGAACACTCCCTCCGGCCAGCCGATGCCTGAGGTTTCCACCACCAGGCGGAAGCCCTTCTCCAGCACTGCTGCGGCCAGATCGGCGAACTGGGAGTGATAGGCCGGCTCGCCCCAGAGGGAAACGCTTATCGTAGCCTCTCCGCAGAACGTGCCTATCTGCTCGAGAATACGGCTGAAATGCTTCAGCTCCATCTGCCCCTGCTTGCCGGTTTCCTTGATGCCGAAACGCGGGTATGGACAGTAGGAGCAGAGCTGGGGACAACCGGCCACGATCTGAATGGAGAAGAAGGAGGGAAGGGTTCGGAGGATTTCCGGCTGTTTCTCCAGAATCCGACATACCGCCTCGGCGTCCTGCGCTCCGGCCTGCACCACCCGCTGCACCAGCAACAGATTACGTCTGCAGTCTGCACACAGCTCGGCCCGGAGCATGCGCAGATCCACCGGGGAGAGCTCGGTTTCAATGTCAAAGGCGTTGATGTCCTTCTTGATCAGCTCGAACATGGCGCCTCTGTCCCGAGCGCGGATCGGCTCCTCCCCGGCCGCCGGTTGGGATTTCTCCGCCAGTTCCAGCAGGGGCGCCAGCACGGCGGGTTTGAGGATCTCCGGACTCAACCCGTAGGGGTAGCCGTCGGCGAAGGTGTAGTCGGCGTAATACTTGCGGTGGTTGTCCAGCATCCGGGTGCTTAAGGAAGGATCCAGGAGCGGGCAGTCGGCGAAAAAGTAGAAGAGGTTGTCGTACTCCCCCCCGGTAAGCGTATTCCGGAGGGTGCGGAGCAGCCCGGCCGCGCCGTCCGCCTTCAGGCGCAGGATATCGAATCCCGGCTCGGGGGTCTGGAGATACCCGCCTTCGGGCGCACCGCCTTCGGGCAGCAGGAGAAGACAGCGCTTTACACCGGGGAGCCGGGCTGCGTACTCTCGGACCCGCTTGAGGCTGTTCTCTCCACCGACCAAGGATTGCTGGGCGTAGTCATTAAGGGCCAGGGCATTGGCCACGGCGAGGTTCTTCATGTCTTAAAGAAATTATCGACATTTCAAAAACTTTTTCAATTGCCAATCCCGGCGGAAAGCGGTACCCTCACGGTTGAGCGCGGGCGGCACGGGGCCGGGTGCGAAGACAAAGAGAAGAATGGTGCAAACGGAGAACAACCAACAGGAACAATTCTACTCGGTTACCCAGATCACCTCCCTGATCCGGGACCTGCTGGAAGGAGAGTTCTTCGGCATCACCGTGGAGGGCGAGATCTCCAACTTCCGTCCCTCCAGCACCGGACATCTGTACTTCAGCCTGAAAGACGAGCAGTCGGTGCTTTCCGCGGTCATGTTCAAGAACCGCATCTTCGGACTGAACTTCAAGCCTGCAGACGGCATGGTGGTCCGCGCCAAGGGCAACATCTCCGTATACGCCAAGCGGGGCACCTATCAACTGATCTGCGAATCCCTGCAGAAAGCCGGGGAGGGAGAGCTGCTGGCCTTGTTGGAAAAACGAAAGGCCAGGCTGGCCGCCGCGGGGCTGTTCGACAAGGAACGCAAAAAGCCCCTGCCCCTGTTCCCCGGCCGGGTTGCTGTGATCACCTCCCCCACCGGGGCGGCCGTCCGGGACATTCTGCGGGTGCTGAAGCGCAGAAACGCCGGACTCAACCTGCTCATCCTTCCCTCCCCGGTCCAGGGGGAGGGAGCGGCGGAGACGATCGCCCGCCAGATCCGCAGGGCCAACGAGTTCGCTATGGGGGACGTTCTGATCGTCACCCGGGGCGGGGGGTCTCTGGAGGATCTGCTTCCCTTCTACGAGGAGGTTGTGGTCGAAGCCATCGCGGAATCCCGGATTCCCGTGATCTCCGCGGTGGGCCATGAGATCGACACCACTCTAAGCGATCTGGCCGCGGATGTCCGTGCCCCTACCCCATCGGCGGCTGCGGAAATGGTCTCCGCCTCCCGACTGGAACTGGAGGGCCGACTTACCACCCTGCAACACACCATGACCGAAGCCCTGCAGTCTCGGGTTGAACGAATCCGACTGCTGCTGTCTCAGTTTACGCCGGACAACCTGGTCCGCAACTTCCAGATCTACGTTCAGCCCTACGCACTACAGGTTGAGGAAAGCCGGGAACAGCTTAGCCTGTCCATGGAGCGGCTGCTGGTGCCCTGCCGGCATCGCCTGGATCTTCTCTCCCAGGCTGTCCTAACCAACTCCCCGCTGGCCGTGCTCCAGCGGGGCTACGCCGTGGTCAGCAGCGAGCGCACCGGGCAGGTGCTTCTTTCCAGCCGGCAGATCAACACCGCCGAGACGGTGAAGATACGACTGCACCAGGGTAAGCTTCGGGCCGAAGTCAAGGAGAAAGAAGAATGAAGAGTTTTGAAGATCGCCTCAACCGATTGGAGAGCCTGAGCGAGAAACTGCGGGAGGGCAAGATCCCCCTGGAAGAGGCGATATCGATATTCGAAGAGGGCATGAAGCTGGCCAAGGATCTGGAGAAGGAGCTGGCCAAAATCGAGCGCAAGGTGGAAATCCTGGTGAACGAGCCCGCGAAAAAGGGGGGAGCCGGTTCCGATACGGAGCCGGTCCTGGAGTTGTTTCCCGAGGAGGAGGAAACCGAGGAGTGACGGGTTTCCTCTGCCCGTTCCCAGCGGCGGCAGCGGCGGCAGAAGCCACCGCGGCTTGAGGTCTATGGAAAATCCGCGGGCAGCTCTACGCGATCCCCGACCCCGACCCCCAGCTCATCCAGAACCCCGTCGGGGAGCTCCAATCCGTAGCGTACGGCCCTCTCGGACATGATGCTTTTCAGGGACAGGGGTTTCAACTGCTCGACCTGCATGATCTGCCCGTCTTTGGAGAGAAAGGCCATGGTTAGAGGTATGGTTGTATTCTTCATCCAGAAGGCCAGGTGCTGATCCGTTTCGTAAACGAAGATCATCCCCTCCCGATCCCCGAGGGACCTGCGGTTCATCAGCCCCTGCCGCTTCTGCTCTTCGGTGCGGGCCACCTCGATGCGGAAGCTCTCACCCCCGATGACAACCTTGATCCGTTCCTCCAGGCCGTTGCTGCAGGACAGAACGGCACTGATGCTCAACACCATCCCGACGAGTAAGGCAATCAGCTTGAGGAAAACTCTGGGACGCAAAGCTGCTCCTGCTCGGCTCGGACACCGCGAATCCCGGGTTAAAACTGCTGGAGGAAGTTGTCCTTGGAGATCTCCCACAGGTCCTGCTGGACCTGTCCCTCCTCCTTCAGGGCTTCGAAAACCGTACTGTCAATATACTTGACGTTCAGGGGACGTTCAAGGGAGAGGCGCAGGCCCTCGAACTGCCAGACCGCCGCGGTGGGGTCCAGGCGGGTCGGCTGTCCGTACTTCTCGGAGAGGGTGGAATAGAGGGTGTAGTAATCCAGACGATCCGGATCCATGGAAAGGATGATGATGTACAGCAGATCCTGATCGAACTGGAAGTAGGCCCGCCGGATGAAAGAGCTTCCCGAGGTCTCAATCAGGGTTTGGGGAGGAAGGGGCAGGAAGCTGATGTCCGGATCCCCCCGATAGTCGAACAGTGGATCGTCGATCAACAGCTGCTTGACCCGTTCCAGTTCCATACCGAGTTGGATAGAGCGGAACCCCCGGGGCGGCTGGACTGAGGTAGGGATGGGGGCGCCCGGCTGAGGGACGGGCTGCCCCGCCTCACCCTCCACGGTGCTCTCCTGGGCGCCGCCCAGTGAGGCGGCAAGCAGGAACGCAAGCAGGATCACGAGCGGAGGTATCGGTAAAATTTTGCGGCTCCGGACTGTCGGCTGGGCTGTCATCGGCTGTTTCCTCCTATTTCGACAGGGCAATGCTCAGGGCGGTGGTAAGCTTGAGGATGTCCTGATTGCCCTGACGGACACGGTGGCAGAGCACCTCGGCGATCTTGCGCACCAGTTTGTAGCCCAAAGCGCAGTTCTGCTGGGTGAGCCTTTCGAAATCATCCCTCTTGATCTCATAGAGCAGACAGTCGGTGGAGGCCGTCAGGGTGGCGCTGCGAACGTCGTTTTCGAACATCGCCATGTCTCCGAAAAAGGAAACGTAGCGGGCATCCAGACGTACCATGGATTTCTCCGCCTGGCTGAAGCCCCGCTTGCCCGTCTTCAGAGTCAGGTTCTTGGTCACCATGACCTGGCCTTCCCCGAACAGGTACATCGAATCGCCGACCTCCCCCTCCCGCATGATCACCTGTCCGGCAGGCACCTTCACCTCCCTGGCGATGCGTCCCAGAGCCTCCACCTCGGTCTCGGAAAATCCGGCCAGTATCTCGATCTTCTTGAAGCGGGCCAGGTTCGATTTCTCCCGTTTTTTTGCCATAGAGCTTCAGCCCCCTTTACCCGGTTGCATCGCCGATCACAAAGGCGGCCTCGTTTTCTTTGATTACGTAGTCCGCACCGGGATTGAGCTTGATCTCCAGTTCCTCCTTCTCGCCCTCGAAAACATCCAGCTCGGCCTCGGCGAACTTCGCCTTGATAAAGGCATCGATGGCGGAGGACCCTTCGGAGAGGATGTCATCCAGGGACATCTTCTTCTCCTCGGAGAGAACTCCGATCAGCACCCCGCTTCCCGACTTCAGAAAGTGCTCGGACAGCTCGGCGAAGGTCTTGCCCACGAAGCCGGACGGGACCCCGACCTGCTTGAGATGGCTGCGGCTGTCAAAGGACAGCAGCTGCTTGGTCACCCGGGGAATGGCCGGGGATACGGTGGCGCTGGAGAGCAGAAAGCCGTTAAACTCTCCGTATACCAGGATGTCGTCGACGTTGGCCCGGCGCAGATGCCCTTCGTTTTCCGGATTCACCAGCTCCGCGATGATCACGATATCCGGATTGAGGGCCTTGGTGGCCAGGGCGGTCAGGATGGTGCGCTCATCCGCATTGCCCAGGGTGTTCCGTCCGGAGGTGTCGGAGAGGATGATCGCCGCGCGGGCCGAAGCGATCGCGGCCCTGCGAAGGACCTTCTCATTGCTGAACTCTCCCCGGACGAAGCGTAGCTCCATATCCTCATGGCGGGTGTTCAGGGCTTGAAACTCCTCCGGATCCATCTCATTGACCAGCACCACGGCCCGGCCTCCGGGCAGATGGCTCAAGCCCTCCAAAATACGCTCTGCGTTTACGTTCCAGCCGCACAACACGGCGTGAGAACGGGCGGTGATATCCTGCAAGCCTTTACCCTCCCTGATCTTCCGGTCCACGAAAATACTGGCTATGGTCCCGGACAGTGTGGAGATCGTCAGAATCCCCATCAACATCAGCACGATCGCCAGCACCCTCCCCAGGGTGGTGACCGGATAGCGATCTCCGTAGCCCACGGTGGTGATGGTGACGAAAGCCCACCAGATCGAGTCGAACAGCCGCCCGAACATGCCCTGGTTTCTGCCGGTTTCGGCGATGAATACGAGCACCCCGCCCAGGATGACCAGCAATGATACGAACAGCACCAGTTTGGGCAGGTTTTCCCGGCGGACAGTTCGGTAGAAGTTTCGGGCTGCCCGGAAGACAACAAAGTTACGGAACATGCGCTTTTCATTTAATTTATCGGCTCTTTCGGGCACAAAAAAAGTCCGGCCTTACGTTGCAATCCGCGAAACAGGTGCGCTACATTGGTAACATGAAGCGAGCGGCTATCTTTTTCCTGGGATTCTTCCTCCTCTGGGCCCTGCTGGCCTGCTCCACCACCAGCGGATCGCTTCTGGGAGACGCGGCGGAGCGCGACAAGAAAGACACCACCAAAAGAAGCCAAGACTCGGATGAAGATGATGAGGAGGGGGGGTCGTTTTTCGACGCCCTGGCCTCGGCAGAGGAGGACACCGGAGTGAGCATCAGGTCCACTCCCTCCGGCGCCGATGTGTACCTGAACAACCGCTATATGGGGATCACGCCCCTGCGGATCGACGATATCGACCCGGGAAGCTACAAGATCACCCTCAAGATGGAGGGATACTACAGCGAGAACGAGTGGATCTTCTACTCCGGAGACTACGAATCCTTCTATTACAACCTGGACAAGATCACGGGCTTCCTGAAAATCGAAACCTTTCCTCCCGATGCGGAGATCAACTATGGCTCAATGTGGGTGCCCGCCGACAGGCTGCACGAGCTGTCCGTCGGAACCCGTACGATCCGCGTCCGGGCCTTCGGCTACGAGGAGGAAAGCCTGCCGGTGGAGATCCACGAGCGCAGAGTGACGGAGATCTCCGTGACCCTGAGGGAGACGGGTTTCTCTATTTCCAAACTGCGGTCCAATCGTACGGTCTTCAATCCCCGCAATGGCGGCCTGTTGGGAAAGGCCCGGATCGGGTTCCAGGTGAGCAACTACGGAAGCGGCCGGGCCGTCATCCTGGACCCGCAGGATCAGACCGTACTATCCCTGGATCTGGGCCGATTCGACACCTGGCAGCAGGGCTTCGAGTGGGACGGCCGCGGGGCGAATGGGAATCCCCTGCCCGACGGAAGCTACACCGTGCGCATCGAGGCTGTGGGCGAGCAAACGGGGGAGCAGGACTCGGCGCAGCTGGGGGTGCTGATCGACAGCTCCATCGTTCTTCGCTTCCGCAGCCTGTGGAGCGGCAGTGCCGGCCTGCTCTACGTTCCAACCGCCGACATCGTGCCCGGTGGCAGCGTCCAGCTATCCACCCTGGCCCTGGCCCACGCCAGCGGAGCCGGAGCCGACACCATCGTCCGGGTTCCGGTCAATCTGGGGCTGCGCATGGGGATGGGACCGCGGAATCTCTTCGAGCTGGACGCCTCCATAGGCGGGATCATAGGCTATAAGGACGAGACTTTATTTATGCCCTGGTTCGCCAGCGCCGCCTTCAAGGCCTCCCTGCTGCGGCCGACGAGGACCTTTGATCTGAGCAGCGCCGCACAGGTCAAGCTCACCTTTCAGAATACCCACGACGACACCCTGGCCAACTACAGGGGCCTGTCCGTAGGCCTGCCCACCGGCCTGCACCTGGGCCCTCTGGCGATCCTCTTCGCCCCCGAGGTGATATGGTCCTGGCAGGCGGTGAGCTACGATACGGACTACACCCCCGCACCCAGGGCTTACGGCTACGGCTGGATGTACGGGCGCTTCGGCCTGCTGCTGGACATGTCCCCCCTGATCGTGGGGGCTTCCCTGTCCCTGCGCAGCCTCCGTTTTGACCAGTTCGACGAGGGATTCAGGATAGACCTCCCACTGCAGACCGCGTTGGAGGTGCACTGGCTTTTCCCGGACACCCAGCTGTTCCTCTCCGCCTCGGTGGCCGGGGAGTTCAGAGATTGGCAGGACTACTATCTGCTCGGTGGAGTCGGACTGGGGATTCTCAACTAGCTGGGCGCCCCAGCGGGGCGCAGTCAGCGCAGAAAGAGGATCACCACCAGAACGATCAGGATCAGGGTGAGGCAGATCCCGATCAGACGGTAGACGCCCACCGGGGCTGAGGGCGCAGGCGGCCTCTGAACGAGGGGAGAGCCGGCGGCACGGGAGGGGGCAGTGCGTTTCCGGCGGCCCCGGGCTTTGCTCCGTCCGGCCGGGCGGGCAGTGCCGCTGCTGTCCGAACCGCCAGAGGGACCGGTACCCGCGGCTCCGGCCGCGATCTTCATGTAGCCGCACCTGGGGCAGCCCTGGGCGAAGTCCTTCTCCTCTCCCTGGAAGCCGCAGCGCGGACACTGGATGGCCGTGAAGTAGCGGCCGCAGCTGGGGCAGCGGATCGTGTTTTTGGGCACCTCGGTACCGCAGAGGTCGCAGAAGTAACGGAGCTTCATCCCCTACATTGATACCCCGCCGCTGGGAAAAAGACAATGGACTGAAGCGACGCCTTCCTGCTATAAAGAACTATGGAAACCTGTCTGATCGGACTTCCCTTCTGCGGCAAGACCACCATCTTCAATTCCCTGTCCGGGCAGCAGGCCGGGGGCTACCAGCAGGTCCACCTGGCCGAGGTGGCAGTTCCCGATGCCCGGGTCGCCGAGCTGGCGGCTCTGTTCGGAAAGAAGAAGCAGGTCCAGGCCGGCGTGCTGCTCAAAGACCTGCCCCTGCAGTTCGGCGAACGGGGGGGAATCAGCGCCGCTGCCCTGGGGGAGCTGCGAACCAGCGACGCGGTGGCCGTGGTGCTGCGGGCCTTCGTCGACGAAGCGGTGGTTCATCCTCTGGGGGATATCGACCCACTGCGGGATCTGGGAAAGCTGCTGGACTCCATGATCTACAGCGACTACGAGATCACGCAAAAACGCCTGGAGCGGCTGGAGAAGGAGGGAAAGAGGGGGGACCGGGAGCACCTCATCCTGACAAAGATCGCCGCCCGCCTGGAGGAGGGCGGTGCCATCGGAGCGGATCTGATCCATGAGGAGGAAAGCCAGTTGCTGGCGGGATTTCAGTTCCTCACCGCCAAACCGATGGTCGGGATCATCAACTCAGGGGAGCGCTCAGTGGAGATCGCCCCGGTGCAGCGGCGCGGCGAACAGCTCGGGATCGATGTATTTCCCATCCAGGGGCTCCAGGAGATGGAAATCTCCCAACTCTCGGTGGAGGACCAGAGGGAGTTCCTGGCGGATCTGGGGCTGGAGGACCCGGCCAGGGATCGCTTCCTGAAAGCCCTGTACTCCCGCCTGGATCTGATCAGCTTTCTCACCGTGGGGGATCAGGAGGTGCGGGCCTGGAGCATCCCCAGAGGTGCGAGCGCCCTGCAGGCGGCCGGGAAGATCCACTCGGATATGGAGAGGGGATTCATCCGCGCGGAGGTCATCCCCTGCGATCAACTGCTGGCCGCCGGAGGATTCGCAGAGGCCCGCAAACACGGCCAGCTGCGCCTTGAGGGCAAGGAGTACCAGGTTCAGGACGGGGATGTGCTGACGATCCGCTTCAACTTGTAGATTTACCCGCCGTTGGTAGAGATCGAGCTCAGTAGAGCGTCTGTTCCGTGGGGATCTCCCCGAAGGATACCGAGGCGATGTAGAACTCCTCGTAGGTCAGCTCCTGGCGATCGAAAAAGCTCGTGGTCAGGTCGAAGAAGGTGATCTCCGGTTTGGCCACCAGGATATCGTAGAGCAGGTTCTTGTCGATCTTCGCCTCCAGAAAGAAGCTTCCCGAGGCCAGGGTGCCGACGATGACCGGCTTCCTCTCCTTCTCCCACAGGACAACCAGACCCGGTTCTTCGGCCTTTGCGGGCACCAGCTCCAGGGTGAAGCGGTTCGTAGCCCCGAGTCGCCTCAGGTTCTGGTCGCTGTAGAAGTACAGGAACACGGAAGTTTCGGGGGATAGGGCGGAGTGGGTGGAGATGTAGAGGTAGACGGCCTCCAGATTGTTCACCACCTTGATCTCGTTGATGGAGGTGCCTTTCGAACCCCAGTGCCGGGACTGACCGATTGGCAGCACCTCGAAGGCGCCGCCGTACTGCTCCCGGGTGAAACTCGGCAGGAAGCGATCGGAGGGAAAGGATAGTAAAGCAGGGATGGGCTCCCAATCCTCGTAGCGGTTGTCGATCTGGAAGCGGAAGAACCCCTGTTCGGCGGTCAGCCGGGCCGTAGCGGCGGCGGGTGCGGCTGCAGGAGAGGCAGCGGCGGCGGGTGCGGCTGTGCGGGAAGCGGCTTCAGTCTTCGCCGGGGATTGGGCGACGACACGCGGCGGGATCGGGGCATATTCACTGATCCGCCCCCTGCCGGCGCGGGCCGTGATCAGAGCGGGCTCACTGTAGATCCGGTAGGTCCGTTCATCCAGACCGCCCCCGGCCTGCAGGTTGATCACCCGCACGGGGAATCCCATCTGCCCGGGCACCACGAAAAACCCCACCAGCAGATGCCTGCCCTCGGCCAAACCTTCCAGGCTCACGGCCTGGCCGGGTGATAGCTCGCTGAAGCCGGCAAAATCGTCCGCCGCCTCCGGCGCCTCGGCAAAGTAGTCGTAGACCACGTTTTCGAAGATGCTGGTGGCGGTTTCGAAGGCGGTCAGCTCCGGCGGGTCCAGCACGTAGTGAAAGGTCTCCTCTTCGGCGTTTTGAATTACAACCGTGTAACTCTGGCCCGACAGCAGGCCGGCCACAGCGACAATGAGCACTCCTACCAAAAAAGTGAGTTTCATGTGACTCTCCAACAGGTTCTAGGATAATCTTCGGAGCCAGGCGGCATTCCGTACATCGCAAAAATTGCTACTTCTTGCGGATCGCCAGGATGGTGAGGTCGTCGTACTGATCATCCTCCTTGAGATGACTGAAGGTCATGTAGGAGCGCTCCTCCTCACTGGGTACGGCCGTGCGGAAGTAGCGCCCGTACTGCTTGAAGTGCTTTTTGAGGAAGTTGTCGATTTTCTTGTCCACGTCCACGTGATCTTCCTCGGTAGCCGAAGGATCGGGATTCAAACGAAATACCTTCTCGACACTTACCATGGCCAGCACCGCCTCCTCCACCGTGCCCTGGCAGTCGGTGAAATCGAAAAGCAGATCCTCCTCGGGTATCGGGTTGTGGAACTTGAGGAGCCTGAAGCTCTGGCGGTTGAAAACGGCGTTGATGATGTCGTAGATGCGGATCTGTCCCAGCTCCTCGTTGTCGGCGCCCTTCAGGTGTGTGCCGCCGTGCTCGGCGTTTTCCTCCAGCCCCGGTTCGTCGCAGATGACCGTCTCGAAGCGCTCGTTGCGGAAGGTCCGCTTGGCCTCTTCGATCCCGTCGGTAAACAGGAACACCGTATCCCCGGCCTGCAGCTGCTGGGACACCAGCTGGAACCCACCCTTCATATCCACCAGTTCTTTGGCGAACACGCCGGCGGCCGGAGCGTCGGGGAGCTCGATCTTCACCATTTTTCCCAGAGTCGCGCGATAGATGTGCAGATCCTTGTCCCCGGCGTTTACGAAGTAGCACTTTCCGCTCTTCGAATCGATGATGGAAAGGGTCAAGGCGGCGAAACGGCCCTTGAATCCCCTCTCCTCGAGCATGTCGTTTATCGAATCCGCCAGGCCGTCGATCTTCACGCCCGGAGCCTTCGGTGTCCAATCCCGAAAATAGGAGGAGAATATGGTTGCCACCTGTACCATGATCAGAGCCGCAGGCACCCCCTTGCCGGCTACGTCGCACTTGATCACCGCGTAGTAGGTGTCCGTCAGCTTGCGGAAATCGAAGTAGTCTCCGGATACACCCTTGGCCCCTTCGTAGTAGCCGAAGATCTCGATGTTCTCGGTATCTTCGCCTCCGGTAGTCCCCTTCCCCCCTTGAAGATCGGTGGGATCCTGGGCCAGGGGAATAAACATCTTCTGCACACCCTTTCCTACGGTAAGGTCCTTGGCGGCCACCGCGGCCTTGACCAGAGCCTGGGTCATCTGATTTACCGTGGTGGCCAGGTCCCCGATTTCGTCCCTGGAGCGGACCTCGATCACATGCTCCCGCAGTTCCTCTTTGTCCTCGGTGTCCCGGATCTTCGCCACGCCCAGGGCCAGCTTCTTGATCGGGTTGATGGTGATGGAAGCCATGATGATGGCTCCCAGCAGTCCCAGCCCCGCGGCAATCAGGGCGATGATCCCGGCCCGGATGATGAGACTCCTGGTGGAGGTGGCCAGCTCATTCTGGATCCGCTCGGTGGAAACCCCCATCCGTACCGCCCCGCGGAAGTAGACATCCTCTCCCGGCACCCTGTACACGATGGGACGGTAGAAGGTGTAGAAGGGCAGCAGGTTTTGAGGATCGAAGACCGGCGAGCTTCCGGTGACCGAACCGATGCGGCGCAGCTCGCTCAGGATCCGGGAGTTGCGGGTGCTGATCTCCTGCTGGATCTCCCGCAGGCGTGCCTGAGCCTGTGGATCGGTTGCAGCCGCCCGGACCAGTTCCCGGGCCTGGACGGACAGCTCGTTGACCTCGGCAGCCAGATTCCCCACCCTCGCCTGAGCTTCCTGGTTCACCTGTTGGGCCAGCGCTTCGATTGTCGGTGAGAGGTCGTCCTGGATCCGCACCGCGCCTACGGACTCCGGGCCGAAGGTACCGGCCAGGAGTTTGGAATCGATCTCGGGATCGTTGGTCCCCCAGACGTAGTCGTAGCTCCGGGAATCACTGATCCCCGAACCCGTTATTGTCAGGTAGCGGGCCTCTACCATCGAACCGATCTGGTCGGGGAGCAATCCCAGCTCGATCCGGTTTTGAATCAGCAGGCTGTTCTCCGCGCTGGTCGCCACACTGCCCATCAGAACGTCTATCCGCTGGCGCAGCCCCTGGGTGAGATTCTCTCTCTGACGGTTGATCATGAAGAACCCGAGGGGTATGGAGACCATCAGCACGGTGATCAGCACCACGATCATGACCAGGGTTGTGAACTTCAGGCGCAGACTCACGCCTCTTCTCCTCAATTCTTTCATTTTCTCTTCCTTGTAAATCGAAACCTCTCCACGGATTACGGCCAATACCTCGGTGCGCAACAGGCGGCCCTCCTGAACGATCCCGGCCAACTGGCGAAGGGAAACCACGAACACCAGGGCCAGGAAGACCAGGAGCATGTACAGGATCAGGCTGCCGGAGCTAATGCTGTAGGCGAAGTAACGCATGCTCCGCCAATAGCGGGAATACTGGAAGGAGAAATCCCCGAACTTCACGGTTCCGGGGCTCTCGATGAAAAGGGTGGGAGCGGTAAAGGCGATTCCCCGGGTAGGATGTACCACTCCGACGGCGTACAATCCCTCCTCGATATCCACAATGCTGAGGCCCCGGATCAGCCGGTCGCTGACAACGTTGAACAGGCCCTGCTTCCGGGGGAAGGTATAATCGTAGGGGGGCTGACCGTCCTGATCCAGGATCACCTGCTCGACCATTCCTCCTTCTGAGAACCCCCGACCCAAGATGCTGATGGACAATACACCGAAGGGATCCTTCTGAACGTTGACGCTGCTGATGAAGGTGACTGGGATGTACTTGTTCAAACGCATCAGCAGAGTAGCCGGATCGCTGATATTCCCCGCCTCGTCCACCGAGGCCACGGAGAACGCCCAAAGGCCGTTGTCCAGGTTGTTGTAGGTCGGTGATTCCAAAGCCGTGGACAGGACTCGCGGAGCCAGGCGGGGTTCCACATTCACCTCCTCCTGATCCGCGGAACCGAGATAGACCAGCGAATACGAATACCCGCTCAGATCCGCGGGTGTAGGCGGCGGTTCCCACTGGAGGGTGAGGGTGTTGGAGAACAGGTATCCCTCCTCATCGGTTTCCTGCGGCAGGATCACGGGCGTGTCCGGCGGCTGGGTATCCCTGGTAAAGGTCAGGGAGGCCGGCTCCGACCAGTTGCCCGCGTAATCCTGGGTGGCCACCTTGAAATACCACGGACCGTCCCGCTGCGCCGTCAACTGTACGGAGGTGGTGTCAGTCAGGGCGCGCAGCTCCTTCCCCAGCGGCATGTTCCTATCCTGTGTCCACAGATAGTCCACGCCGGCGATCCCCGAAGGATCGCTGGGAAGGGTCCAGAGGATCTGCACCGTATCCTGACGGGAGGGTCTGTTTGGATCGAAGTTGAGGGGCGTCACCGTGGGCGAAGCCACGGTCTGGTCCGGTTCGAGAAACATGATCCTGGAGGTGTCACCGATGCGGTTCTCCCAAAACACGTACAGCTGTGCGTTCAGCTGGATCGGATAGGGGAAGAAGGAGGATCCCCGGACATCGCTCAAATCCCTCTCTTGCCACAAGGCGCCCTGTTTGTCGGCGAAGAATATGTGATCCGCCCCGCGGCGGCTATCAAACCAAAACAGCAGGATCCTGTCACGGACCTCCACTATCCGAGGAAAGCGGGCCGCCCCCTGACCCGCGGTCACCGCCTCCGCCTCCACGACCGATCCGTCGGGTCGAACCGTGGCAAAGAAGATCCGGGGAGCCTGAGCTCCCCACTGGCGCTCCCAGGCCAGGGCCAGGTTGCCGTTCTGGGTACTGAGGTTGGGCCGTTGATTGGAGTACACCTCGGCGCTCAGCTGCTCCCCGGCAACGGCCTCTGTAAGCCGCAGCCGGGTCGGAGCACTCCAGCTGTACCCCCCGTTTGTGCTTGAAACCAGGTACAGCTGGTAGTTCCGCTCGTTCCCCGATCCGCCGGGCCAGGCCTGGAAAACCACGTATTCCCGGCCGTTCAGCGAGGTGTGGGCAGGCAAAAAACTTATTGGAAGCTCACCTCCAACCACCAGAGGTTCGAACCTGCTCCAGGTTCTCCCGTTCTGACTCACGCTGTAGTACACGAACAGAGAGCTTATGCCGTCGGCGGTCTCGAACTCCTGGGTTACAAACAGCAGGATGTTTCCGCCCTCTGTCAGGGAGATATTCGGAGCCAGACTGGCGGTACCCGCTTCGATCGTGGACAGCAGGATGAAGCTCCGTCCGGAGTCGCTGGAGCGGTAAAGCTCCGTCGCCTCCTCCCCCGCGGCCACGGCAAGGTAGATCGTACCGCCGGGGTCAATGGCTATCGAATACAGTTGGACCTCCCGCTCCTCAAAGGTGATCGGCCCCAGAATCCGGTCGTTTCTGCTCCAACTGCGTAGATCTCTGGAGGTTTGCATCGACAGATAGATCTGTCCGCCGCCTTGGGGATCGGTCACTACCTCCTCCCAAATGACGGCGACCAATCCCCCTCCGGACACGGCTGTAGGAAAGCGAGCCGCTTTCGGCACCAGTACCTGGGGAGTCTCCCAGAAGAAGTTCTGGGCGCCTGCGGGTGAGCCCAGGGCGAGCAGCAGGAGCAGTAGCAGGATCCCTGCCGGAAAGGTTTTTAGATGTGCGATCAACTCAGTTTATCCCGTCTTTGCCCGGACCCGCTTCTCCAGATCCAGGATCTCCTGGTTGTTTTGATTGCTCGGTTTGCGGAGCAGCTGTTCGATGATCACCAGGGCTTCGAAATAATTCCCGGCCAGATACTTGGCCTCCGCTTCCCTCAGCAGGCGCTGGTCGTCGCTGGAAAGCACGTCCACGCGCGCCCCGCCGGTGGCGATCAGAAGCCGGTCCTTCAGACCCACAGCGTCGCGATTGTCGGGATTCAGCTGAATCGCCTCGTTCAGCACATCCAGAGCGCTGTCGTACAGGTCACGCTGATTTCTGTCCCAAATCGATCTGGCCTGAACGTACAGATCCCGGGATTGAGCGATCTTGGCCGGATCAGGCGGCGGGATGCGGAAGCCCAGGGTGATCTCGAGATTGGCGATAGCGGTCTGCAGCCCCGGATAGTTCGGTAAAAGCTGCTCGATGTCCTTCAAGGTTGCATAGGCCTCCTGGGGACTGTCGGATCGGCGCCTCAGGGCGTCGTTGTACAGCTCGGTAATCCTGGCACGGAAGGCATCGGCATCGTTGATCTGCAGAATCCGCAGTGTAAGAACCCTGGCTTGAGTGTTGTATGGAAAGGGCACCAGAATCTTCGCGATCCGGTCCTCCGCTCTCTGCAGGACCCGTACGGCTTCACCGGCCTGTCCCTGCTGGATCAACTGCTGTCCGGTCTGGAAGTCTCTGTAGGCCAGATTGTAGAGCTGGCTCATCTCTTTGTACAACGGATCGGTCTCGGCGATCTCCCGGCCCGTGGTGGCATCAACGGCACTGCGCACCAGCCCCAGCCAAAAGCTGACCTCGGGGTTCTCCGTCGGATTGGTATCGGCCCAGCGTGCCTGGGCTGCCAGCAGGGTTTGTTCCGCACCGGCGAAATCACCCTGGGCGTAGAGCCTTCGTCCGGCTTCGATCAACTGGCGCACCTCTGCGATAACCAGGTTGTTCTCCAGATCCACGATGGCCCGGGACAGCGCCACCAGTTCCTCATCCCGGATGCGCCGGATCTCCGGGTCCTCTTCGAAGCTCAGGGAAGTGTCGAAGGCCTCCCGGGCGGAGCGGATGTTCTGCCGGGCCTCGGCGTAGCGCCGGTTGCTCACGTTGGCCTGGGCCTGCTGAAAGCGTAGCTGCCCCTCACGCCGATACCGTTCCGCCTGCAGCGCCGCCTGCTGGGCGTCTTCGAGTCGCGGTTCCAGCTCTCCCCGCAGCGCAGCGGTACGCTCCACCAGACTCTGAAGCGAGTCTATATGGTTCTGAAGCTCCACGCTTTGGGCTACATATTCGGCGTTATGCAGGGCATCGGCCAGCATGGCATCGACTTCCCCGGCAAGGTCCTCCAGATTCTGGCTAAGAGGCAGGTAGATGGCCACGGCCCGGGAGGGGAATTGCTCCACCCGGGTCGGCGTCTCTACTATCTCTCCGCTTTCAGGATCCCGTATCGGTTCCAGGGTGACTTCAGTACCTTCCTGCAGCTTTACCGCCTGCTCGAATTGTTTCTCGTAGGTGCGAAAACGCTCCTCGAACTCGGCCCCCTGTATAAGGGCTACGCGGTCCAGCAGGCGGATGTCCAGCTCCTGGATTCCCTGAAGGGTGGCGCTGATATCGGAGAGAACCTCCCCGGCCTGGGAGGCATGGTTTGTCAGCCGGAGGCTCTGCCCGGCTGCTCCCCGATACTCCGCCAGCTGATCCCGCCAGCTGGAATCCAGGCCCGTGGTTTCCGCGAGCAGATCGGCCAATTCATCCCGATCATCGTAGAGCTGCTGGACGGTACTGACCTCCTTCTCCACCAGCTCACCAACCCGCTGGTTGGTTCGTGTGAGAGCACGGTAATCCTCCAGAGCCTTGAGATACTCCTGCGTGCGGAGAAACCCCGGCAGAGCCGCGGCAAAGGCGGTCCGCCCCGTCTCATCCGCCGGATAGGGACGGGTGGGTTCGACCCGCAGCGGCCAAAGGGTCTGCACATCCAGCAGCCAGGGGAACAGCGCCTCCGCCTCCGAGATACTCGCCAGGGCCGCGTCCATGGAGTTCCCCCGAAACTGCTCCACCGCCGCCGCATACGCCGTTTGCCCCCTCTGAAGCAGTCCGGATTCCAAACCGGCCAGCCCGCGCCGCCAGATCGAGTCCAGGGCGTAGGCGATTCCCTCGGAACTGTTGGCACCGGGACCGAAGACCAGCTGGTCGGAGAAGAAGAGGAACAGGTCGTACTGGTCGTCGGCTGAGGCTTCCCGAATCCGTTCGTTTTGAGTCTGAAAAGTACTGCCGGAGCGCTCCACCGTTCCCACTGCCTCAGCCAGCGACTGAAGGGTGGCAGCCGCGGCATCAACCTGGGAGGGAAGGTTTTGCGGATCCGCCCCGAATCCCTCGGTCAGAGATTCCAGGCCAACGTACGACGCGTCGTAAGCCCGTATCGCCCCCTGGAGGTTGTTCAAGGCGACATCCACGGAGTTCTTGAGGATGTTGCCGTACTCTTCCTCATCGAAATTCTTCTTGACGATCTGAAAATCCTCCTGGAAATACTCCAGATACGTGGAGACGGCCCGGCGGTACTCGCCGGCCTGGATCTGAGCTTTGGCCCTGGCCATCAGCTGTCGAAAAAGATTGACGAAGTAGATCCGCTCGATCCCGGCAGCCCGGAGCATATCCAGCAGCTTCGCCTCCGATTCGCTGGGATAGGGATTCAGATCCTCCAGTTTGTCGATCAGGACAACAATCTTCTCCTGTTCGTTTTCCCGGATCGCGGCGTTGAGCTCGGCGAAGCTCTGGTCGATCTCCGTCCGGCGAACGCGGATCCGCTCCATCAGCCGTTCCGCCGCATCGAAGCGATCCGGGTCCTCCTGGACCACCTCGGAGAGCAGGCGCACCGCCTCGTTGTAGCGTTTCTCGTCGATCAGCTTCTCGACCTCGGCAAGACGCCGGCGGGACTCCTGCTCGGCCCGGCCCCGGGCCTGCACGCTGACAGCCGCCACCAGACAAATAAAAAGAGCGAGGAGTATAATTCTTACCCGTACCGAATGAGAAAACAACGCTGTTTCTGCCCCCAAAAAAGTTTTGAGGATTATTTACATCTACTCTACCAGTATAATCTATATCACAATCATCGATTATACCCGATATTGATGATTGTGTTTCCTCGGCCAGCTCTTCCGACTGTCCTCCGTGAGATCGCTTCGCGATGTCCTACGTAATAACATTATCGACTGAAAACATGCGGCTACGTACAGCGAATTGTCGAATCAACCGATAGTAAGACTGGGATTGGGAGTTGTGTGTCAACCTGGAATCTTGAATGAATTGGATGTATATTCTCTATAGATGAAGAGGACCCTGCTGCTGGTCACAGTTTTTTTCCTCCTGGTGGTGCCGTTGTTTGCCGACTTCAGCGATTTTTATTACAACCTCAACAAGCTGTTCTCCGGATTTGCCGACCCCAACACGGGACTGACGGTCTTTCCTTCTCTGTTGATTCCTTTGGGCGGCAAGTACGAGGGTAT
>Ga0307442_1000299_pt1 | contig 23523 bp, 22 predicted proteins | sample SalMarWE160430MG_FD_202143 | JGI IMG/M metagenome (GOLD analysis project Ga0307442, IMG submission 202143) | Salt marsh sediment microbial communities from the Plum Island Ecosystem LTER, Massachusetts, United States - WE1604-30 | ecosystem: Environmental > Aquatic > Marine > Intertidal zone >...
CTATGCGGCGCGCTTGCGCCAGGAGGTGGCGGAGGTCGTGCGCAAGCAAGTCGACCTCGGCATCGATATCGTCGACGACGGCGAAATGAGCAAGCCGAGTTTCATTACCTATATCAACGAGCGCCTCAGCGGCTTTGAGGCCGACTCCGCCGATCGCAATCAAAGCCCCTGGGTTGGCTCGCGCGAGGTCATGGAATTCCCCGACTACTACAGGCCGCAACTTGCCAATGTGCACAGCCGGCACACGCACTATCTGTGCACCGCACCGGTGAGCTATCGCGGCGGCGCGGCGCTCAAATCCGATCTCGACAACCTCAAAGCGGCCCTGGCGACGGTCAAGGCGACCGAAGCCTTCGTGCCGGCGACCTCGGTATCGAGCATCGAGGATTGGAACCGCAACGGTTATTACAAGTCCGACGAGGATTACCTGTTCGCGCTCGCCGAGGCGATGGGCGAAGAGTACCGCGCCATCGTCGATGCCGGCTTCCTGCTGCAGGTCGATGACCCGCATCTGGTCACCTATTACGTTTGCCATCCCGACAAGACGATCGACGAATGCCGCAATTGGATCGCGCAGCGGGTCGAGGCCATCAATCATGCCTTGCGCGGCATCCCTAAAGATCGCGTGCGCTTCCACACATGTTACGGCATCAATTTCGGCCCGCGCGTGCACGACATCGAAGTCAAGCACATCGTCGACATTCTCAGCCGGCTGAATGTGGGCGCCTTCTCATTCGAGGCGGCCAATCCGCGGCATGAGCACGAATGGACCGTCTGGCGCGATGCCAAGCTGCCCGACGACGTGATCATGATTCCGGGCATGATCACCCAGTCGAATGTCATGGTGGAGCATCCGGAACTAGTGGCACAGCGGCTCGGTCGCTGGATCGACGCCTTCGGCCGCGAGCGCGTCATCGCCGGCACCGATTGCGGCTTTGCCAGCTTCGCCGGCAACGATGAGATCCACGAAAGCATCGTCTGGGCGAAATTCGCGGCGCTGGTGGCGGGCGCGCGCATGGCGTCCAAGGGTACGGCCCGGCGCGTTTAACAGCCTGAGTGATGTAACTATACAGTTATATAATTAGTGCAAGGGAAGAAAAATGCCTACGCGGCGCCAGGAAAGTGTCGGCGGCGGTGGTCGGTGTGGCCGACGGTCGTGCGGCAAGAGCAGCAAGAAGGGCAGCTATGAGTGCACAGACGTCGAATGCGCGGATCCTCACCACGACCGTCGGTTCCTACCCGGTGCCGGACTGGCTGGTGGCGCTGCCCTCCGAGCAGGCGCTGATCGATGCGACGCGGGTCGTCATCAGCACGCAGGAGCAGGCCGGTATCGATCTCGTCTGCGATGGCGAGCTATATCGTTTCGACGTCAATCATCCCGAGACCAACGGGATGATCGAATATTTCGTGCGGCCAATGGCCGGCGTGCGGCGTGAGATCGGCCTCGCCGAATGGCTGGAATTCCAGAAGACGCCGGCGCTGCAATTCCGCACGCGCCCGCCGGGCGTGGTGGAAAGCCCGATCGGTCCCGGCACGCTCGATCTGCCGGCGGCTTACGCGCGCGCCAAGACCCTCGCCACGCGCCCGCTTAAGTTCACACTCACTGGCCCGCACATGCTGGCCAAAATGCTGCTCGACACCCATTACAAGGACAAGGCTGCGCTCGCCATGGCGATCGCCGACGTGCTGGCCGAACAGGTCAAGCACATCGACGCCACGGTGATCCAGATCGACGAAGCCAATCTGCCGGGCAGCCCGCAGGAATGGGAATGGGCGGCGGTAGCGATGAACCGCGTGCTCGATGCGGTGCCGACCACGCCGGCGGTGCATCTGTGCTTCGGCAATTACGGCGGCCAGACCATTCAGAAGGGCGGCTGGGGACAGCTCATCAATTACCTGAACGCGCTGCATGTCGACCATATCGTCATGGAGAACGCGCATCGTCCGCCCGAGGAACTCGCGGTGTTCAAGGAGCTGCGTCCGGAGATCGGCTTCGGGCTGGGGGTCGTCGACATCAAGCAGACCGTGATCGAATCCGCCGATGCAATCGCCCGCGCCATCGAGCATGCCGACAAGATGCTTGGCGTCGGCCGCGTGAAATACATTCATCCCGATTGCGGCTTCTGGATGCTCAAGCGCGGCATTGCCGACGGCAAGATCCGCGCGCTGGTGCGCGGCCGCGATCTCTACGAGGGCCGGCACTGAACGCGCGCTGCGCTCAATCGGTCGCCAGCGGCGTGAGTGTGTCCCAATCGGGATAGGCACTGCTGGCAAAACCGGGTGCGGCCAATGAGCCGATGGCAAGCTGTCCGTTGCGGATCTTTAGCCGCACAGCGCCATGGCTCTGTTCGTAGAGGTCGGGATGGGCGGCGAGGAAGGCCGCCTGCTCAGCCTGTGGCAGGTCGGCCATGCCATTGACGTAATGATGGCCGTTGCGCTCGACGTGTCGGAGTCCGATGAGATTGACCAGCGCCAAGTCCTGCTGCACCGCGAGCCCGGCCTGCGTGGTCAAGTCTTCGCCGGTCATGAAATAGCAGTTGTCACCAGCTTGCGCGTTCCAATTGCGGCAGCGGGCGGCATTGAAGATAGACTTGTACAGGCCTTTGCAGGCCTTGCTCGACACTCCAACGTAGCCCAAGCCGCGCGCGCGCGGAAAGGCGCCGAAATCATCGTCCGATTCATCGATAATCACCGGCTTGACCGCGGACAGCGCCGATATGTCGCTGTCGAGCGTATTTGCCCGGGTGATCGGTTGCTCGATGAACATGATGCTCGCGACGAGGCGCTTGAGCTGGGGCGCTGCTTGCATGCGTCGCCACAGATCGAGCAGGGCGCTGATTTCGTTGTACTGCTCGTTGCCGTCGAGCGAGACGTAGTAAGGCTCAGCAATGCGATCGAGCACGGCGGCAATTTCGATCAGCCGCTGCTCATCGGCGTCGCGGTCGCCACCCACCTTAAGTTTGAAATAGCGATGGCCGTACGTCGCAACGACTTCCTCTAGCGACTCGGGCAAACCGTCGCCGACCTGGTTGGGATGGCCGCCGACGACGTCGACCATGCCCACTGTGTGACGCGCCGCGATCGTGTCCGCCGGCGTCAATTGCGCGAAAAAGCGCGTCATGTCGAAACCGGCGAGGTCGGGCAGGCGCTGGCCGAGCAGCGCCACGTCAACGCCGGCTAGGTTGTTGCGCATCACCTCGTAAAACGAGCAGCCGGTGGCGCGACATAGCGCGTCGAGAATTGCGCAGTCGATCTGCGCCGGGCCAAAATTGGCGACCAGCGGAATGAGGTCGTGCCTGGCCCCTGCCGCCAATTGCTCCTCGTAATGGGCTGCGAAATGGCCGAATGCCGTGCGTGCGCGACCCGTATCGAGATAAGTCTTAGCGGCGAGCCGCAGAGAAAGCCTTAGCTGGGCAAAATTGGCTTCGTTTGAGAGTGCCGGATTCTTGTCGAACCATTTCGGCGCAAGCAGCTCGGCGGTGGCGCCCCACTGCGAGCGGCCATTGGGTAGCTCGATGCGTACGCGCACGTAGCACTGAGGCGCTTCCGTCAGCGTGACCACGCCGAAGCGGAACGGCATGCGCAGATGCACGTCTCGCTCATAGAGGCGGACCTCGCGCATGATGAATGGCGGTGCGCTCACTTCAGTTTCCCAAAAGCGGGGCGCGCTACCGCACAGGTAAGGTCGCGAAGCGTCCGCCAGGGCACAGACAAGCCGTTAACATCCGCCAAAATCTTACCATCCGCCTCCAGCCATGCCGTCATTTGTCCCGAGGGTCATCTGCTTGAAAATTTTGCTCGCTATGATCTAACCAGATAGTTACACTGATGACTAGCCTCCGGCTTGGGCCGAACAAAAGGGGCAGGAAACACCAAGAGGATTGCGCCGGGGATGGCTCGGATCATCCGCGTCGACATCAAGCGATTTGATTACCCGCTGCTTGGAGAATTCAAGTTCTTCAAGGGCGGCGCTCGGCCATCGATTTTGGTTCGCCTGACTGACGAAAATGGTGTCGCGGGATGGGGCCAGTCGGTGCCGGTCGAAAGCTGGACCTATGAGACGGTCGAGACCGTCGAGAGCACGCTCAGCTATTATTTGGCACCCGCCATCATTGGCGCCGATGCGAGCGACCTCGCCGACATTCATGCCAGGATGGAGTTCGCGATCCGCCCTTCGTTCTCAGTTGGCCAGCCGCTCTGCAAGGCCGGGATCGATCTCGCCTGCTACGATCTCTGGGGCAAGCAGACGCGTCGATCGGTGAGTGATCTCCTCGGCGGCGTCCAGCAAAGCCAAATCACGTTGAGCTGGACCGTGCAGTCACCGACCATCGCCGGGGCGGAACAGCTGCTGCAGCAGGGACGGGCGCTCGGCTACAAGAATTTCAATATCAAGGTCGGCCATCCGCAGACGCCGTCCTACGACTTGACGCTAGTGCGCACGGTCATGGACTTTGCGCCCGACGGTTTTCATTGGGCCGACGCCAACACGAGCTACGATCTCGACACCGCACTCGACATAGCGCCGAAGTTTGCCGATCTCGGGCTCAAGGGTCTCGAATCGCCGCTGCCGCCCAACCGCATCCGCGGCTATCGAAAGCTGAAGAGCCTTGGCGCGTTGCCGGTGCTGATGGATGAGGGCATCATTTCGCCCGTCGAGGTCGAAGAGTTTATTATGCTCGATATGTTCGACGGCATTGCCATGAAAGTGGCGCGCTGCGGCGGCCTATGGCATGCGTCGCGTATCGCGCGACTTCTGCAGGAAAACGACTTGGTCTTGTTCGCCTCCGGGCTCACCGATCCGGATTTCTCGATGGCGGCGACGGCGCATTTCTTCGGGTGGGCTGGACTTAAATTGCCGGCCGCGGTCAACGGGCCGCAATATCTTGCCAACCGTGGCACGGTGGATGCCCAGTTCCGCGCGCGTGGCGATATCATGCATGTTCCCACCGGGCTAGGCCTCGGCATTACGCCATCCGAAGAAATGCAAGCGTCGATGACGAATGTGGCGCAGTTGCACGAGGCTTTACCAGTATGAGGCCTCTGCTAGACTGAACGAAATCCACGCTTTTTGGCGATGTGGACCCGGGTAGGGACGATGGTGCTGATAAGCGATAGTTTGAAAAGTGAAGCGGCCGCGCGCGCAATCAAGGTCGGCTTGATCAAGAATGTGCTGCCACTCGCAGGCATCGTGACATTTCTGGTGGTGTGGCAGCTTGTTGTGATCATTTATCGCATGCCGCCCTATCTGCTGCCGCCGCCGACGGCCATCGCAGCCTCCTTCATCAATGAGTTTCCCACTCTGCTGAGTAATGGGTGGGTGACTGTTTACGAAATGCTGGTGGGCTATGCCATGGCAGTTGGCATCGCCATTCCGCTTGCCGTCGCCATCACTTCGTCGCGGCGATTCAACGAATTCGTCATGCCGACCATCCTGTTTTTCCAGATCGTGCCGAAGGTGGCGATCGCGCCGCTGTTCCTGGTCTGGTTCGGAGTCGGTTCGACGCCGAAGATCCTGGTGGCCTTTCTGATCTCGTTCTTTCCAATCGTGATCGACACCGCCGTCGGCTTGCGCTCGATGTCGACCGAGATGGGCGATCTCGCGCGCTCTATGGGCGCCACGCGCTTGCAGATCTTCACGCAGTTCCGGCTGCCGACGAGCCTGCCTTATCTGTTCAGCGGCTTGAAAGTGGCGGCGACCCTGGCGATCGCCGGCACCGTGGTCGGTGAATTTGTCGGCGCCGACAGTGGGCTCGGCTATCTGCTGCTGGTGACGAATTCGAACCTGGAAACCGCATTGATGTTCGCCACCATCGTGGCGCTTACCATCATTGGCCTGGTCTTTTATTACATCGTCGAGCTGCTGGAAGGGCTTCTAATTCCCTGGCACGTCACTCACCGGGCACGCGAAGAGACCGGCACGATGTAGCGAAACGGCGGTGTCACCCGTGGTTTTCCGGGCAACCGATCCGGAACATCGTTCGAGGCTAAGGCAAACTGGAACAATGAAGGGAGGAGAAAAGCGATGAAACGCACGGCTATCCTAATCGCGACCATGCTTTCCGCGATGGTCGGCTTCGCGACGGCGGCGAGCGCGCAGGAGCTCGAGCCGTTCGACTTTCGTCTGAACTGGACGCTCTACGGTGAACATGCGCCGTTCTTCGTCGCGCTCGACAAGGGCTTCTACAAGGCCGAAGGGCTCGATGTGAAAATCTTGGAAGGCAGCGGCTCGACCACCGTGACCCAGCTCGTTGCCAACGCCACCAATCCGGTGGCCTATGTCGACTCGGCGACCATGATGCGCGGAGTGCAGGCCGGCATGCCGGTTGAGGCAGTGGGTGTGTCGTTGCAGCAGAGCCCGATGGCCTTCATCTATCGCGCCGACAATCCGCGCCCGAGCAAGATCTCGGAGATCAAGGGCAGCCGCATCGCGATCACCGCGGGCGACGCCAGCCTTGCGATCTTCACCGCCTTCATGGGCAAGCTGAACGTGAAGCTGAGCGACGTGAACCTGATTACCGTCTCGAATCCGCAGGCGAAGGAACAGGCGGTCCTCAGCAAGCAGGCCGACGCTCTGCTCGGCTACTTCATGGACCAGGGCCCGCGCATGCAGCTGAAGACCGGCGTGAAGATGGGCTGGACACGTCTTTATGACATGGCCGGCGTCTCGACGCTAAGCAGCGCCATCATCGTCAACAAGGACTGGGTGAAGGATCCCAAGCATGCGGCCACGCTGCGGCGCTTCCTGCGCGCCTCGCAACGCGGCTGGGACTATGCCAACAAGCATCGCGAAGAGGCGGCGGACATCTTCCTGAAGCACGCCTCAGCCTTCAACAAGGAGATCGCCATGCTGGAAATCAACGGCACCATGACGATCATCCACAGCAAATACACCGAGAAAAAGCCGATGTTCTGGTCCGCGAAGCAGGATTGGCAAGAGAGCCAGGACCTCCTGGAAAAATATGCTAAGCTGAAGCCCGCCAAGGACGTCGGCAAGTACTACACCAACGAGTATCTGTCTGAGGCGCCCTATATGCCGAAGAAGTAGGTTCGCTAGCGTATAGCCTTCCCGCGCAGCCCGCGGGAAGGCTTCCTTTTGATTTTGCGTGTTGTTCGGAACCGGCAGGCAATGAACGAGTCCTATATCCGCCTGCGAAACGTCGGCAAGACCTACCAGACCAAGAGCGGCCTGGTCGAAGCCTGCACGGAAGTCAATCTCGACATCCGGGAGTCGGAATTCGTCGCCATAGTTGGGCCGAGCGGCTGCGGCAAGACCACCATTCTCAAGATGGTCGCCGGCCTCCAGCCCTATACGACGGGCACCATCACCATCGGCGGCAAGCGCGTCGATCGGCCACAAATCGACGTCGGCATCGTGTTCCAGGAAGCGATCATGCTCGACTGGCGCGATGTGCTGTCGAACGTGATGCTGCAAATCGATATCCGCAAGATGGACCGCAAGAAATACGAGCCGATCGCCAGCGATCTGCTCAAAGCGACCGGGCTCGGCGGTTTCGAGAAGAAAAAGCCCTACGAACTCTCCGGCGGCATGCGCCAGCGCGTGTCGATCTGCCGCGCGCTGGTGCACGGGCCGTCAATGCTGATGATGGACGAGCCGTTCGGCGCGCTCGATGCGCTCACCCGCGAGCAGATTTCGATGGATATTCAGCGGCTGTGGATGGAGACGCGCAAGACCGCGCTGCATATCACCCACAGCATCCCCGAGGCAGTGTTGCTGGCCGACCGCGTCGTCGTCATGGGGCCGCGCCCCGGCCGCATTGTCGAGATCATCGACATCGACCTGCCGCGTCCGCGCCGGCTCGACCGGCTGCACGACCGCTTTCACGAATATTCCTCGCGCATCCGCAATATCTTCAAGTCGAAAGGCGTGCTGGCAATGGATTGAGGCGGCGCGGCGTAAAGCCGGCCGGCCTCAAGTAACCAGGGTCAAGCTTAGCTTGCCCAGCGCGCCGCAGTCGGAAAGATATTGGCCCGGGTCCGGCAGCACCGGCGTCGTGCAGGTGCCGGTGGTCACGATCTGCCCGCGTTTCAGCCCGCCAGCCGGCAGCGGCTGCGCATTCGCCAGTGCTTCGACGGCCAGCAGCGGATTGCCGAGAATGCGCGCGCTACTGCCGCGCTCGAGCTCGCGGCCGTCGCGCGTCAAGATCACGGCGAGATTCGCCAAGTCGAGCTTGCGCCAATCGCGTAGCGGGCGGCCGGCGATGAACGCGCCGTTGCCCATTGCATCGGCGAGCTTCAACAGCTCGGGCGCTTCCGCCGGCCAACGGCAATCGGCGATCTCCATCACTGGAACGACGGCCTCGATCGCCGCCTCGACCTCCTTGCGCGCGTAAGGCTGCGCCCGCGGCGGAAGGTCCTTGCCCAGCAGAAACGCCACCTCGCATTCAAGCAGCGGCGCGACGAATTGCGCTGCCGAAAGCGTCGCCGGCGCCGTATGCACAAAGGGGCCGAGCAGTGGGGCCGGCGACCGGCTTGTTTGTCGCATAGCCGCGTTGCTGCTCAGGCTTGAGCGCGCTCACCTTCCAGCCGCGCACGTCATCGCCGGTAAGCCTGGCGAGCTGCGACTGGACCTGATAGGCGTCCGCGACGCATGTCACAGCCTTCAGCCATGGCGTAGCATCGAGGGGGCTCGCCTGCGCGCGAGCGCGGCCAAGCTGCACGGCGAGGTCGGTAAGGCTCACTCGCCCGGTTCCCGGCTGAAGAATTTTTCGAACTTGCTGTCCATGCGGTCATAGTCCTTGGCGTCGGCCGACGGCTCCTTGCGCTTGGTGATATTGGGCCAAATCGGCGCCAGCTCGGCATTCAGCGCCAGCCATTTCTCCAGCCCTGGATCGGTGTCGGGCTTGATCGCCTCGGCCGGACATTCCGGCACGCAGACGCCGCAATCGATGCATTCGTCGGGATGGATAACGAGCATGTTCTCGCCTTCGTAGAAGCAGTCGACCGGACAGACCTCCACGCAATCCATGTATTTGCACTTGATGCAGTTCTCGACAACGACATAGGTCATGATTTCACGCTCACTATCGAATTGGTACGGCGGATGCCGTCATCCGAGGGGCGGCGCGCTGATGCCGAGAAACTGAACCATCAGCTCGAGCTGGCCGTTGAGCATATGCGTGCCGAAATGGATCGCGTGGCCGCGTTTCTCGGCCGCGATCAACAACGGCGTCATCTCCGGCTTCATCACCACCTCGGCGACGAGCGCGGTGGGGTCGGCGCTCGCCAAGTCGAAACACGGCGGATCGTTGGGCTTGAGGCCGAGCGAAGTGGCATTGACCACGACGTCGTGGCCGGAGGCGTTCGCGGTGCCGAGCCGCACGTCGCAGGCGGGGAAGGCTTTCTTGACGCTGGCGACCAGGTTCTCCGCCTTTGAGCGCGTGCGGTTGTGGATGGTGAGCGCTGTCGCGCCGTTGTCAGCCAGTGCATAAGCAAGGGCTGTGCCGGCGCCGCCGGCCCCGGCGATGTAGAAGCGGCGGCCTTTGACCGCATGGCCGTGCGACGTCATCCCGCTCACGAAGCCGCGGCCGTCGAGCAGCGTGCCGATGAAGCGGCCGTCCGGCTCGCGGCGTACCGCGTTGACCACCTGGGTGTAGATGCTGTCGCCTTCCAGCGTGTCGCAGCGCCGCGCGGATTCCTGCTTATGCGGTGCGGTGACGATGAAGCCGTCCAGGTTGAGAATCGCATGCAGGCCGGCCCAACCGCGTGGGAGGTCGTCGCGACCGATGTGAATCGGCAGACACACGGCGTCGATGTTTCGCGCCGCGAAATAGTCGTTGAATGCCATTGGCGTCCGCACGTGCTCGACGGGATCACCAACGATGGCGTAGAGCCGCGTCGAGCCTGTGATCATGGACACCTTCTTAACTATCTAGTTAGATATCGTAGGGTGAGGGCTTCCGCTTGTCAATCAAAGTGGGCTTGCTTGGCCTTAAGTGACTCGCATAGTCGTTAGCCCTAAGTGGCTTGCTGAGCCCTTTGCGAAAAGCGGCGGCCGAGGCGGTAGGTGTCCATGAGCTTCTATGCGTCGATCGTCCGCCCGCTGGCGTTCCGCCTCGATGCCGAGCGCGCGCACCATTTAGCGCTCGCCGCTGGCGCGTGGTTGCGCCCGCTGGCCGGGCCGCTCGCTCGCTTCACCGCCGTCTCGGATGTGCGGCTGGAGAGCACCGTCGCCGGCTTGCGCTTTCCAACGCCGCTCGGGCTTGCCGCCGGCTTCGACAAGAGCGGCACGGCGGTCGACATGTTGGCCGCGCTGGGCTTCGGCTTCGTCGAGGTCGGCTCGGTTTCCATCGATCCCTCGCTTGGCAACTCACGCCCGCGCTTGTTCCGGCTGCCGCAGGACCGCGCGATCGTGGTGCATTACGGACTGCCGAATGATGGCGCGCCCGCGGTCGCCGCGCGCCTGGCGCGCAAGCGCCTGCCGGTGCCGCTCGGTATCAATATCGTCAAGACCAATCGCGGTCCGGACGGGCCGACGGAAAGCGCGACTCAAATTATCGACGAATATGTCGCGGCCGCGCGTGTCCTTGCGACTGTCGCCGATTATCTGATGCTCAATCTGAGCTGCCCGAATACCGAGGACGGCCGCGACTTTTTCGCCGATATCGGACATCTGCGCGACGTGCTGACGGCGCTGGGCGAGCTATCGCTGCGCCTGCCGGTGTTCCTTAAGGTCTCGCCGCTCGGCGGCGTTGCCACCATCGACCGCGTGCTGGAAGCGGCGGAAGACCACGCCTATGTGTCCGGCTTCATGTTCAACCTGCCGCCGGTTAAGCCGGAGGGCTTGCGCACGCCGGAGCGCATCTGGCGGGCGATGCCTGGCGCGGTCTCAGGACCGCCAGTGGCCGCGCTCGCACTCGCTTGCATCGGCGAAACCTATCGGCGCATGGATCGCCAGCGTTATGCCATCGTCGGTGCCGGCGGTATCAGGAGCGGCGCGGAGGCCTATGCCATGATCCGCCGCGGCGCTTCGCTGGTGCAACTGCTCACCGCGCTGATCTATGAAGGCCCGGGCGTGGTCCGCCGCGTCACACAAGAGCTCGCGCAATTTCTCGCGCGCGACGGCTTGCGCCATATCTCCGAGGCGGTCGGGGTCGACGCAATCTAGGCGCCACGCAAGCCAATCTGGCTAGCGAACGATCGATCCACAATCGCGTCAGCTTGTCCTGCACGTTGTTCTGGCTCAGCCGCCCGGACAGATTAGCGAAGTCGACGCGGTCGAGATCCTACGCCTGGCCGATCGAGAACAACACTGCATTGGCAAGACCACCACCGATCAGCAGCACGGTCTCGCCACCTCGCGCCGGCGGCCGCACCGCGGCCAACAAACTTCGGATATTCGGACCGATCGCTCCTATTGACGGCCAATACACCGGCATGGTGAAGTGGTAACCATCCAGTTACTTGGCCATTCCGGTGCGGTCGCGCGGCTGGCCTGTGACATAGCGAAACCCCAGTGGCATCGCCGCGGCAAGCATTATCGATCCCACTCCTTACATCCGGTGCGCGCGACACCGTTCGATCGCCACCACCCGAACGCGCCGCGACCAAGCCTTCGATCACACGCCGCCAGGCGCGTTACGCCTAGATCCTGCTGAGGAGGAAGAAAATGTCTGTCGACCGCATGGCAGTCCTGACGGCGATGATGGATCAGGGAGTAATCCCGGTCTTCTATCACCCCGATGTCGAGGTCTGTAAGAATGTCATCCAGGCCTGTGCCAATGGCGGCGCCAAATGCATCGAGTTCACCAATCGCGGCGATTTCGCTGCCCATGTCTTCCTCGAGGTCGCGCGTTACTTCGCCACGACGGACAAGAGCGTGATCATGGGGGTCGGCTCCGTCGTCGATGCGCCGACCGCCGGCATCTACATCGCCAATGGCGCGAAATTCGTGGTCGGGCCGTTGGTCAACGCCGACGTGGCCAAGGTGTGCAACCGACGTAAGATCCCCTACAGCCCCGGCTGCGGCTCGATGTCGGAAATCAGCTATGCCGAAGAGCTCGGCTGTGAAATCGTCAAAATTTTCCCCGGCGAGTCGGTGGGCGGACCGGATTTCGTCAAGGCTGTACTGGCTCCCTGTCCGTGGACGCGCATCATGCCGACCGGCGGCGTAGACTGCACCGAAGAGTCGCTGCGTCAGTGGTTTAATGCTGGCGTCGCCTGCGTCGGCATGGGCTCCAAGCTGATCACCAAGCAGCTGCTCGACGCCAAGGATTATGCCGGCATCGAAAAGAAGGTGCGGGACACCATCGCGCTGATCAGGACCATTCGCGGGAAGTGAGCCATGAGCGACATCTTAAAAATCCGCTCGCCCGATGAGACCCGATGGGATTGCGTCGCTTTCGGCGAGGTCATGCTACGTTTCGATCCCGGTTTCGGGCGCGTGCGCAATGCGCGCAGTTTCCAGGTGTGGGAAGGCGGCGGCGAATACAACGTGGCGCGCGCCATGCGCAAGTGCTGGGGCAAGCGCGCTGCCGTGGTCACCGCTTTGCCGCAGAATGATCTCGGCTGGCTGGTACAGGACTTCATCTGGCAAGGCGGCGTCGACACCTCGCATATGATCTGGCGCGATTTCGACGGCATTGGCCGTAATACGCGCGTCGGCCTGAATTTCACCGAGAAGGGCTTCGGCGTGCGCGCGGCGCTCGGATGTTCCGACCGCGGTCACTCGGCGGCCTCGCAGATTCGCCCGGGCGAAGTGAATTGGGGGAGGATTTTCGGGGAAGAAGGCGTGCGTTGGTTCCACACCGGCGGCATCTTCGCGGCGCTCGCTTCCAACACCGCAGAGGCCGTGATCGAAGCCGTGGAGGCGGCGCACAAATACGGGACCGTTGTCTCATATGACTTAAACTACCGCGCTTCGTTATGGAAGAGCCAAGGCGGCCAGGCCGCCGCCCAGAAGATCAACCGTAGCATCGCCCCGCATGTCGACGTGATGCTCGGCAACGAGGAAGACTTTACCGCCTGCCTCGGCTTCGAGGTCGAAGGAATGGACGAGCATATATCCAAGCTCGATCCCACCAATTTCAAGAAAATGATCTCCGCCGCGGTCCGAGCCTTCCCTAATTTCAAGGTGGTTGCCACCACGCTGCGCAATGCCAAAACCGCCAGCGTCAATGACTGGGGTGCCATCCTCTTTGCCGGCGGCCAGTTATACGAGGCGCCGCTGCGCGAGAATCTCGAAATCTACGATCGCGTCGGCGGCGGCGACGGCTTCGCCTCCGGCCTGGTCTATGCCTTCCTCGAAGATAAGGGCCCGCAGGCCGCGGTCGAGTATGGCGCCGCGCATGGGGCGCTGGCGATGACTACGCCCGGCGACACCTCGATGGTGAGCGTCAAGGAAGTGGAAGCCATTATGAAGGGCAAGGGCGCCCGCGTGATCCGCTGAGCACGCCGCGACAAGGAACCCCTGAAGGAGTGTCATGAAGATCGATACTGCCGTTCAACCCGTCGATCTGCTGCCGGCGATCCGCCGCATGTGGGCATTCTCGGCGGGCAAGATCGTCGCCATCGATCGTAGCATGGACCGCGCCAAGGGAGCACCGGTGCATACGGTGGGGGGCAAGTACCAGCCGCGCGGCTGGACCGATTGGACGCAGGGCTTCGAGTTCGGCAGCGCCGTCCTGCAGTTCGACGCCACCGGCGACCGGCGGTTTCTTGATTTGGCGCTCGCGCGCATCTGCGCAGAGATGTCGACGCACGTTACTCATTTCGGGGTGCACGATCATGGCTTCAACCAGATTAGCACGTACGGCAATCTGCGCCGGCTGGTCGGCGAAGGACGGATCGCGCATGACCCGTGGCAGATGGAATATTTCGAGCTCGCGCTCAAATGCTCCGGCGCGGTGCAGGCACATCGGTGGACAGAGCTCGGTAGTGGCTTCGGCTATATACAATCGTTCAACGGCCCACATTCGCTGTTCATCGACACCATGCGTACGCTGCGCGTGCTGGCGCTCGCACACAAGCTCGGTCATGTGATGAAGGGTGAAGGCGATGTCGTCATTCCGCTGCTTGGCCGGCTGATCGCGCATATCCGTACCACCGCCAAGTACAGCGTTTTTTACGGCGAAGGCCGCGACATCTATGATGTGCGCGGCCGCACCGCGCACGAGGCAATATTCAACGTGAGTAACGGCGCCTTCCGCTGCGTCGGCACACAGCAGGGCTATTCCGGCTACTCGACCTGGACGCGTGGTCTGAGCTGGGCCATGTGCGGCTTCGCCGAGCTGCTCGAATTTACCGAGACGTTATCCGAGGCGGAACTCGCCGAATTCGGCGGCAAAACCGAGATCGTCAGTATCATGGAAAGCGCGGCAGCGGCCACCTGCGATTTCTTCATTGCGCATACCGGTGCCGACGGCATTCCCTATTGGGACACGGGCGCGCCGGGCCTGCGCGACCTCGGCGATCCCTATGGCCGGGAGTCGGAACCGGAGAACGATTTCGAGCCGGTTGACAGTTCGGCGGCGGCGATTGGCGCACAGGGACTGTTGCGCTATGGGGCCTGGCTGCGGGGTAGGGGACGTGACGGTGCGCACTATCGCCAGGCCGGCCTGACGGTGCTCAAGACGTTGCTGTCGGATCGCTATCTCAGCAGTGACCCCGGTCATCAGGGACTAGTGCTGCACAGCCAGTATCATCGTCCAAATGGCTGGGACCATGTTCCGCCGGGCCGTAACATTCCCTGCGGCGAGGCCACTATGTGGGGCGATTATCACATGCGCGAACTCGGCCTTTACGTGCAAAGGCTTGCCGAGCAAGGTCCCTATCTGACCTTCTTCGGCCCTGACGTGCCGGCGCAAACCGGAGATTGCCCATGACAGAGCGGAGCGGACGGCGCGTGGCGCTGGTGACTGGCGGACGCCGCGGTATCGGTTTGGAGGTCGCCGAGCGCCTGGCCGCCGATGGATTCAATGTGGCGATCACCGGCATGCGCGACGATGAAGCTGCTAGGGCGGCGGTCGCGAAACTGAAATCCGCCGGTGCCGCCGCTGCCTTCATTGCTGGCGACGTCAGCCAGGTGGCCGATCACGCCCGCGTGCTCGATACGGTCGAGGGCGCGCTGGGGCCGATCGATGTGCTGGTGTCGAATGCCGGTATCGCGCCGCCCCAACGCCTTGACCTGCTGGATACGACGGAAGCGAATTTTGATGCCGTGCTCGGCGTCAACCTGCGCGGCACCTTCTTTCTCGCCCAGGCAGTTGCCAAGCGAATGATCGCGCGCGGCAACCAGGATGCGGCGCGCGCGCTGATTTTCATCAGTTCATCGTCGGCAGAAGTGGTTTCGTTGAACCGCGTCGAATATTGCGTCTCTAAGGCGGGTCTCGCCATGGCGGTCGAGGCCTTTACCGTTCGTCTCGCCAGCGAGGGTATCGCCGTGTTCGAAGTGCGCCCCGGCATCATCCGCACCGACATGACGGCTGGTGTCTCGCAAAAATACGACGCGCTCATCGCTGAAGGCCTGGTGCCAGCCAAGCGCTGGGGCGAGGCCGCGGATGTCGCTGCCGCCGTCAGCGCCCTGGCCAAGGGTACGCTCGACTTCGCCACCGGAACCGTGGTGCATGTCGATGGCGGGCTGACCATCAGCCGGCTTTGAGAGCTTGCAAGGCGCCAATCGGGCGCGTGGCACGTCGACCGCGGCGCATTACAAGATCAGTTTCGGTGCGCCGGAAATCACGATTGTTCCCGGTGCGCCGGGGCACCAGAAATATTGACATCAGCCCGGTCGGTTTTTATAACTAACTAGATATTTACTAGAGCTGATATTCGATCTCGCTTTCTGCCCGCGTCGATGTTTTCGTGCCGGGGGTGCCGGTGGATTTTTCGCCTGCTTCAGCCCGCGCGGCGCATTGGCGCTGATGCCCGTGCTCTCCCAATTCGGGCTGGGGAATGCTGGTCTCCTTGGTCGTCCGCGCCATGCGAACATGGCTGGAGCAATAGATGGCAGTGCGGGTGGCCAAGGCCGATGATGTGGCGAAGCTGGTCGAAAGCGGCGACACGCTTTTAATCGGTGGCTCCGGCGCCGGCCATTCGGTGCCGGACGCGCTGATCGCTGCGATCGAACGCCGTTTTCTCGCAGAGGGCGCTCCGCGCGAACTCACTACCGTGCACCCGGTCGGGCTCGGCGACCGCGCCAATTGCGGCATCGGCCATCTCGCCCACGACGGGCTGTTGAGGCGCGTCGTCTGCGGCACCCTGGTCGACTCGCCGCCGGTCGAGCGCATGGCCTCCGAGAACAAGATCGAGGCCTATACACTGCCGCAAGGGTGCCTGTCACAGTTGACGCGCGAAATGGCAGCGGGCCGTCCCGGTCTCATCACCCATGTGGGGCTGCAGACCTTCGTCGATCCGCGCCATGGCGGCGGCAAGCAAAGCGCGCGCGCCAAGGACGATCTCATCGATTTGATCAAAATCGACGGTCGCGACTACCTGTTCTTCAAGCCCTTCCATGTCGACATCGCGTTCTTACGCGGCACCACCGCCGACGAAGACGGCAATGTGACGATGGAGCAGGAAGCCGTCTTCGGCGAGATGACCTCGATGGCGCAAGCCGCGCGCCGCGCCGGCGGCCTCGTGGTCGTGCAGGTCAAGCGCATGGCTGTGCGCGGCACGCTGCCGCCCAAGCAGGTCAAGATTCCCGGTATGTTGGTCGACATCGTCGTGGTCGAGCCGAACCAGACGCAGACATTCTTCACCGAATACGACGCCGCCTATGCGGGCGAATTGAAGGTGCCGCTGTCGCAGATCGCGACCTTGCAGTTTTCACCGCGCAAGGTAGTCGCGCGGCGCGCGAGCCTCGAACTGTTCCCCGGCGCAATCTGCAATCTCGGTTCCGGCATTTCGACTGGTATCGCCTCCATCGCGGTGGAAGAAGAAGCGCTCGACGAAGTGGTGCTGACCAACGAGCAGGGCCTGATCGGCGGCGCACCGGCAACCGGCAACGAGCCCGGCGCATCGCGCAACTACCAAGCCATGGTCGACCAGCCCTATCAGTTCGACTTCTACGACGGCGGCGGGCTTGAACTGGCGTTTCTCTCTTTCGCCGAGGCAGACGAGCACTGCAATGTCAATGTCAGCCGCTTCGGCGACCGTGTCATCGGGCCTGGCGGCTTCATCAATATCAGCCAAAACGCGCAGACCATGGTGTTCAGCGCGACCTTCACTAGCGGTGGTCTCGATATCGGCTGGCCGGACGGGCAGACGCGCATCGCCCGCGAGGGTCGCGAAAAGAAATTTGTGCGCCAGGTGCAGCAGGTGACCTATTCCGGCACGCTCGCCCATGAAAATGGCCAACGCACGATCTTCGTTACCGAGCGCGCCGTGTTTCGCCGCAACGAAGCTGGGCGGCTTGAGCTGATCGAAATTGGCCCCGGCGTCGACCTCGAACGCGATATCCTTGCGCAGATGGAATTCCGCCCCGCGATCGCGCCTGACCTCAAGCTGATGGATGCGCGCATTTTTCTGCCGCAGCGCATCAATCTCGCCGGCACTATCGCGGCCAATGCGCGGCCGCCGCGTTCATCGCGTCTCATGGATTTCAAATCAGGGAGCCGATCGTGAAAAATATTGCTGCCAGTCATAAGTCGCGGCGCCCGCCAGGGTCCGCCAAGCCGAAGGCGGCGATCGTGCCGGTGCGCGACGCCGAGCGCACGCAGCACGCCATCATCGCAGCGGCAGAAGCGGAATTCGCCAACAACGGCCTAGCCGGCGCGCGTGTCGATGCCATCGCCGAGCAATCCGGCGTCAACAAGCGCATGCTGTATTACTATTTCGGCTCCAAGGAAAATCTCTACGTGGCGGTGCTGGAGCGCGCCTACGGCGCGATGCGCGAGGCCGAGCGCGAGCTCAATTTGGTCGATCTCGATCCGCTGGAGGCCATTCAAAAGCTGGTCGAATTCAAGTTCGACTACTACCTTGCGCATCCGCATATTATTCGCCTGCTCGCCGGAGAAAACATGCAGAATGCCAAGTTCCTGAAACGGTCACGCCGGTTGCGCGACATGCACAATTCGCTCGGCAATGTGCTGCGCACGCTGCTGGCGGCCGGCCAGAAGACGGGACTGGTCAAGCCCGGCATCGACCCACTGCAGCTCTACATCTCGCTCGCCGGGCTCAGCTATTTCTTTTTCAGTAATGTTGCGACGCTCACCACCGCCTTCGGTCGTGAGCTGACCAGCCCGAGCGAGCTCAAAGCGCGCCGCGCCCATGCCGTCGAAGTCATGCTCGATTACGTGCGAGCGCGCTGAACGCCCGCTCTCTCATCGCCGACACTTAGCAATCTATCGGAGTGGAAATGAAATTCGGTGATTACCCCAAGGCTGGTTCGCTCGATAGTGTCGCAGGCTTCCGCAGCTACATGAAGACGCTTGGCCTCGATATGCCGTGCGACGACGTCGTGGAGAGCGGGCCCGACTCGCCGTTAGGAAAGCCACTGGAATTCGAAGGCATGTATATCGGCCACCGGCTTGGTATGCAGCCGATGGAAGGCTGGGATTGCGAGCTCGACGGGCGTCCGAGCGAGAATACCAAACGGCGCTGGCATCGCTTTGGTCTGAGCGGTGCCAAATTGATCTGGGGCGGCGAGGCCTGCGCGGTGCGTCACGACGGCCGCGCCAATCCGAAGCAGCTCTATCTCGCCGACCATACGCAGAGCGGCGTTGCCGAGCTGCGCGATATCCTGATCAAGTCGCACAAGGAAGTAATGGGCGACGACCGCGGCCTGGTCATCGGTCTGCAACTCACCCATTCGGGCCGCTTCTGCAAGCCCAACGACAACACCAAATTCGAATCGATCATTGCCTACAATCATCCGCTGCTCGACCGCAAATTCGGCTACCCCGCTTTTCGCCCGGTGATCAGCGACGACGAGATCAAACGGATGATCGAGGATTTCGTCATCGCCGCCGAGCGGGCGCAGCAATGCGGTTATGACTTCGTCGACATCAAACATTGCCACGGCTATCTCGGCCATGAATTGCTCAGCGCGCACACGCGGCCGGGACCCTATGGTGGCAGCCTGGAAAACCGTACCCGCTTCCTGCGAGAAATCGTCGAGGGCATCCGCACCGAGGCGCCGGGCCTGCGGATGGGTGTGCGGCTGAGCGCAATCGACACTGTGCCGTTCAAGCCGGATCCCGCCACTTCCGAGCCCGGCGCGCTCGGCCCGGGTATTCCGGAGGAGCATAGCCTGCCCTACATCTACGCCTTCGGTGCCAACCCGGAGAATCCGCTCGAATACGATTTGACTGAGCCAAAGGCGTTCCTCAATATTCTGCGCGGGCTCGACATCCGCTTCGTCAACCTGACGATCGCCAGTCCCTACTACAATCCACATTACATCCGGCCGGCACTCTATCCGCCGTCTGACGGCTATCATCCGCCAGAGGACCCGTTCATCGGCGTCATGCGCCATCTCGCGGTCGTGCGCGATCTAAAGCAGGCATTCCCCGATTTCTGCTTTATGGGCAGCGGCTATACCTATCTGCAGGAGTTCTTCCCAAACGTCGCGCAGGCAGTAATTCGCCAGGGCTGGGCCGATGTGGTGGGGCTTGGGCGCATGATGCTCGCCTACCCCGAGCTGATGCAGGACGTGCTCAACGGCCGCCCCGTCCAGAAGAAGCGTCTGTGCCGCACCTTCAGCGACTGTACCACGGCGCCGCGTAACGGCATCGTCTCGGGCTGCTATCCGCTCGACGCGCATTACAAGAAGTCGCCGCAGTTCAAAGAGCTCGCTGCGGTCAAGAAGCCGGCAAAAGCAACGGCGGGGTAACATGCCGCGCCGCATCGCGCTTCTCGGTACCGGCATTATGGGCGCGCATATGGCGCGCCGCTTGGCTGAGGCCGGGTTTGCGGTCACCGTATGGAATCGAACGGCAGAAAGAGCCGCGAAACTCGCAACTTTCGGAGTTCGGCAGGCGCCGAGTCCCTCCGCTGCCTGCGCTGAGGCCGACGTTACGATCGTCATGCTAAGCAACGGGCCGGTGGTCGAGGAGGTGCTGTTCTCGGACGATGCAAGCGGACGCAAGCCGACGGAAGCGTTGCCGCCGGGCGCGGTGCTGGTCGTCATGAGTTCGATCCCGGTCGAGGTCTGCCAGTCACAGGCGCAGCGCCTGATCGCGTGCGGGGTCGAATATGTCGACGCGCCGGTATCCGGCGGTGAAACCGGCGCGCGAGACGGCACGCTCGCCATCATGGCGGGCGGCGATGCCGATGTCGTCGCCGGATTGTCGGATGTCTTTGCTCCACTCGGGCGCCCGACCCGGCTTGGGCCAGTTGGCACCGGACAACTGACAAAGCTCGCCAACCAAGTCATTGTCGGCGGCACCATGATCGCGGTGGCCGAAGCGCTGCATTTCGCCACGCGCGGCGGCGCCGATCCCGCGGCGGTTCGGCGCGCCTTGAGCGGCGGCTTTGCCGATTCGAAGATTCTCACGCTGCATGGCGAACGCATGGTGGAGCGCAATTTCGTGCCCGGCGGTCCCGCCGAATATCAGTTGAAGGACATGCGCACGGCGCAGGAATTGGCCGGCAAGCTGGGACTGCAGCTGACCCTACTCGATAGCATGATCACGATTTTCAGCGATATGATCGCGCACGAAGGTCCCGGCCTGGACGTGGCCGGCGTCTTGCTCGAGGTTGAACGCCGTTCGTAAGGTGCCTGCGAATCTTGGAAAGGATGTATGATGACTGGCCGGGTTGAGTTGTCCATGGCTGATGGCGTGGGGCGAATCATCCTGGCGCGGCCGGAGAAACACAATGCAATCACGCGGGAAATGGCCTTGGAGCTTGCCCGCATCTGCCGCGAAATTGATGCCAACGATAAGATTCGCGTTGCCACCATCACGGGGGCTGGCGAGCGCGCCTTCTCCGCCGGCAGTGATCTCAACGGCCTCGCCGATCTCTCCGAAATCTGGGCATTTCGCAATCGCGTGGAATATGCTGCCGTGGTGCGCGATATCCGTAAGCCGGTGATCGCCGGTCTCAAGGGCTGGGTGCTGGGCGGCGGCATGGAGATTGCGCTCGCGGCCGACATTCGCATCGCCGGCCGGAGCGCTCGTATCGGTGGACCGGAAGTCACGCGCGGTTGGGTCGGCGGCGGTGGTGCCTCACAGATGCTGCCGCGACTGGTCGGCTACGGCCAGGCGATGCGCATGTTGCTGGTCGGCGATCCTGTCGATGCCGGGGCGGCGCTGCGCATGAGGCTGGTGGAAGAAGTCGTCGAGGACGCCAAGGTGATGGTACGCGTCGACGAACTCGCGGCCATCATTGCCGCGTTTAGCCCTACCGCGACGCAGGCAGTAAAGGCCGCCGTGCGTGCGGCCCTGTCGATGCCGCTCGAAGCCGGCCTGCGTTACGAGAACGAAATTCACGTCATCTGCATGACCGACAAGGGCCGCGCCGAGGGCATCAAGGCGTTTCAGGAGAAGCGGCCGGCGCGGTTCTGATGTCGGTCGGCGTTGGATCGGCCCTGTGCCTGTCGCAAATTAGATCCGCACATATTGGTGATGCAATCCGCCAAAGACCGGTCGGCCGACTATGAGGCCAACAGATTGGACGGCGCGCGAAAAAGGGGCATCCTTGTCCAAAAACAGGTGCGTGCGTGTCTCATTGCAGTAGTTCAGCTACGACCGCAGCAGGTGCCGGGCACTCGCCAAAGACGATCACGTGGTCAATGCATTCTCGCCGGATCGACCTGATCAGCCGCTCCGCATAGCCGTTTTGCCAAGGCGACCGCGGGGATGTGGGGCGATCGCGGATGCCCATGGCACGAACACATCGGACGAATACCTCGCCATAGCATCGATCGCGGTCACGGATGAGGTAGCGTGGAGCCTCGATCTGGCGTGAGCCTGCGACGGATGTCCGGCTGAAGAAGCGCATTGTCCGCGAACTCATCCGCGAAGTGATCGCCGACCTTGAAGCGGCAGGCGGAGAAATCGTTTTGATCGTGCATTGGATAGGCGGCGTTCACACCGAACTGCGCCTGCCGCGCCGGCGGCGTGGACAGCGCAACAGCACCGCAAAGGGAATCGTCGAAGCGGTGCGCTTGCTCGCGCGCATTTGCAGCGACAATGTGATCGCTGGCCTACTCAATCGTAATGATCTTCGCACCGGACACGGCAATCGCTTTACCCGTGAGCGAGTGACCTCGCTGCGCAGCCACCATCACATCCCCGTGCATCGCCCGGAGATCGCTGACGCTGAGGGTTGGATGAACCTGAGCAAAGCCGCCGCTCGGCTTGGCATCAGTGCCAAAATACTTCGCATCGCCGCGGAACGAGGTCACATCGACGCGGTCCACCCGCTCGGCGAGGGACCCTGGTTGTTCAACCGCTCCGTCCTTGAGCAGTCGACCCGCCACCAACACGGACGGTCTTTTCCGGGAAGGCCGGAAAATCGCTACCATGTGCTACAGTTCAGACATGCTGGTTCGTCCGACCTGGCATCCGGACCGCGGCAGAATTGACGGACTCGATTATCGTTTCATATTGGGACTGTGCATCTAATAACAGCGGTGCGCGCAATGCGATCAAGATCGAAGCAGGTTGAATGTCCGACTAGGTGAGGGTGCCGTCGAAGGGCAAGGGTTTTGAGCGGTCGAAGGGGTCGAGCGCTCAAGCAAATGCCTGTTCCGCACGATCCGCCGACAGCCATCCGCGGTCGTGCTGCGGTTTACGAAGACCCATATCCGCGCGTTGCCGTTCCCCAAATCATATCCTCGCGCAGCGATGATGCAGCTGTCCCGATCGCAAATGTCATCCGGTGGTTCCGGGAAATCCTATCCGGCCGGACTCTCACGGTGAGGCAGAATCGGCGCATCATAGCATTTGATGCTTGCGCTCCTCCACTTGCTTACAGGCTTTATCGCCAATCTGTTCAAGTTGCGACGACGGCAGAGGCCGCGAACCTTGCCCTCCGTCATCAAGTCACTATCGCGTTGAGGCGACGAGCGGCACGTCTGCCGCTGCAGGGCAGCGGCCGCGCGCTACTGGTGTCGTTGCCGAAAATCAAACCCGCGCGTAGGAATGATGCGGTCCTAAAGGATCAGCACAGTAACGATGGCTCCATGCGGTTGAACGGCTGGGATTCGGGAACCACAACTGTTCAAGAAGCGGATCGGCTCATGAGTCATATGAGTGTGACGCAAGAGGGCCGCATCGCCGCGTGGCGCTGCGACCCTGATCGCCTCACTCACGCGCCATGGGCGCAACGACCTCGTCATACGGATAAGCCTGCGGCATGATTTTCAGGTCGACCGAAATCTTCTGGGTTTCCTCGACATGCGCCTTAGGGAATTTCCCGTTCGGCGAATAGACTTTGTACATGTGCTCGAGCGCTGACTTCAGGATCTCCGGATTGGTCTTGGGGAAGCGCTTACTGGCGACCTCGAACACCTCGTCGTGATGGCTCCGGATGAACTGCTGCGCCTCAGCGAGCGCGTCGAAGATCGCCTTGGCTTCCTTCGGCGACTTCTCGAGGAACGCCTTGCCAGTCGACAGCGGC
>Ga0307442_1000300_pt1 | contig 23475 bp, 19 predicted proteins | sample SalMarWE160430MG_FD_202143 | JGI IMG/M metagenome (GOLD analysis project Ga0307442, IMG submission 202143) | Salt marsh sediment microbial communities from the Plum Island Ecosystem LTER, Massachusetts, United States - WE1604-30 | ecosystem: Environmental > Aquatic > Marine > Intertidal zone >...
CCGACCCCTTCGTGCTCATGGATCCCCTCCTCGACGAACTGAAGACGATGGGCTTTTCTGGCGTGCAGAACTTCCCGACCGTCGGGATGATCGACGGGCTCTTCCGCCGGAGCCTGGAGGAGACCGGCATGGGTTATGCGCTCGAGATCGACATGATCGGCCGCGCCCACGCAAAGGACCTGCTCACCACGCCGTACGTCTTCTCGGCAGAAGACGCGACGGCGATGGTCGCTGCCGCCGCCGACATCGTCGTCGCGCACATGGGCATCACGACCGGTGGCTCGGTCGGCGGCGAGACGGCGAAGTCGCTCGACGAATGCGTCACGCTGATCGACGAGATCGCTGACGCTGCGCTGTCGGCCCGCAGCGACGTGATCGTGCTCTGCCATGGCGGTCCGATCGCTATGCCGGAGGACGCCGCCTACGTGCTGGCGCGCGCCAAGATCTGCCACGGCTTCTACGGCGCAAGCTCGATGGAGCGTCTCCCGACCGAAGCCGCTCTCACCCGGCAGACTCGGACGTTCAAGGAAACCCTGTTCCGCCGCTCGCCCTGAGGTAGGCTGGTTGCCCGCCAGCAATCCTCGCCCGAGCGGCACGCGGGTTGCGAACCTTGCCCCGCCGGCGCTGGCAGGTGATTTTGGCGCTGGCGTTCGTGGGGAGGCACAGGACAACCGATGCAGCCGGATCATGCGGCACCCCGCGATCTTCCGACCGTCAGGATGCATGTCGACGCCGATCGGCCGATCGGGCCATGGCGGCCGATCTGGAACTGGTTCGGATACGACGAACCGAACTACACCTATCTGCCAAACGGGCGGAAGCTTCTCGCCGATCTCGCCGGCTTGCACGACGGACCTGTCTACGTTCGCGCGCACAACCTTCTCACCTCGGGTGACGGAACGCCGGCGCTGAAATGGGGCTCGACGGACGCGTATTTCGAGGACCACGCAGGCCAGCCCGTTTACTCCTGGACCATTCTCGACCGCATCTTCGACGCCTACGTGGACGCTGGCGTGACGCCGTTCGTACAGGCCGGCTTCATGCCCGAAGCGCTTTCGACTGGACCCGCCCCCTACCGGCACGATTTCCCGCGGACCGGCATCACGACCGGCTGGGCGTGGCCGCCAAAGGACTACAAGCGCTGGGGTGATCTGGTGGAAGCGTGGGCGCGCCACATGTCCGACCGATATGGGGCGGAGCGCGTCGCCACCTGGCCGTGGGAAATCTGGAACGAGCCCGACGGACATTATTGGCGCGGCGCACGCGAAGAGTATTACCGGCTGCACGATGTCGCCGCCGCGGCCATTAGACGGGCCATCCCGGCGGCGCGCGTCGGCGGCCCGCATACCTGCGGCCCGATCGATAACCGCGCGGCGGATTATCTGCGCGGCTTCCTTGACCACGCCACCCGCGGGAAGAACTTCGTCACCGGCGAGACCGGCACAAAGCTCGACTTCGTCGCCTTTCACGCCAAGGGTCAGCCGCAGGTCGTCGATGGCCGTGTCCGCATGGGGATTGCGCGCCAACTCGGCTCGATCGCGGCGGGACTTGAGATCGTCCGCGCTTATCCTGAGCTGGCGGGCCTCCCCGTCATCCTGGGCGAGTCAGATCCGGAAGGCTGCGCGGCGTGTTCCGCGGCAACCCATCCGGAGAACGTTTATCGCGAAGGCCCGCTCTACGGCGCTTCCATCGTCGAGGCGATCGCGCGCACCGACGAGCTTGCCGCGCGCGCCGGCGTGACCATCGAGGGTGCGGTCACTTGGGCGTTCGAGTACGAGGGAGAACCGTTCTTCGCCGGCTATCGAGAGCTTGCCACGAATGGTATTGCAAAGCCCGTCCTGAACGCGCTTCGCCTGCTCGCCAAGCTCAAAGGCGAGCGACTAGCCGCCACCAGCACCGGCGCGCTCGCACTCGATACGATTCTTGCCGAGGGTGTCAGGACTGCGCCAGACGTCGACCTGATCGCCACGCGTGACAAGGACGCGATCAACGTCCTCGTGTGGAATTATCACGATGACGACCTGCCGAAGGAGGGCATGGTTAGGATCGTGCTCGACATATCCGCAGAAGGCGATGTCTTCGACTGCCGGCACTTTCGCGTCGACGGCGACCACTGCAATGCCCAGCCCATCTTCCTGGCGATGGGCGCGCCGCAGCCGCCGTCCGCCCCACAATATTCCCGCCTAGAAGCGGCGAGCCGACTTCAGGAGTTAGGCGAGTCGGTGCGACTCAAGCCGGACAATGGCTTGATTTCGCTCAATTTTCTTCTTCCGCGCAGTGGCGTCTCGCTGATCTCCCTCGTTCGCTCCTAGCGGCCTATGAAGGTCTCTGGTTTAGATCAAATTCCCTGATATATACCGTCGGATGAAACCGAACTTTCTCACGATCACCCCGGACGACGGTGTCGGCGTCCTCAGGGGCCTGGCCTCGGCGGTCCGCATGCGCATCCTGCGGCTCCTGCACGAGAAGGGCAGCCTCAACGTCAACGAGATAAGCCACGAGCTGGGGCTGCCGCAGTCGACGGTCGCCACCAACATCCAGGCACTCGAAGAGGCAGGCTTGATCGGGACGAAGACGATCAAGGCGAAGAAGGGTCACCAGAAGATCTGCTCGGCCAAATACGACGAGGTCGTGCTGCGCTTCGAGTCTTCCGCTGCACGGCGCAACAACAATCTCGTCGAGGTGGCGATGCCGCTCGGGTTGTTCACGAGCTGCGAGGTAAGCGCGCCCTGCGGGCTCTGCTCCACCGACGGCGTGATCGGCCTGCTCGATGTGCCCGACTTCTTTCTCGATCCGAACCGCGTGCAGGCAGCGCTCATCTGGTTCGGCCGCGGCTATGTCGAGTACAAATTCCCGAACAACGCCAAACTGCTCAAGTCCGCGGTCGAGACGCTCGAGTTCTCGATGGAGCTTTCCTCCGAGGTACCCGGCACGAGCCTGAACTGGCCTTCCGACATCACGGTTTGGATCAACGACGTCGCGATCGGCACATGGACCTCGCCCGGCGACTTTGGCGACAAGCGCGGCGTCCACACGCCGAATTGGTGGAAGCTCGAAGGCTCGCAGTATGGCAAGCTGAAGACTTGGCGCATCAACCAGACCGGCTCCTTCATCGACGGGGTCAGCATCTCCGATGTCACGATCGCCGACATCGGCTTGCCGCAACATCATTCCATACGGATGAAGATCGGTATCGACTCCAAGGCCAGCCACCCCGGCGGGGTGAACATCTTCGGCAAGGGCTTCGGCAACTACGACCAGGACATCGTCATGCGGCTTCACCTGCGCCGCTGAAGCCGCATGACGTCTCCGCTCACGCGGCGTGCTTGAACTGAACGACGGTCCAGGACGCCGGCGCGAGGACAAGCTCCACGTCGCCCGCTTTCGATTTCAAAGCCTTGAATTCGCCCGGCTTGATCCGGTCCGGGCACTCCTTCGTGTTCACCGCCAGAAGGTCCGCATCGCGCAGCTGATGCGCCTTGAGCTTGGTCAGCTCGCCGAAGCCGTGCGCCGACACGATGACGCTCATCTCCTCGCTCAGATGCCGGTTCAGCAGGAACAGCGTAACAGTGCTGTTGTCGTCGTCGTGAACGGCGGAGAGCTTCAGGTAGGGCACGGCGTCCAACGTGTCGTAGAGATCTTCGGTATGCGTCGGGTCGTAGTAGCGCGTCGCATAGGTCGGCGACTCGACATGCGCCTTGAGCACGCGCCCGCGGCCGAGATTGCTGAAGTCGGAGAACGGCCAGAAGATCGTCTGCCGCCAGGCCGGCCCCCCCGGCGCCGTCAGGATCGGCGCGATGGCATTGACCATCTGCGCCAGGCACCCGACCTTCACCCGGTCAGCGTGGTTGATGAGCGAGATGCAGGCGGCGCCGAAGACCAGCGCGTCCTGCATGTTGTAGACCTCTTCCAGGATGGGCGGCGCTTCCGGCCAGTTGGGGAGCGTGCGGTTGTCCTGGCCGCGCCGCGTGCGGTACCACACGTTCCACTCGTCGAAGCTCAGCATGATGCGTTTCTCGGAGCGCCGCTTGGCGGCGACGGAGTCGGCGATGGCCACGACCTCCTCGATGAAGCTGTCCATCAAGTCCGCGCTCGCCAGGAAGGACGGCGTGTCGTCGGCGTAATTGTTGAGATAAGTGTGGAGCGAAATGAACTCGACGTGCTCGAACGTGTGCTCGAGCACGACCCGCTCCCACTCGCCGTAGGTGGACATCTTGCGGCCCGATGACCCGCAGGCCGCGAGCTCGATACTCGGGTCGGTCATCTTCATCATCTTCGCCGCCTCCGCCGCGATTCGGCCGTACTCCGTGGCGGTCTTCATCCCCATCTGCCAGGGCCCATCCATCTCGTTGCCGAGGCACCAGAGCTTCACCGCGTGCGGTTCCCCCCAACCATGCGAGCGGCGCAGATCCGAAAGCGTCGTGCCAGAGGGGTGATTGCAGTACTCGACGAAGTGGCGCGCCTCGTCAGGGCCGCGGGTGCCGAGATTGGCGGCGAGCATCGGCTCGATCCCGGCAAGCCGGCACCAGTCGATGAACTCGTTCGTGCCGAAGGCGTTCGACTCGGTCGACCTCCAAGCAAGGTCGAGACGACGGGGGCGTTTCTCACGCGGGCCGACGCCTTCCTCCCAGTTGTAACCGGAGACGAAGTTGCCGCCCGGATAGCGCATGATCGTCGGCGAAAGCTCGCGGATGAGCGCGAGCACGTCGCCGCGAAAACCGTTCTTGTCCGCCGTCGGATGGCCGGGTTCGTAGATCCCGCCATAGACGCAGCGGCCCAAGTGCTCGATGAAGGCGCCGAACAGTCGCCGGTCGGTGACGCCGATGATGAAGTCTCGGTCGAAACGAACGTCAGCTTTAAGCATCGGTCTTTGCTCCAAAGGGAACGCGGGAAAGAGCTGGATGGTGCTCGGCGGCGATCATCTCGGCGCCTCGCTGACGCGATCGCGTCGATCGACGTCTTCGTGGAAGGGCGGCTCCGCGCCGGCCGTGCTTGCGGCGCCCGCCTTGGATTGATTGGCGACCACCGGCGAAAGGACCGACTCCTTCAGGAGGATCGAATAAGGATGCTGCGGATTATCGAGGACCGCGCGCGCGTTCCCGCCTTCGACCACCTTGCCCTTCTGCATGATGATGATGCGGTCGCTGATGTAGTATGCGGTCGCGAGGTCGTGAGTGATGTAGATAATCGAAACCTTCAGATCGTCCCGCAGCGTCTTGAAGAGGTTGACGATCGACATCCTGAGCGATGCGTCGACCATGGAGACCGGTTCGTCGGCCACGATCAGCGACGGCCCCGGGATCAAGGCGCGCGCCACCGCCGTGCGCTGCAGCTGACCTCCGGAGAGCTCGTGCGGGAACCGCGACTTCACCTCGGCGAGCGAAAGGCCGACCTTCCGCAGCGCATCGTCCGCCACCGCCTCGACGTCGATGCGCTTGCGCGCCTTGGTGAAGCGGCGCGCGGTGGTGAAGAGATAGCGATCGACGCGCTTCAGCGGATTGAAAGCCTCGAACGGGTTCTGGAATATCGGCTGCACCTCGCGCATGAAGTCGAGGCGCGCGCGACGGCCATGAAGCGTCGAAAGATCCTTGCCGCGAAAGCGAATGGAGCCGTTCGTCGGCGCAACCGTGGCAAGGATCATGCGGGAGAGGCTGGTCTTTCCGCTCCCAGATTCACCAATGATCGCGAAGATTTCCGGCTGGTCCGCCTCCAGAGTGAAGCTTACGTCGTCGACCGCCGGAAATGCGTTCCGGGCGAGCAGCCCGCCCATCGCATAGGTCTTCGTCACATGGTCGACTTCGAGCAGCGGTGAGATCGACGACGTCACTGCATCGCCTCCGCATGTTCCAGTCGTGACCCGGTTGTCTCGCCGCTCGGCTTGACCTTTGGACTTGCGGCGAAGCATGCGACGCGATGCTCCGGGGCAAGCGTGGTAAGCGTCGGATTCTCGCGCCGGCAGATATCCATCGCGAGCGGGCAGCGCGGATGAAACCGGCACCCGCTTGGCGGGTCGGAGAGATTGGGCGGCGCCCCCTCGAGCGCCTGCTTGATGGAGAGATCGCCAATCCGCGGCAGGCTGGAGATGAGATGTGCGGTGTAGGGATGCATCGGTGAGGCAAAGACGTCGGCAGTTCGTCCCTCCTCCACCAGTCGGCCCGCGTACATGATGCCGAGGCGGTCGGCCATGTTGGCGTGCACCGCCATGTCGTGCGTCACGAAAATCATCGACGAGCCGATCTCTTGCTGGACTTCGCGGATCATCGCGAGAACGCTCTTTTGCACCACGACATCGAGCGCAGTGGTCGGCTCGTCGGCGATGATGAACTCCGGCCGGCACACGGTGGCGAGCGCGATCGTCACGCGCTGTCGCATGCCGCCCGAAAGCTCGTGCGGATAGGCCTCAAGCACCGATGGCTCGAGATGCAGTCGCTTCAGGTGATCTTCGACGATGCGCTGAAACTCCGGCATGGATTTGCCGATGTGCCGGAAGGCGAAGTCGAGGAACGCATTGCGCACCCGCCGCAGCGGGTTGAGCACGTTCATCGAGCCCTGCACGATGTAGGACAGGTGCTCCCAGCGTATGTCCTCGATTTCCTCCGGCGCGGCTTCGTAGATGCTGACCCGCCGCTTCCCGAAATCGAACTCCACCGAGCCTGAAATGACTTCCAGGGGCGGCCGTATCGCGCCGGCGATTGTCTTTATCAACGTCGTCTTGCCGCAGCTCGATTCCCCGGCAAGGCCATAGATTTCATTCCGACGGACGATGAAACTGATGTCGTCGACCGCGCGCACCTCCCGCGCGATGCCGAAGTAGCGCATATTGAAATAGGCGCGCAGCCCGGTGACTCTGAGGACCGGGTCGGAGTTGCGCTTCACCCCGCGCAGTTGGTCGTTTCCCCCGGTTTCAGGCTTCATGATGTGGTGCCGCCCATGCGGCTCAGCCGGCTGCGCGGGTCGATGTACTCGTTCATCGACACGGCGAGCATGAAGAGCCCGATGAAGGTGACGGTGATGGACAGCGTCGGGAAGGTGAACCACCACCACACGCCCGAGACCATCGCGCTGTGCTGGTTTGCCCAGAAGATCATAGTTCCGATGGTCGGGGTATCGAGGTTGGTGAAGCCGAGCACCGAGAGCGTCACTTCGAGGCCGATCGACCAGTTGATATTGTTGAGCGTGGTGGAGAAGACGATCGGCAGAACGTAGGGGAGATGCTCGCGCAGTACGATCTGGCGCGTGGTCATTCCGGAGAAGACGCTGGTGCGCGTGAACTCGCGCTCCTTGAGGCTCATCATGATCGAGCGGATGAGCCGCGCATCGTAAGCCCAGCCAAGGCTCGCCATGACGAGCGCGAGCAGCGCCCACGACATGTAGTCGCGCATAACGAAGTAGAAGAGAACGAGAAGCGGGAAGAGCGGGACGACAATGAACGTGTCGTTTATCGACATCAGCACGCGGTCTGCGAGTCCGCCGAGATAACCGGACACCATGCCGACGAGGAGCGAGATCAGTCGGCTCAGAATCGCAACGGTGAAGCCGAAGAGCAGCGTGTTCCGCATCGCGAAGGTGAGGATCCAGAACGTGTCCTGCCCGCGCGAGGTCGTGCCAAGCGGATAGGCCCAGGAGGGCGGCACGTCTGGCGGCACAACATAGGTGTCGAGCGGATTGTAGGGCGAGAACACCGAAAGCGCCGCAATGCCGATCACGCATGCGATCAGGACCGACCCGAGGGCGAACTCGCGATTGTAACGGAAGAGGTCGCGGGCGATCTTCAGCATGGCGTCACGTGAGCTGAACGCGCGGATCGAAGAGCGGGTAGAGGATGTCGATCAGGAAGACCGACGCCGACACCGCAATGATCGAAATCGCCGTGACGCCGAGCACGAGGCTGTAATCGGCCGAATAGACCGCGCCGATCAGAAGCCGCCCGAGCCCGGGATAGCTGAACACCTGCTCGACGATGATCGCGCCGTTGAAGATCGCGCCGAGCGACATCGCGAGGCCTGTGATCTGAGGCACGAGCGCATTGCGGATGACGTAAAAGGGAAGAATGCGGCTCCGCTTCACGCCGCCGAGCTCAGCGTAGAGCACGTAGTCTTCCGTGACGATGTTCGACACTAGAGCGCGCATGCCGAGGAACCAGCCGCCGATGCCGACGAGGATGATCGAAAGCGCCGGCAGGATGGAGTGGCTCAGCACGCTCGTGATGTATTCGAAGGTGAAGCCCTGAGGGATGTTCTGGCCGGAGCCGCCCGTAATCGGCAGAATCGGCCACAAATAGCCGAACAGGATCAGCAGCACGAACGCGATAATGTAGTAGGGGATGGGGTGAAAGCCCATCGCCACCGCGCCGAGCACCTTCAAGATGCGGCTGTTGCGGAAATAGCCAGCAAGCCCGCCGAGCATGTTTCCTATGAGCCAAGAGAGCATCGTGCAGGTGAAAAGAAGGCCGATGGTCCATGGAAGCGCGCGCTCGATCAGCACCGAGACCGGAGTCGGGAAGGCAGAAAGCGACGGCCCGAAGTCGAGCACGAGGATGCGGCTCAAATAGGTAAAGTACTGCTCGAGAAGGTTGCCTTGGACTCCGTAGAGTTCCTGCAGCGCTTCACGCATCATCTTCACAGCCTCGGGGCTGGTGTTGCCGAAAGCCGTCATCGACGAGACCATCTGCTCGACCGGGTCAATCGGCGTCAGGTGCGTGATGAAGAAGGTCAGCGATATGCCGATGAAAACGACAAGGAAGAACTGCGCGAGCCGCTTGGCGACATAGAGCAGGTAACGTCGCATAAGCGGGCCCGGGAAAGCGTTTGTTTCTCAGAAAAAGGGCAGCGGAGCGGCCGAAGCCGCTCCGCCAGGCCGGGAGGCCGCTACTTTCCGGTCGGCTTGAGCCTGACCATCATGGCGCGGGAGTTGCCCCAGTTCGGAACCGGGTCCGTGTAAGGATCCTTCTCCGCGTTCGGATAGCCGGTCCAGTAGGTCTGATCCATCATCGTGAAGACGTTGTAGGACATCAGCGGAATGACGGGCATTTCCTCGACCGCGAGCTTGATGAACTCCTTGCCGAGCTCGATGCCTTTCGGATCGTCGAAGGCGGTCCCGCGAATCTCTTCGATGATCTTGTCGAGATCGGGGTTCGAGTAGCGCGACCAGTTGCGCGGCGTCTGAACCTCGCCCGGGGGCGACAGGAACTGCGAGTGCCAGCTGTCGAGGAAGAAGCTGAGGTCGGGATGGCCGCCCCAGGTCTCCACGCTCCACGAGATGATAGTCTCGAAGTCACCGCCATTGCGCCGCGTCAGGAACGACGCCTGCGCAGATTCGGTGGTGGCGTCGATGCCGAAGCGCCGCCATTGCTCGGCAACCATCGAGCCGCCGCGGGTCATCACCGGACGCGCTTCGCCTTCCACCACGACTTTGATGGAGAAGCGCTCGCCGTTCGGCATGTACCAGTCGCTGCCGCGCTTGGTGAAGCCGGCGCGCTCGAGAAGCTGAGTGGCAGCCTCGAGATCCTGCTTCCACCAGCCGAGCCCGAACGCGTTGTCGATCTGGTCCGGATCGGTCGGGATCTGGTCACCCATCGACGGACGCAGCATGTCGGCGATCTCGCGGCCCATGTTCGGGTCGTAGGGCTTGATCACCTTCTTGCCCGTGTCGAGCTCGAAGTTCGTCAGCCATTCCTGCATCGGCTTGTGATAGAACTCCGGATGCGTGCCGGTCGGCGGGACAGCGATCGCGGAGATCGTCGCCGCGCCGCGATAGCCGGCCATTACGATCTGCTTGATGTCGAGCGCCAGAGCCAGAGCCCAGCGAACGTCGCGATCCTGGAACTTCGGATTCTGGTTGTTGAAGATCACCTGCGCGAGCGTCGGATCGGGGTGCCCGTAGGGGAAGCCCGGGAACCAGCCCCTCGAGGTCGGCGACTCTTTCACAAGCGTGAAGACGCCTTCCGGTGAGGTGTCGTGGATGATGTCGAGCTCATGGTTGAGCTGCGCGATGACGCGCTTGTCGGGCGGACCCGGATCGAGATAGGTCACGTATTTCGGGCCGGGCTCGCCGAAACGGGCCAGCGACGTCCGCTGCCAGTCCTCGCGCTTCTCCCACGTGAACCACTGACCGTTCGGGTCGTAGCCGTGCAGTACGTAGGAGCCGAGGGAGACGGGCGGGTTGAAGTCGTACTTCAGCGGGTCCTTACCCTCGAAGACGTGCTTCGGCATCATCCACATGGCGTTCCAGCGCACCGTGAAGAGGGCGTGGAAGCGCGAATTCGGCTTCTTCAGCTTGAACACGACCGTGTACTTGTCGGGAGCGGAGACGCTGTCGACGTTGAGCTGAACCGGTGCGCTCCACACGAGACCCTTGGTGTTCATGTGGGTGTTGATGGTGAAGATCACGTCGTCAGCCGTGAACTCGACACCGTCGCTCCAGTAAAGCCCCGGACGAAGCTTCACCGTCATCTCGGTAAAGTCGGCGTTGTAGATCGGTGGCTCGGAGGCCAGCGAGTTGTCCCAGACGCCGTCCAGACCGTGGTCCGGATCGATGTACCAGAACGTGTCCATCGTCAGCTGCTGCAGGCCGGTGGAGCGGCCGCCGGCATTCGTCGCCCAGATGTTGAACCATCCGGCGTTCTTGATCGTCCCTTCCGGGTTCTCGACGATCAGCGTCTCGTTGCGGGGTACGTCAGAAGTGCCCTGCGCAAGGGCCGGGCTGGCCAGCACGAGCCCGACAAGCAGGGCCAACAGGCGCCTGTTGATCATCCGTCTTCCTCCCTCTTCGCAGCTTGTTTTGTTGGATTTGCCGCTCGGAGGATCATCCGGCACGCAATTATTGAAGTCAACGGACGAACTGATGTGTATCCATATCTATGATATAGAAGCGGCGAAAAACGCTCCCCGAATTGTCGCGTGCGAGAGCGCATCCCGCCTGGGCGGCAAGGTTGGAATGAAGCTCAAGAGCTTCGTCGAAATGCTGATTGCGGCTTTTCCTACGCACCGGTAGCGGACCCTGCTGCCGCTAGCGTTCAGTGTAGGGCATCCGCAAGAAATCGTAGCTCCAATCAAAGAGCGTCCTTGATATCTCCTAGCGACCTCAGCGCTTGCAGGTCACGCAACACCAGAGACCCTCGGCGCTTTTCGATCAGCTTGAGCCGCGCAAGCTCGCTCATCGCTCGCGAGACGGCCTCCCGGTGCGTGCTTATCCGGGCGGCAAGATCGAAGTGTGTGGGCGCAGGCTTGATCGAACCTTCGCCCGCAGCGGCATCAGAGCCTTCGGCTAAGCGAAGAAGCTCCCGGATCAGGCGCTTGCGCACGACTAACGTGCTGAACTCGTAGACCCGATCGGTCATGCGCCGCATCTGCGCCGAGAGGTGCTCGAGAAGCGCCCAGGTGAAGCCGGGGCAGGCATCCACGAGATCGCGGAATGCGGCCTCGGAGAGCCTCGCCGCCCGTACCGACTCGAGCGCAACGACGTTGGTCGACCTGCCCTTTCCGTCGATTGCAGCGAGCTCGCCGAAGATATCGCCGGCTCCAATGTCACGGTAGGCGACCGCGCGTCCATTCTCCGAGAAGATCGTTGCCCTGACACGCCCCTCCAGAACGAAGAAGACGTCGCGCCCCGAGTCGTCGTGCGCCAGGATGACCTCGCCGCGCCGGTATTTCTGCACCGCCCAGCGCGAAGCGACCGCCGCCCGGTCGGCTTCGCCAAGCCTCGGCAGGAATACTGTGGAAGCGGTCATGTCCGGCTTTCCTGTCCGCTCTGTCCAGAAGCTGCAAAGGGCCTGCAGTGCCTCTTTCCGCCCGCACCGCGGATGTGACGATTCCTACAGACCCGGCAAGCAAATCCGCTCAAATGAGGGCACTCCATACCAGACCAGGGAGCTGACAATGCGCAAGCCTCCCGAAACCGCAGCGGATTCCGTGTGGAAAGAGACGCTCACCGCCTGTGCCACCGCAAAAGAAGCCGTCGTGCTTCTTACGCTGATGGCGGCGTTGGCGATGGTGATGACGGTGTTCGACGACGCCCGTCGCCTAGCAGGCGCGAACGCCGATACCTGCGCCCCGGCCCATAGCTTTACAAGCGAGGGCAGCCCCTGCACTCTCCTCACCCTGTCCCGGGCTCCCGAGGAGGACAAGCGATGCCGCGGATATACATACATGCGACGGGCAGCGCCAAATTCATACGGGTCACCGACCTGTTGACTCCTCAGCCCTTCGGACCGAAGCGACAAACGCCCTCCGACGCGAATTGGGCGATCGACATTGGCGGCTTCGATCAGAACCCGGATACCGGCAGCATAATGATAGAAGTGGCTACCGCCTCTGACGGACCCTACAACGTGCACGACGGCAACAAGCTCGTGCACGACAAGGAAGTCTGCGCCGTGGACGATTCGAGCCTACCGAAGAAGACGGCGAAGAAGGGCACAAAAACCGCCGCCTGACCGTCCTCCGGGTCAAGACCGACGAGCCCTCGAAGATGAGCGGCGCAGCCTTTTGCGCTTTGTCTCGAGGACTCGCAAAAGGAGCGTCCCCTACCCTCCGCCGTTTCGGCTCAGCCGATTGCCGCGGTGGGCCATCTGCATGCTGTTTCCGTAGGTATTCGGCGCGCGGTTGCCGGGAAGGTTCGCATCGAGAACCAGCTTCTCGGCGAGATCGACAGTGGTGGTCAGCTCGATCATCGTAAGCTTCGAGCGTACCCGCCACATGCTGTAGCTTTCGTCGAAGCCACATCCGGCCGCCGGCCGCTCGCTTCTGACGTACTCGAAGACGACGAGCTTCGGCTTGTCCAACCGATAGCAATGTCCCTCGTAGGCATAGCCGTAGATCACCGCCATCGCGATCTTGTCCGGGCCGAGGGGGGTCTCTGAATCGAGAGGGCGAACCTCCAGAAGCAGCCGCTTGCCCTCAAAGTGCACGGTTCCCTTGTCGGTGCCGGAGTTGATCTTCACTCCGTACAGAATGATCTCGTCGGGCACGAAGTTGTTGACGAGTGGCGGAGCCGGTACGTCTTCGCACGACATGATGCTTCTCCCTTTCTGAGTTCTATCGCGCCGCTTTCAGGCGCCGTTTTTAGTGTCGTCGGCTGCGGTCCCGAGGATCGTTCAAAGGATCCCCCGCCAAGTGAAATTATCGACGACGCTGCCGGCGAAACGCCTCGCGCGCCCTGTTTCGGCGGCCGTGACCATGGCCCAGGCCGCCTCCCGGTAATCCAGAGTGTCCGGGGTGAGATCCACCCAGGACCGCACCAGTATCTCGCCGATCAGGTCGCGCGCCTCCTCCAGCGCGGACTTCATCGCGAAATGCTCGACCTCATGATCCGCCACTGAGATCGAAAGCTGCTCCAGCCCTTCTTCGGAGAGCTCGCTGCGCAGATCGCGGAAATCGCGCGGATCGAGATCGGAGAGGCCGCGCTCGAAGAGCAGCACCTGGTACAGCTCGATCAGGATGTCGAAGAGCGCCCCGGCGAACGGCTTGGAAAGGTCGTGCACCTCGCTGCTCACGTCGCCCATCCGCAGCGAATGGCTGAACAGGCGGACCTGCTTCTCGTCGGAGAGCTCGGCGAACCGATCGAGCTCGTTCGCAATGAGCAGGTTGCCGCGCGTCCGCCGCAGCAGAAGGTCCAGCGCGGTGTCGAAGTGCAGGAGAGATATGAGCCCGATGAAGTCGGCGACGGCCTCGTGATATGCGAAGTATTCGTGCGGCGGGTCGCGCACCGGCAGGCCCATGACGCCGAACACGACAAGATGCCCGACCTCGTGCGCGACTGCGTCGAAGTTCAGCGCAAAAAGCTGCGGCTCCCCGCGCGCGCTGTCCTCGCCCATCTCCAGGAAACCGTAGCCGGACTGCGCGTTGTCCCAATGGAGCCGCGGCACCATCTCCAGACGGTCGTAGGTCGGCTCGAAGAACCAGGGGATCTCTCGCCCAAGATAGCTCTCGCAGATGTCGAGGACGCGCCGGACGCAGGCAAAAAGATGCGCCGCCGCGAATTCCGGCGTCCCGATCGGAATAGTGTCGAAATGGCCGTCGGGGCCGGGTTCGGCCGGCGGCCTCAGAGGACCTCTATAGGGCGGCAAGTAGGGAAATTGATACGGCGGCTTGTCGATCAGCGGGTCGACCACGTACATCCGGCCGTCGGCCGGCCCGGGCCCGATGCGGCTCGGCGGAGTAGAGACCCAGACCGTCTCCGGTCGCTCGTAGCCCGGGATGAACGGAGGTTGGGGAAAGATGAGAAAGCGGGTCCCAAGCCGCGAAACCGCGCGGCTTGCACCTGACGGCAACTGCCCAGCGGCATCCATGAAGCGGGCCCCTCTTCCATCGCAAAAGATGGCATGAATCGCCCCGCAAGTCACCGCCCCAACGCCGTCGCTCACGGTGGCGCGATGTCGTCGCCCCAGAGTCCCGCCGCGTCGAGATCGCAGGCCCATGCCTCGGTCAATCGGAACGGGCGACCTTTCCCACCTTCGTCAAGGAGGCCCGGCTCCCGCCGCGCGAGGCGCGTCAGGAGGCCCACGGCGTCTTCGCGCTTTCTGTCGATCACGTTGGACGGAAGCCAGTCTGCCAGGCGCTCGAGCGCCGCATTCGATCCGCGAGGCAGCACGGATCGCCCGTCGGCAAGAAGGCGGGCGTAGCTCCGATCGACGAAATGCGTGCCGCGGGCAAGAACCTCGAGCGCGCGCTGCTCTTGCTTGCACAGGATCCTGCAGCGGACAGCCTGGCGCAACGTGAAGCGGATGTTGATCAGCGCTTCGCTGAGGGCCTCCGCGCCCAGCTCTGGTGGAGACATCGCCACCGCAACTTCGTCGTCGTCGGCAAGTGGCGTCAGCGAATACCAGCGATAGACGAAACCATGCCCCTGCATTCCAACCACCGCGAGCTCCGCAGCGCGGATCGCGCCCATGCTTGCGGCCCCGAAGACTGGAATGCCGTTCGCGAGCGCCCAGAGAATCTCCTTGTGGCGCACCGCCGGCACCTTTCCGAACGACCCGTCGACGAGGACGATCGCTCTTGGCCGATATGCCCGCACTGCACGCACGACCGAGCCCTGCTCGGCGGGCGGCAGATAGACGGCCTCCAGAATCTCAGCAGCCTCGGCGCGCGGCAGCGTAGGTCCGAGAAAGACGACGACATCCCCCTCCATCGCCTAGTCTCCGACGAGGTCCCTAAGCGGAGGAGCGACGAGGCGTACGACCTCGATGTCCGGATTCTTGCTGCTGTAGAGCGGCACGATCAGAACTGCCTCGGCCCCGGCGCGCTTCAACGCGTCAAGCACGGCCCTCAGCGCCTCGTCGCCAGAGGCGGGTGGATCGCGATCGACGGGAAGCACGACTGCGTCGCCAGGCGAGACCGACATGCGCCGGCGCGCCTCCAGGTCCTCCCGGTCGTAGCGCTCCGGATAGGCGGCGCGGGTTATGTCCTCGCGCGACCCGGCCAGTGCGGTGACCCGCGCCTGCGCGGCCTCCATGAGCGCTTTCGTCAATGCGCCGTCATAGGTGAAATCGCAGGCGAACCCCTCACCCGGCATCGGCGCGATCTCGCGATGGGCGCCCGTCTCGATGACGTGGCACCGGAAGACCGGCAGGCCGTGATCGGCCGTGACCAGCCAGATGCCTGCCGCAAGGTCCGCCGCCTTGAGCCGAGAAAGCACCTCCGATGACCGCGGCCCGCCGTTGCGGCTTGGATCGATTTGACGCTCCGGATAGGAGCGCGGATATCGCTCGGCCGACGCAATGCTCGCCCGCTCCAGGATTTCCAGCGCCGCGTGAATGACTGCCGCAAGCATCGATGTCCCGGCGGCAAGGCCCGTCGTGGAGCGCGGAAACGCCACGGGATGCGGCGAAGGAAGCGTGTAGACCGCGTCGACGAGCGCGACTGGAATCAGCAGCGTTCGAGCAGCGAGCAGGTCGTAGCCCTCCGTCCAGCGAAGCTGCAGCTGATCCCAGCCGGCGTCGAAGCCATGCACACGGCTGCCGGCGTAGAGATTGCGGATTTCGGCTCCCAGATCGCGCGCGGTCGCAACGCTGATGCGCTCCGGCGCGATCCGCTCCGCTGCCCAGCACTCAAGCGATTCCATCAGGGCCGATGCCGCAGCATCCATGATGTTCGCGCCCTTGCCCTGCGACACGGCGTTGGAGAGCGATAGCGGCCTCACCGCCTGTGCGACCTCTACGCCTGCACGATCGAGCCGGCTCAGCGACCCGAGCCGTGTGATCCCGAATCGCCGGCGTTCTAAGAAGAGCGCGCGGACGAGCCTTTCGGTGGCGTCTGCGTTCCTGCCCAGGTAATCGCCGCACGCTGAAAGATCGTGCTCGAGTCGCGCGCCCACATCGGCCGTAGCCGTTACGGGCACCTCGTTCATGCGTCCGGCATCTGGGCTCGCAGCCCGAGGCGCTCCGCGTCGCGGCGCGCGCGCGAAGCAAGCGCCGCGGCGTGCTGGTCGGTGGCGACTTCGAGCGCACGACGAAGATCCGTCGCGACTGCCTCTTCCGGCCTGCCGAGGGTATGGCGAAGAAGAGCCCGATGGCGATGCAACTCGGCAAGCCAGAATACCTGGCCGCTTCGGGTCGAGGAGGCGATCGCATCGTCAAGGATCGACAAGGCTTCGTCGAAGCGACCGGCTCGCTCGAACAGCTCTGCGCGCATGCCCTCATAGATGGGCGCGCCCTCGTACGTGGCGATCTCGCGTTGACGCGCGAGCCCGGCTTCGAACTCCGCCACGCCGACCGCCGCATCTCCGCTCAAGCCCCGCGCCCAGGCGCGAAAGAGCGCCGCCTTCGCGAGCACGCTCGGCATTGCCTGCGCCAGCCCGGCAATCCTGTCCGCGACCGCAATCACGCCGGCGTAGTCGTTGCGATAGCATTTCAGCTCAATTTCGAACTCGAGCGCATGAAGCACGCTGTTCGGATGGTTGAGGTGTTCCGCCCAGTGCTTCGCTGCGTCAATGCTCTCCGCCGATCCGGAATCGTCGCCGATGAACCAGAGAGAAAAGGCGCGCTCGCCGAGGCCGCAAACCTTCGCGTCGTGGCCACCGTAGCGGCCGCGACTGAAGCGCGCGCGATCCTCGTCGTAGAGCTTGAGGCCCTCCTCGACGCATTGCAGGCAATGCGAATGCAAACCCGCATCGATATTCGTCGCCCACGCGCAGTGAAGCGACTGGAGCCGAACCTCCGGATCGGCCGAGCCCTCGAGATCACGCAAGAGGATGTCCGATCTTGCGCGCTGCGCTTCATAATCGGGAGCAGTGAACCACCAGCCCCAGTAAAGCGGGAACCATTTTGCGCGATCCTGGTCCACGCGTCCGGCACACAGCGCGACGCCTTGCTCGTAGGTCGAGCGCGCTTGCTGGCTCCCTCGTCCGAAGAGCGCCGCCACAACCGGCCCGCGGACCGTGAGAAGACGGAGTCGCAGATCGTCGGCTTTGTCACCTTTGGCGGCCTGCGAAAGCTGCCCTTCCGCGAAGCCCAGGAGGCGGTCCGCCTCGTGCGCAGCGGAGCGGACGCTGCTCGCCTCCGCAGCCTGGATCGCGTGTCGCGTCGCCTCGAGCGGCTGGCCCGCCTGCCCGAAATGCCACGCCATGGCTTCGTCGGAGAGCGGCGCGACGGCACCCGATTGGACGAGGCGAACGATGCGGCCGTGAATCTCTTTCCGCTCGGATTTCAGCAGGCTGTCGTAGGCAGCCTCCTGGATGAGCACGTGACGAAACCGTACCGTCGCCCCGGTGGATTTTCGCCGCACAATCCCGGCCTGGACGAGCCGATCGATCGCCTCCTCCAATTGAACGGGAAGCGGCTCGGCCTCCATGGCGGCCGCCAAGAGGCTCTTTCGGAACTCCCGCCCGAGGACACTCGCGACCTGCGCCACGCGCCGCAGCTCTCCAAGGCCTGCGAGGCGGGCCGCGATGAGATCCTGCAGGTTGAGAATGCGGCCCTCGCGAAGCGGCGCTTCCCATCCGGCACGATCCGGAGTGCCTGCCTGCACGCGTTCCTTGAGGAGGAGCGCCAGCTCCTCCGCGAAGAGCGGCACGCCGTCGCTCTTCTCGTAGACAAAGGCGGCAAGCCCCTCCGGTGGCGTCGCTTCCCAGATTCGGTCGAGCAGTTCGGAGGTCGCCTGGGCCGTAAGAGCCGGCAATGCGATGGCGAGCACATTGGGATCTCCGAGGCGATCGGGCTCGATGGCATGCCGCGACGTAACAACCGCGAGAACCGGCCTCGACTCGACCCACTCGGGCAGCCTTGCGACGAGCGCATTTGTCAGCGTGTCGGCCCAGTGCAGATCCTCGATCACAATGAGAAGTGGTCCCGAAGCCGAGGCGGACGAAGTCAAGACCGCCAGCGCAGCGTCGATCGCGTGCGCGCGAATTTCCTCGTCGGAAAGATCGACTCGCCACGCTTCGGCCGAGAGCTCCTGCGTTTTGCCGGCCAGCAGGAACGCCACGATCTCGGCATTCAGCTCACTCACTTCGGACCCGAGCGATCGCAGAAAGCGGATGACGGTCTTCCGATCCGGCTCTGCTTCCCCGGTCGCCTCCGCGATGGCCTGCCTCATCGGCTCCAAGAACGGATGCAGCGGCTGCGTATTCTCGCGCGGCTGACATTGAAACACGCGGGTTTCCACGCCCTCCTCGGCAAGACCACGGCGGAACTCAGTGACCAGACGCGATTTTCCGATCCCCGCATCGCCGTACAAGAAAATGAACTGGCCGTTGCCGCTTCGGGCTCGCGCCCAGCGCCTTCCGCACAGATCAAGCTCGTCGTCGCGTCCGATCAAAGGCGACGACACGCGCCGGTAAGCCGTGAAGCGGTCGGCGGGCCGCCGACGGGCCACCGGCCGCCACAGTCTCACCGGCTCGCCGAATCCCTTCAGCTCGCGAGTCCCGAGCTCCTCGAATTCGAAGACGCCGCTCGTCAGCATGTAGGTGGCCTGCGCCACGGCAACGCTGTTCGGCGCCGCCTCGGACTGAATGCGCGCAGCCAGCGCCGGGGCAATTCCGATGACCTCTGCCTGGCCGGGGAGCTTCGTGCTGTCGGTGTCGGCGACGACGACCAAGCCGGTGGCGACGCCCACTCTGACCTGTAGCTTCGATCCGAAATCCTCCGTCAACCGCACGCACCGCTCGACCAATTCGAGCGCAGCGGCGACACCACACTCAGCCGCGTCCTCGCTCGGCTGGGGAAATCCGAAATAAGCGCAGCCGCCGTCGCCCTGAACGCGCTCTAGGTAGCCGCTGTTGCTGCGAATCGCGGCCGCCGCTTCGTTGTGGAGCTCGCGCTGCATGATGCCAAACTCTTCGGGATCGAGTTGATGCAGCAATGCGGTCGAGCCGACGATGTCGTAGAAGAGCGCGGTTACCTGCCTGCGCTCTCCCGAAAGCGCGGCGGAATCCATATACCGTCCCTCGGTACGCATCCGACGACCGCAAGCCTCTAGCAGAACCGGGTGAAACCCGGCCGATGTTATCGAAACCTGGCGCCCTCCGCGAGTTCTAAGGCTAACGGAGGCTTATGATTGGGGAGCAACTTCGCTTTTTGGTCAGGCGGTCTCTGCCGCAGACCCAAACAACTGCAATCGGTAGTAGGTCCTTTGGTCATGAAGCCTCGGGCGAAAGCTTTTCCGAAAAGCACATTGAGCGCTCTCTCCGTCGTCGCCGCCGCACTGAATCGCTGAAGTGTGAGCCGAGCTTCGGCCCAAGGCGCCGCCTGACTTGCGAAATGCCGTAGAGACGTGGACAAGCGTCGGCAATGACAGGGGAGCTCTCATGGATCTAGGTCTTGCAGGAAAGGTTGCGCTGGTACTCGGCGCGGGTGGCGGCTTGGGAAGCGCGATCGCCCGCACTCTCGCCGCCGAGGGGGCGCTCGTCGCCGCGGCCGACATCAACGCGGAATCAGCGGGCGCGACCGTTGCGGACATTCGCACGGCCGGTGGCACCGCCGAGGCCATCGCATGGGATCTGGCGGCGCTCGACACAATCGACGCGCATGTTTCCGAAATCGAAGCAAAGCTCGGGCCGGTCGCCATCCAGGTCAACAACACTGGCGGCCCTCCCCCGACACCTGCCGCGGGTCAGGATCTCACCCTGTGGTCGAACCACTTCAACGCCATGGTCCTGTCGATCATAGGCATCACCGACCGCGTGCTGCCTGGAATGCGCAAAGCCGGTTGGGGCCGGATCATAACCTCCACGTCGTCCGGCGTCGTCGCTCCGATCGTGAATCTCGGAATCTCGAATGCCTTGCGGCTTTCGCTCGTGGGCTGGTCGAAGACTCTCGCCCGCGAGGTCGGCCGCGACGGCATTACCGCGAACATCGTGCTGCCGGGCCGGGTCGCCACGCCGCGGATCACCTTCCTCGACGAGCAGAAAGCCAAGCGTGAAGGACGCTCCGCAAAGGACGTTATGTCCGAGAGCACGGCCAGCATCCCCCTCGGGCGCTACGGCGACCCGCAGGAATATGCCGATGTCGTCACCTTCCTCGCCAGCCGTCGCGCGTCCTACATCACCGGCTCGGTCATCCGTATCGACGGCGGGCTGATTCAGAGTATCTGATGGCCAGACAGATGCGGCACCGCCGGAAGTGAGATCCATGCCTCTCAGTCAAAACGCAAAAGAGATTCTCGAGCAGGTTTCGACCGCTACCATAACGACGATCCTGCTCAAGAAAGGGCTCCGCAACGTTTGGATGCGCGGTCCGCAGCCGTTGCAACCGGGTCAGCCGCGGATCGTCGGTAGCGCCTTCACGCTCCGTTTCGTTCCGGCGCGCGAGGACCTGGCAACGCCGGAGTCCTGGTCCTCCCCCACCTCAACGCGCGCCGCGATCGAAGCCATGCCGCCGGACGTGATCGTGGTCGCCGACGCGATGGGCGTGACGGACGCGGGGATCTTCGGCGACATTCTGTGCGGCCGCATGGTGAAGCGTCAGGTGGCGGCGCTGGTCACCGACGGTGTCGTGCGCGATGTTGCCGGCGTGCGGGCCGCCGGCCTGCCCGTCTGGTGCCGTGGCGGCGCCGCGCCCCCTTCCGTCGCCGCCCTCACCTTCGTCGGCTGGCAGGAACTGATCGGCTGCGGCGGGGTCGCGGTGATGCCGAACGACGTCGTCGTCCTCGACGACGATGGCGCCGTCCTCGTTCCGCAGGCCCTGTTGGAAGACGTGCTGGCAGAGGGCCCAGAACAGGAGCGCATGGAGGCGTGGATCGTCAGTGAGGTGGAGAAAGGCTCAGCGCTTCCCGGCCTCTATCCGATGAACGCGGAGACGAAAGAGCGCTACTCGGCGTCGAAACCGAAATAGGCGCCCGAGTTTGGCGGCGAGCTTCTAGAGCCAGTCGACAACTTTCAGCCACAGCGCCACGCTCAGGACTGCCAGGACCGTGGACATCGTGATCGTGGTCGACGCCAGGCCTTCGCCGGTCCGGAACCGCCCTGCGACGAGGAACGGTGTCACGCCGGTCGGGCAGGCCGCGGCGATAACGGCGACCTTGGTGACAGTCGGCGGCAGGCCGATCAGGCGGGCAAAGACGAGCGCCAGCGCCGGCATGGCGAGCAGCTTGAGCAAGGTGAGCGCAAAGCCCGCACCGATATTGCCGTGGATTCCGTATTTGCGCAGGCTCATCCCGGTGGCGACGAGCGCAAGAGGGCTCGCCACATCAGCGAGGCGGTTGACGAGATCGGCCGGCAACCCGACCAGCGGAATGCCGGAAAAACGCCACACCGCTCCTGCCGCTAGGCAGACGACGATCGGATTTCTCGCAAGGTCTTTCGCCACTGATATCACCACCGCAGCAGCATCGACATGACCTGAGCCGACGCCGTCCTGCCGCTCGGCCCGCACCATGAGGAGCGCAACCGCTGTCATCATGAGCGGAAGCTGCACAGCAATGATGATCGCCATCGGCACGGACCCGTCCCGACCGAAAGCCGTGATTGCAAGCGGGAGCCCGATCAGCGTGGTGTTGCCATAGCCCGCACAAAGGCCGGCGACGAGGCCGGCACGCGCGTCGCGTCCGAAGATGCGCCGCGTGAGGATCGTCCCGGCCACCCAGCAGACGGCGAACGCCACGAAGAAGGAGAGCCAGAGACGCCACGCCGAGATTCCCGCAAGATCGGCCGTGGCGACGATGCGGAAGACGAGAAGCGGAATCGCGACGAGAAAAACGAAATCCGCAAGTGCATCCCCGGTCGAATTCTTGAGCAGGTTTGTCTGGGTGACGGCTGCGCCGACGCCTATCAGTCCGAAGACAGGCAGCACGATCTCAAGAAAATGCCCCATCCGCTTCCGGCGAGAACTTCCTAGACGCCGGGAGGGATACGGATGGAGGCAGGCGGCGCAGGCGTCGGGCGGCCGCCCCTCCCTTCACCCAAGCTTCGACCCGTTGGTGGTGAGGTAGATCGAGTAGATCGATGTCGTTCCACAGATGAAGAGCCGGTTGCGCTTGACGCCGCCGAACGTGACGTTCGCGACGATCTCCGGAATCATGATCTTGCCGATCAAGGTGCCGTCCTTGTGGTAGCAATGGACGCCCTCCGCCGTGCTCGTCCAGATGCGGCCCTTCCAGTCGACGCGGAAGCCGTCGAAGAGGCCGGCGGTTGACTCGGCGAACACCTCGCCTCCTTTCAGGCCCTTTCCGTTCGCCGTCACCGTGAACCGGCGAATATGGCGCGGCCCATCGACGACGTGCGTGGCGCCGGTGTCGGCGATGTAGAGGAGCTTTTCGTCGGGAGAGAACGCGATGCCGTTCGGACGCACCATGTCGCTGACCACACGATCAACCGCGCCGCTCTTCGGGTCGATGCGGTAGACGTGGCAGCCGTCGATCTCCTGCTTCTGCCGGTCTCCCTCGTAGTCGGTGTCGATGCCGTAGGCCGGATCGGAGAACCAGATCGAATTGTCGGACTTGACCACCACGTCGTTCGGCGAGTTGAGGCGTTTGCCCTGCCACTTGTCGGCAAGGACGGTGATCGACCCGTCGAGCTCGGTTCGCGTGACCCGCCGCGTCAGATGCTCGCAGCTGACGAGCCGGCCCTGGTTGTCGACGGTGTTTCCGTTGGAGTTGTTGGACCGCTCGCGAAAGACCGAAACCTGGTCACCGGGATCGGTGAGGCGCATCATGCGATTGTTGGGGATATCCGACCAGATCAGATAGCGTCCGGCCGCGAACCACGCCGGGCCTTCGGCCCACCGCGCGCCGGTCCACAGTCGCTCGACCCGCACGTGTCCGGCGAAGCATTCATTGAACCGCCGGTCGATCGTGACGATCTCCGTTCCCTCGACCTGTCCGTACCACATGCGCGCCTCCCTCTTTCTTGACCTTCGAATTGACCCCGATGTGCTGGCGAGATGTCCCGCCGTCGCAAGATGGGATTGGTGACTCACTTTCGCCTGCGTTCCCAGACCTCCGGATTGAGGAATCCCTCCGGTCGGCAGCCTGAGAGAACGGCAATTACTACATCGGCTGATGCAAGGGCGAGAGCGCGCGCAGCCTCGACCGTATTTCCGGC
>Ga0307442_1000305_pt1 | contig 23252 bp, 21 predicted proteins | sample SalMarWE160430MG_FD_202143 | JGI IMG/M metagenome (GOLD analysis project Ga0307442, IMG submission 202143) | Salt marsh sediment microbial communities from the Plum Island Ecosystem LTER, Massachusetts, United States - WE1604-30 | ecosystem: Environmental > Aquatic > Marine > Intertidal zone >...
TGCCTTCGACGCGGTGCTGCTCGATGCGCCCTGCACGGCGACAGGCACGATCCGCCGCCATCCCGACATCCTGCGGTTGAAGCGGCCCGAGGACGTTGCTGCGCTCAGCCAGCAGCAGGCGCGCCTTTTCGACAACGCTGTGCGTCTTCTCAAGCCCGGCGGCAAGCTCGTCTATTGCACGTGCTCGCTCGAGCCCGAGGAAGGCTCCGATCAGATTGCCCGGTTGCTCGCGCGTGAGCCGCGATTATCGCGCCTTCCCATCCTCCCCGGCGAGTGTGGCATTGAGTCCGACTGGCTCACGCCAGAGGGCGACCTGCGCACGCTTCCCTATCATCTGCCGAACGAGCGCGCGGAGCTGCCTGGGCTCGACGGCTTCTTTGCCGGCCGCCTCGTCCTTGGCGGTTGAGTGCGTCGGCAAAGCAACTGCGCACAACTCGTCTTGTGTGTCGCCTTGTTTTCGCGGTCACGGGGGGGTAGTCGGAGCGTCGTGTCCGCGCCGCGTGAAGGCATGCGCGCTGCGAGCCGGGGTCGGGCAGCAGGGGGCCGCCGATGTTTGACCTGACGTTCAAGGAGCGTTTGAGGATTGCCGCTTTGTCGGCCGAACGGTCGAAGCGCTCGGCGCTTGCGGGCGTGCTGGCTTCGCGCATCCTAGGGTGGTCGATTGCTGCTGCCCCCGCCGATCGGCTGCTCATCGTTCCCCAGGATTTGCGCACCGCCGATCCGAGCTTCTGGCGGGAGATCCAGCTCGGCCAGTTCGGGCTCGCCGGCTCAATCGCATTTCTCAAGGGGCGCTCTCCCTTTGACCTGGTTCCGCCCACGCCAGCGTGGGAACGCGAGCTGCACGGATTCGGCTGGCTGCGCAATCTCGCAGCTGCAGCCGACGACGAGGCCCGCCAGACCGCACGCCGGCTCGCCGCCGAATGGGCCATTCGCTTCGGCGCCGGGGCCGGGCTCGGCGCAGAGCCTGCCGTTACCGCACGGCGGCTGATCTCGTGGATCTCGCATGCGGCTTTGCTGCTCGATGGGACGGACACTGCGACCTACGAGACGATCACCTCGAGCCTCGGGCGCCAGCTGGCGCTTCTGTCGTCCTCCTGGCGCGACGCTCCCGAAAGCTACCCGCGTCTGCTCGCGCTCATCGCACTCGTGCTCGCCGATATGTCGATTGCCGGCCACGAGCGTCAGCTCAAGGGTGCAGAAGCGGCGCTCGACGCCGAGCTCGCCCGCCAGATCCTGCCCGACGGCGGCCACATCAGCCGCAACCCGAACGTGCTCATCGAGATCATGCTCGATCTCTTGCCTCTGAGCCAATGCTTCGTGGCCCGCAGCCGCAAGCCTCCCCCGCAGCTGCTCGAGGCGATGACGCGCATCCTGCCCATGTTGCGCTTCCTGCGGATGGGCGACGGGATGCTCGCCCGCTTCAACGGCATGAGCATTCCCGCCGCTGCCGGGCTCGGCACGGTGCTGGCCTACGACGACGGCACGGCGCCGGCGCTTCACGAGGCGCGCGCCACCGGCTACGGGCGGCTCGAGCGCGGTGACAGCATCGTCATCGTTGATGTGGGCACGCCGCCGCCGCTTGCCGCCGCCGGAGAGGCGCAAGCCGGCTGCTTGTCATTCGAGATGAGCACAGGGTCGCACCTGCTTTTCGTCAACGGCGGCATGCCGGGACCGGCCGGTGCCGATTGGTATCCGGCCGCGCGCGCAACAGCGAGCCACAACACACTGTGCCTTGCCGAGAAATCCTCCTCCAAGCTGGTGTCGCACCGCCGCCTTGAGGAGCTGATCGGCTCCCCTCCCATCCGCCATCCCGACAACGTCGATTGGCACATGGACGAGACCGACGAGGGAACCGAGCTGGCGGCGAACCACGACGGCTACCACCGCCGCTTCGAGCTCATACACAGCCGCCGCCTCATTCTGTCGCCGGACGGCAACCGCTTGGCGGGCTGCGACCGGCTCGACGGACTGCGCCAGACGGTACGTTTGCGGGCCGACCTTCCCTTCGCGATTCATTTCCATCTTCATCCCGATGTTGTGTGCTGGCTGGAAGCGGAGCCCAATACGGTTGCCCTCAAGCTGCCGGGCGGCGCGTGCTGGCGCTTCGTGGCGGAGGGCGCGGCCGTCTCCATCGAGGAGAGTGCCTACTTCGCCAATAGCACCGGACCGCGCAGCGCCATGCAGATCGTGCTGCGCGCGGCGACGTATGGCGAGAGCGTGGTCAACTGGGCGGTCGAGCGCGTGGCCGGGGAGCAAGCGGAATGAGCAATACGACCAAGGTCCGGCGTGCGCTCCTGTCGGTGTCGGATAAGACCGGCCTTGGCGCGTTTGCGCGCGCTCTGGCGCAGATGGACGTGGAACTCGTCTCGACGGGGGGAACCGCGGCGGCGCTGCGCGCGGAAGGGCTAGCCGTCAAGGACGTCGCCGAGCTGACAGGCTTCCCAGAGATGCTCGATGGCCGGGTGAAGACGTTGCATCCCAAGATCCATGGCGGACTGCTGGCTGTGCGCGGGGATGCAAAGCACGAGGCGCAGACGAGCGAGCACGGCATCGCGCCGATCGATCTTCTCGTCGTCAATCTCTACCCCTTCGAGGCAACGATCGCGAAAGGGGCACCCTACGACGAGTGCATCGAGAATATCGACATCGGCGGCCCGGCACTCATTCGCGCAGGCGCCAAGAACCACGCCGGCGTGACCGTGGTCGTGGAGCCGGCGGACTACCAGCGCGTCCTCGACGAGATGACCGCGAACAAGGGAGCGACCACGCTTGAGCTGCGCAAGCATCTCGCGGCCAAGGCCTTCGCCCGCACCGCGGTCTATGACGCTGCAATCAGCGCCTGGTTCGCTTCGGTGCTGGGTGAGGAGGCGCCGGAGTGGCGGACGTTCGGCGGCCGGCGCGTGCAAGCTCTGCGCTACGGAGAGAACCCGCATCAGTCGGCAGCCTTCTATACGGCTGGCGAAGCCCGCTTTGGCGTGGCCACCGCCGTCCAGCACCAGGGCAAGGAACTCTCCTACAACAACCTCAACGACACCGACGCCGCCTTCGAGCTGGTGGCTGAGCTGGGGACGGCCGCACCCGCGGTTGCCATCATCAAGCACGCCAACCCCTGCGGCGCTGCGATCGGGCCTTCGCTGAAGGAGGCGTATCTCAAGGCGCTCAGCTGCGATTCGGTCAGCGCCTTCGGCGGCATCGTCGCGCTCAACGGCACGATCGACAAGGACGCGGCCGAAGAGATCGCCAAGATCTTCACCGAGGTGGTGATCGCGCCAGACGCCACGGCGGAGGCCAAAGCGGTGTTCGCCGCCAAGAAGAACCTGCGTCTGCTGACGACCGGTGGCTTGCCCGACCCGCGCGCGCCCGGCGTGATGGTGCGCTCGCTTGCGGGCGGGCTCCTCGTGCAGTCGCGCGACAACGGCGTCGTCGGCGCGTCCGACCTCAAGGTCGTGACCAAGCGTGCGCCGACCGAGCGGGAGCTCGCCGATCTTCTTTTCGCCTTCAAGGTCGCAAAGCACGTGAAGTCGAATGCCATCGTCTACGTCAAGGACCGCGCCACGGTGGGCATCGGCGCGGGCCAGATGAGCCGCGTCGACTCCGCGCGCATTGCGGCGCTCAAAGGGGCGGACGCCGCCAAGGCGATGGGTGCCCAGACGCCGCTGACCGAGGGCTCGGTCGTGGCTTCGGATGCCTTCTTTCCCTTCGCCGACGGCCTGCTCGCCGCGGCCGCGGCCGGCGCCACGGCCGTCATCCAGCCCGGCGGCTCGATGCGCGATGAAGAGGTGATCGCGGCGGCGGACGAGAAGGGCCTTGCCATGGTCTTTACCGGCCTGCGCCACTTCCGGCATTGAGGTCATGGAAGGCAAGGACGCCGTCAGCTTGCGTGCCGCGTCCCGCGCCGACTGGGACCTGATCCGTGGCTGGCTGGGGCGCTCCGACATTCAGGAATGGTGGGGACCGATTGCGGCGACCGAGGCCGAGGTCAACATGGCGCTCAGTTCCCAGCACGCGCTCTGCCGCATCATCGAGGCCGACGGCCGCCCAGTTGGCTACGCACACGCCGTCGATGCCACGCTCTGGGGCGATGAGCTGCCCCAAGATCTGGCACCCGGCACCTGGGACCTCGATCTCTTCATTGCGTCGGAGGAGCACCGCGGCAAAGGCGTGGGCCAGGCTGCGCTCACGTTGCTCAAGGAGGAGGTGTTCGCATCGACGCTCGCGGTCGCGGTCTGCGTCTTTCCCTCGGTCAAGAACGAGCGTGCCGTTCGCGCCTACGAGAAGGCGGGATTCCGCTGGAAGCGCATCTGGAACGATCCACACGCGGGGCCATCCTGGTTCATGGTGGCAGAGCGCCCCCTGCGGTGAGGTGATGAGACTGCGGCCGAGCCTTTTGGCGGGCTCGGCCGCAGCATAATATTAGTTCTGGTTGCGACCGCGGCCGCCGCCGGTCGTGTCGAGCGCGGTCCTGCAGCCCTCCGAGACCTTGGACTTGTGAGCTTCGAGGCAGGCCCTCACTTTGCCCTGCCCATGCTCCAGACCGGCGCAATACTTGGGGATGTCGTCCTTGCAGGCTGTGGCGACAGGGCCTCCCTGCGCGGCGGCGGCGCCCGTCAAGGCAGCAACCGCGCACGCTGAAACAGCGAACATTTTCAACATGCGGCTCATGACTTCACTCCTGTTTATTGCGGGACGTGATGCACCGCGTTCAGACGGCCTCAGCCGCAAGGCAGTGCAACACGGCCTCCGGATATGGGGCTCACGGATTTTGCTCATTGATCTGGCTCAGGGGTGTGGGGCGGCGTAGCGACGCCGAAGCCTGGCGCGCAAGACCCCGCGGGAGGGGCTCGCATGCGCTCGAAGCAGCGTTTATTGTCCTCGGCGTCCAAAGGCCTTAAAGTGTCAAATAAGGCTAACCGAGTTGGGGGAGAGCAGCCGTGAATACCGCCATCAGGGCAATCATTTTCGTCATCATCCTCGCCGCCATCATCTTCGGCATCGTGTGGGTCTACACGCCGCTGCCGCAGAAGACGGAGAAGGCGCCGGAAACGACACCTGCCGCCACCGAGCCGGCGGCCGCGCCGGAGAAGCCTGCAGAGGCCCCGGCCGCGGCGGCGCCTCCTGCCGCCGAGGAGCCGGCTCCAGCCGCCGAAACTCCGGCGCCTGAGGCGCCCGCTGCGGAGACGCCGTCAGAGCCAGCGCCCACAACGCCTTCGGAGCCGTCTACGCCCGACTCGACCACGCCTGACTCGCCGACGCCCTAACGACGGCGCCACTCCACTGAGCGGAACGCCCGCGCTTCGGCGTCGGGCGGTCCGGCTTTACGGCGTCCGGCTCTACGGCGGAGGAAGTCTCCTGCCGCCGGCTAGTCGCTCTTTTCCGAGTCGGGGGAGGCCGGACCGGTCTCTCCCGGCGTTTCCGGGGCATCGTCGTTTTTGGCGGTGCCCTTGGTTGCTTCCTTGGCTTTGTCGAGCACCGCAGAGGTGGCCTGCTTGGCCTTCTCCAGCACGTCGCGTGCGGCAGCGGCGGCCTTGTCGAGGATGCGGGTGGCCTTGCTCGCCTTGTCGAGCCCCTCCTTGCTCGCCTCCTTGCCCGTTTCGATCGCCGAGCTCGTATGCTCCTTCGCCGTGTCGATGGCCTTGAGGATCGCCTCCTTGGCCGCCTCGATGGCGGCGTTGGTGGCGTCCTTTGCCTTGTCGATCGCTCTGCCGGCCGATTCATCGGCAGGCTCGTCAGGTGCTTTGGGCTCCTCGGCGGCCGGCTTCGGGGCGGGCTCGTCTTGGGCGAGCGTCGGGGTGCCAAGGCCGAGCGCCGCGGCGGCAGCTAGCAAAGCCAAAGTGCTTCTCTTGGGGGGCGTATACGTCACTCTCGTCCTCCATGATCTGGGCTTAGGGCCCGCAGCGCGAGCCGATACTCAAGCTGGTGAGATGGGGATGGTGGGGCCCCGGCACTAGTGGCTTCTGGGCGGCGAACGGACAGGCAGCATTAGCGCCATTCCCGTGATGAGGAACAACGCGATCGCCGACATGCCAAGGCGCTGACTGTCCGTTGCCGCGGTAACCGTGGCCACAAGGAAGGGCGCAAGAAACGCCGTGACTTTTCCTGAGAAGGCAAAGAGCCCGAAGAACTGCGTGATCTTCTCCTGCGGGGCGAGGCGCGCGAGCAGCGAGCGGCTCGAGGCCTGCACCGGCGCAGAAGCGATGCCGACGACCATGGCGAAGGCGAGGAACACCCGCTCGCCAGTCGAGGAGAACGGCGCGGAGCCAGGTACCTTGGGCGCGACCTCGATGGCGTAAAACACGTGCGTCTTGTCGACCGACAAGATGCCGAAGGCCCCCACGAGCAGGAGCAAGAGAGCGGCGATGATGACGGCCTTGGCGCTGAAGCGGTCGTCGAGCACGCCGCCAATGACGGCGCCGACCGCGCCGATCAGCGTCAACACGATACCGAAGATGCCGAGCGGCAGGGCACCCCAGCCGAACACCGCCGCGCCGTAGATGCCGCCGAAGGTGAAGATGGCCGTCAACCCGTCGGTGAAGATCATGCGGGCGGCGAGAAAGAGCAAGAGGTTGGGGTGCTCCGGCAGCGAGCGGATCGTGTCCCACAGCTCGGCGAAGGTGGTGCGGCCATCGTCAGGCCTGGGTTTGTGCACGTCGGGCACGAACAGAAAGAACGGGATCATGAACACGAGGAACCAGGCCGCCGACAGCGGCCCCACCAGGCGATCTCCCGCGCGGGCGCCGATGTCGAGCGGAATGAGAGGATCGAGCCCCAAGAGGGTCTTGCCGGTCTCGGGGCTCGCGACGATTAGCCCGGCAACGAGCACTAGGCTCGCGAGGCCGCCAATGTAGCCGCATGCCCAACCCGAGCCCGACAATCTGCCAAGCTCGTTCTGAGGCACGAGGTCCGGCATGATGGCGTTGGTGAACACGGCGCTGTATTCCGCACACGTGGTCGCGCACACGAAAGCGAAGAGCACGAGAACGATCGTTGACATGGGGGCCAGCGGCGTCGCGATCCACAGCGTCGACATCGCGGCCGCGAGCACGACAGCAAGCAACGCGATCCAGGGCTTGCGCTTTCCGCGGCCGTCGGCAAAGGCGCCGAGGAAGGGGCTCCCCGTCGCCACCAGAACGCCCGCCACGGCGGCGCCATAGCCCCACAGAGTCTGCCCGCGCGGACCATCGCCGACGACGGCGTTGGCGAAATAGGGGGCGAACAGGAAGGTCAGGATCAGCGTGTAATAGGGCTGAACGGCCCAGTCGAACAGCATCCACGAGATGCGGGCCCGCAACGGCGCCCGCACGGCGGCGTGTTGGACGGACGTGGCGTTGCTCAAAGCGGTCCCCTCGACAAGAAGCCCCCAGGTCCCGCACGCCTTAGCACGAAAAGCGGGGCGCCCGGGCTCTGTTCGATGCGCTACGGCAAAACGATCAGGTGGTCGGGCAGCTCGTTGGGATTGCGGGTGTCAGGAGGGAAATGCCGCCCCAGATGCTCGCCCGCCGTCCCGATGGCCGCGACGAGGCCATCCGCCGGTTGCCCTTTGGCAATCGCCGCCGTGAGCGCGTCGATGATTGCCTTCCAGGTTCCCTCCGGCACGCGCGCGTCGATGGCGCGATCGGCCAGAATCTCGGCGTGGTGCTCGGCGACGGACACGAAGATGAGCACGCCCGTGTGCCCCTCCGTCGTGTGCAGGTTCTGCACCAGGAACTGCTCGATGGCGCGCTGGTGCGCGTGCTGCCGCTTGACGTAGGACGGCACCAGCGCGGTGCGCACAGGCAATGGGAAGAGCAGCGTGGTGACGATCAGGAAGACGGCGAGCTGCGCGAGATAGATTGAGTGAACGCTGAGCTGCGAGAAGTAGATCAGCACCCAGGGGACGAGCAGGCTCACGAGGGCGCCGATGAGCGGAGGGACGTAGAGGTAGGCGTCGCTGCGGGCCGCGACGACGACGACGATCTCGCCGGCGGTCTTGCGCTCGGCTTGCGTGATCGCTTGCGAGACGCGGGTCTCGTCCTCGGCCGAGAATAGCCTCATGCCACGCTCCTCCTCACCAACTGCCCGAGGAGCCGCCGCCGCCGAAGCTCCCGCCTCCGCCCGACCAGCCGCCTCCGCCGCCGTCATCGCCGGACCATCCGCCGCCCCAGCTGCCGGAATTGCCCGGCACGACGATCGTGCCGCCGCGCCGGCGGCCGCCGCTGGCCTGTTGAGCCGCGAGCGAGGAGCGATAAGCGGCCCACATAATGTAGAGGACGAGGCCCATCCAGAAGAGGAAGAGAATGAGCTGCAGCGTGTCGGGCTGGGGCTGGGAGGATCGCCCGGTGGTCTTGGCGCGCTCCTTGACTGCCTCGGCGTCGCCTAAGAGCACGTCCTTGATGTCGCGTACGCCGGCGCGGATGCCGGCGGCATAGTTGCCGCGGCGGAACTCAGGCAGGATCGCATTCTGGATGATAATATTCGACAGGGCGTCGGTCATTACCGGTTCGAGCCCGTAGCCGACCTCGATCCTGACCTTGCGCTCATTGGGGGCGACGATGAGCAGGATGCCATTGTCCTTGCCCTTCTGGCCGATGCCCCACTTGCGGCCGAGCTGATAGCCGAAGTCCTCGATCGGGTAGCCTTGCAGCGATTTGAGCGTGACGACGACGACTTGATCGGTCGACTTCTCCTCGATCGCTTTGAGTTCCTGGGTAATCTCCGCGTCGTCCTGCCCGCTGAGAAGCCCGGCCTCGTCGACGATGCGGCCCGTCAGCGCGGGAAACGTCGGCTCGGCGGCCGCCACGCCGACAAGCGTTGCGCCGACGAGCAACGCGGCGACGATGAGGCGGGAGAGCCTCATCCCTGGTCGGGACGGCGAGGCGCACCGGTCCCCAAACATCTTCAGCTTCCTTTCGGTGCGCCGACTACTTTTTTTGCGTTCCGAAGTCGACCTTTGGCGTCTTCATCTCTTCGGCCGCGATGTTGAAGGTCGCCATCTCCTTAGACGACGGGTAGAGGAACGCCCGCCACAAGCGGCCGGGGAACGTCGTCAGCTCGGTATTGTAGACGCGCACCGAGTTGATGTAGTCGCGGCGCGCGATCGCGATGCGGTTTTCCGTGCCTTCGATCTGGCTCTGCAACGTGAGGAAGCTTTGGCTCGACTTGAGATCGGGATAGCGCTCCACGACCGCGAGCAGGCGTCCGAGCGCGCCGCCGAGCTGGGCCTGCGCCTCCTGGAACTTCTGCATGGCCTCGGGGTTCGTGAGGATGTCGGACGGGATGTTGGCCTGCATCTGTGTGGCCTTGGCGCGCGCGTTGACCACGTCGGTCAGCACCGTGCGCTCCTGCTGGGCGAAGCCTTTGACGGTCTCGACCAGGTTGGGGATGAGGTCGGCGCGGCGCTTATACTGGTTCAAGACCTCAGACCATGCAGCTTTGGCGCTCTGCTGGTAGGTGGGGATGTCGTTGATGCCGCACCCTGCGAGCGGAAGCGCGAGGGCGAGGAGCGCGACAACGGCGAAGGGACGTGCGAAGCGAGCCGGCGCATGAGCCATGGCGAAAAGGCCTCCCGATGGGGGACTGACGCCACTCTCCTATTTGCAGTTCTTGGCGGGCGCAAGGTTTGAGACCAAGCCCTCGTTTCCGCAGCCCTTTATTGCAGGGGCGAGCCCACGCGAATATGCTGGGGCAGCCGAACGTTGCGGGGCGTTCCCATGGCTGCCATATTCCCGCGTCAAGAGAAGTGGACGACGACCTCGCGTGCCGATGTTCATGTGACGTTTGTGTGACGTCCAGGGTACGAAGGACCACGAGAGGACGTACGGGGACATGCGGATACGATGCGTAATTCCATTGCGATGATGAATACTAAAGGGGGCGTCGGCAAGTCGACCCTCGTGCTTGCTCTTGCGGAGACGCTCTCGGCCTACCACGGCAAGAACGTGCTGGTGATCGACTCGGACGCTCAGGCCAGCGTCTCGAGCATGCTGATGACGGTCTCGAACCTCTACAAGCTGCAGAGCGAGGGTGCGACCATCGTCGATTATCTGCACGCCACCGTGCTCAAAGGGCAGACGGCCGACTGGCCCAAGTTCATCGTGCGCAACGTCTCCGACGTGGACGATTCCCGCTCGGTGTTCGTGCTGCCAAGCGACATGCAGCTCACGCTGCTCGAGCGCGAGGTCTCCAAGGAGAGCCTGCACGCGCGCCTGCGCGCCGTCATTGGCGAGCTCCTGACCGGCGTGCGCAAGGTCTTCGACATCGTGCTTGTCGACTGCCCGCCGGGCCTGTCGGTGCTCACCGAAAGCTGGCTGCGCGAGGCCGACTTCCATGTTTCGCCCACCAAGGCAGACTACGTGTCGGTGTGCGGGCTCGAGGTGTTCCGCCGCTTCAAGAGCCTCAATCCGGAAATGGGCTTCGCCGAGAACCTGGGCGTCATCGTCAACATGAAGGAGCCCGACTCGCCGTCGGACGAGGAGTATCACCGCTGGCTCGAGAGCAACGCGGAGAACCGTTGCTTCCGCCAGCCCATCCCGCGCATGTCGGCGTTGCAGGATGCGGCCAACTTCCAGGCCGCGGGTCGCAGCTACCTCGCCAAGTACCCCGGCCAAGCGGGTGCCGCCTTGCGCGCGCTCGCCAAGGAAGTGCTCGAGCGGCTCGACGCGGCCAACGAGCAGCGCGCGGCCGATTCCACGCCTGCAACCACCGCCGCGACGGCGCAAACCGCCTAGCCACTGGCCAGACCTTGGCGCTTCGTGCGCTCGCACGCTGAAGTTGCCCGTGAGAGCGCGTGCGCCATTTTTTTGAGATGTCTGGTGGAAACTGGAGCGGGCGATGAGATTCGAACTCACGACCCTCACGTTGGCAACGTGATGCTCTACCCCTGAGCTACGCCCGCATCCTTGGGTATGGCGCCGCTTTAGGGCGGCGCGGAAACGCCTTATGACGCAACTGTCGTACTATTGCAAGGTGGGCGAAGGCTTGGGGCCGGGCGTGACCGAAGGCCCCGTTGCGAAGCGCTTTTCAGCCCTTCTCGCCGGTTCCAGCCTTGAAATAGCTCTTCAGGGAGCACTTGGAGTAGCCGGCGTCGGATAGGAGGCCCTTGACCTCCTTCAGCGCCTTGGAACGGTTCGCACCGACACCTGCGGCACAAGCCGACTTGGGGTCCGAGCAGCACATGATCGCAAACACGTGATCCATGCCGTTGGTGCTGGCCGGCGTCTCCGCACAGGTCTGGGACACTTGCTTGCAGGCGAGCACGGCAAGCTTCTTCGCCTGCTCCTTACTCGTCGCCCAAACCACGGTCTCGTTGTTCTCCTGGTTGGGGACGATCGCCGCCCACCGCTCCTGCGCGATCGCCGGCCCACAATAGAGCAGGGCCAGAAGCGGCAAGGTCGTCGCGGCGAGACGCGTGAAAAGTCTTGCAGGCATCGTGCCTCCTAATCCCTTGTGTGGCCCGATGCTATCGCTGCGGCCACCAGCCTTCAAGCGCCGGTCCGATCGATCTCGCCATCGGTGCCCAATGCCGAGGGCGGCGGGGGTTGGCGGACTAAGGGCGACCAGCTAGGTATGACACCGCTTCAACGAACGCCGTCGGCCCCGTATCGTCACCATGCCCGCCACCCGACAGGACCTCTTCGCCCGGCTCGCCGAGCTGGGAATCGCAACCCACACGCTTGAGCACGAGGCCGTTTTTACCGTTGCCGAGAGCAGTCAGCTCGAGCGCGAGCTCCCTGGCGCGCATACCAAAAACCTATTTCTCAAGGATGAAGACGGGGACCTTTTCTTGGTCGTGGCGCAAGCAACGACCCGGGTCGACCTCAAGGCGCTGGCGCGCTTGCTCGGCGCCGGCCGCTTCAGCTTCGGCAAGCCCGAGCTTCTCATGGAGGCGCTCGGCGTGTCCCCCGGCTCGGTTACCGCATTCGCCGTCATCAATGACGCGGCCCAGCGCGTGCGCGTGGTGATCGATGCCGAATTGATGCGGCACGACACCATTAACTGCCATCCCTTGGAGAATACGGCGACGACGAACATTGCGCGCGACGATCTTTTGCGGTTCATTCGCTCTTGCGGCCATGAACCGCGGATTGCCGTGCTCGGCGGCGGGGCAAAGGCGGCAGGCAAGAGCGCCTGAGGGCGCTTTGAGGCGCAAGGTCGCGAGCCGGCCTCGCCTTGCAGTTCGCCCCGATGGTCACGATCTTGCAAGTCGCGGCCGCCGCTCGAAGGCCTCATCATTTGGCCCAATCGGCGATTAGGTTTTGCGCAGAGGTTTTGCTATTGAGTGATCGGCGATCAGATATCCGGATCGGCCGCGAGGAGATGCAGATGGATTTTGGGGCTCTCAAGGGATCGGCGGCAGCCGACGATCCAGAGCTCATCAAGAGTACGACGACGGCGGGCTTTGCCAAGGACGTCATCGAGGCGTCGCGCACGGTCCCCGTGGTCGTCGATTTCTGGGCGGCTTGGTGCGGGCCGTGCAAGCAGCTCACTCCCGTCCTCGAGAAGGTCGTGAAGAGCTATGGCGGCAAGGTCCGGTTGGTGACGATCAATGTCGACGAGCACCCCGGCATCGCGGGCCAGCTGCGCATCCAGTCGCTGCCCACCGTCTATGCCTTTCGCGATGGTCGGCCGCTCGACGGCTTCATGGGAGCGCAGCCTGAGAGCGCCGTGCGCGCCTTTATCGAGCGTCTGATCGGCGCCGACACCCAGGAAGATCTGACAAGCGTGCTTGCCGCCGCCGAGCAGGCCTTGGAGGAGGGCGACGTGCAAACGGCCGCCGAGGTATTCGCCGCGGTGCTGCAAGAGAACAAGCACGATCCCGCCGCGCTCGCCGGACTGGCGAGCTGCTATCTGCGCACGGGCGACTTTGCCCGTGCCGAGCAGATGATCGCCCTCGTTCCGCCTGATGCACAGAATGTGGCCGCGGTGGAGCGGGTCAAGGCGGCGCTGGAGCTCGCCAGCAAGGCGGGCCCCGAGGACAACCGCGCCGCTCTGGAGGCGCAACTCAGCGTCGACCCAGCCGACAAGCAGGCGCGCTTCGACCTGGCCGTGGCGCATGCCGCCCGCGGCAACAAGGCGGAGGCGGTAGAGCATCTGCTCGATCTGGTGCGCCGCGAGCGCACATGGAACGACGAAGCCGCCCGCAAGCAGCTCGTGCAGTTTTTCGAGGCTTGGGGCCCCAAGGATCCCGCGACGGTCGATGGCCGTCGACGCCTTGCGTCTTTGCTGTTTTCATAAAAGGGCTATCGAGCCGGGAAGGATAGAGGCCCGTTGTCACCCATCGACCGCTATAGGCGCCCTGCAGACCTTCCGCCCCGCATACCCTTGTTTCCGCTGCGGGGGGCCATCCTGCTTCCGCGCGCGACGCTTCCTCTCAATGTCTTCGAGCCGCGCTATCTGGAGATGCTCGACAACGTGATGTCGGGCGATCGCCTGATCGGAATCGTTCAGCCAGCGCAGGGCGCAGGACTCGACGAAGAGGAGAGCCCGCTCGAAAGCGGGGTCGGCCTGCGCAACGTAGGCTGCGTGGGGCGCGTGACGAGCTATCAGGAGGTGGACGACGACCGCCTCGTCATCACGCTCACGGGGATCGCGCGCTACGATATCCTCGACGAGGCGGTGACCGATCTTCCCTACCGCGTGGCGAGCGTCAGCTATGACCGCTTCGCTTCGGACTTGAGCGAGGGCCTCGGCGAGGACGAGGTGGACCGCACCAATCTATTGCGCGTGCTGCGCTCCTATCTGGACGCCAATAGGCTGGAGGCCGACTGGGCGGCCATTCAGCGGGCCTCCAGCGAGTTCCTCATCAATGCGCTTTGTGTCATGTGCCCCTACGGGCCTGAGGAAAAGCAGGCGCTGCTCGAGGCCGAAGACTTGAAACGCCGCGCCGACGTTCTGGTGGCGCTTGCGGAGATGGAGCTCGCCTCCAGCGGTGGCAGCGGCAGTACCCTGCAGTAGGGCTCCGGAGAGCGCCCATCATGAACCAACCGCGAGACGAGGATAAGGACCGCGACCGGGTCGATCCGAAGTTGCTCGAGATCCTGGTATGCCCGCTGACAAAGACGACGCTCGAATACGACGCGGCGGCGCGGGAGTTAATCAGCCGCGCGGCCGGGCTCGCCTATCCCATCCACAACGGCGTCCCTTTGATGACCGTCGAGGCCGCGCGCAGCCTCGACGGAACACCGCGCGCTTCTGACGCTGAGTAACCGCGCCGGCGTTAACCAACCTGCTTCAGCGTTTCGCAACGCCGCTATGGTTGGGTCGCTGACCGGTATTCATTTGAGCGTTGCAGGTTGGCGTAAGCGTGAGCCAAGAGAGTTCCAGTTCGGCGGCCCCGCGCGCAGCGGCGGAGACTGCCAAGGGCGAGGTGCGTCGGCCGCGTGAATCCTCCGATTCCCGGTCTGCTGCAGTCGGCTTGCGCGAGCGCCTCCAGGCCCGACTTCACAATCTGCATTTAGGTGGCGGTCGTCTCGCGCTCGCCACTGCGCTTGTCTTTCTGCTGATTGCGCTCGTTCTTGTTCACGGCCCATTCGCTCTCGTGCAAACCTTCGCTCTGCTCGGCGCCGGCCTCGGGCTTCTTTCCATTCATTTCGTTCTCGCACGCAGGCCATCGGACACTGCCGGCATCGAGTCCCTGGGCAGGCATGAGATGGGCGCGCGCCTCGAGCACCGTCTGGAGCAGCTCCAAGACCTTCAGTGGCAGCTTAATGAGAACGAGCAGCGTTACCGCGCGTTGCTGGACGCGCAGGAGGACATGATCCTGCGTCGCGACGACGGCGGCCGGCTCACGTTCGTCAACAAGGCCTTCCTCAGCATGTTCGGCGTCACCTCGGAAGAGGTTATCGGCACAGCCTTTATGATCGAGGCGCTGGACGGCGAGGAGGCTCAGACGCTGGCGACGAGCAGCGAGGTCCGTCATCAGCGCTTTGTGCAAAGGGTACGCACGGCCCACGGTCCACGCTTGGTCGAATGGGAGGAGCGGCTCGTTCCTGCAGCGGATGGCTCAAGCCTAGAGGTGCAGTGCGTCGGACGCGACGTCACCGAGCAGCGCAACGCCGAGGCGCAGCTCGCCGAAGCCCGTGATCAAGCCGAAGCCGCCAATCGTGCCAAGTCGCGCTTTCTCGCCGCTATGAGCCATGAGATCCGCACACCTATGAACGGGATTCTCGGCATGGCGAGCCTGTTGCTGGACACGGAGCAGACGCCTGAGCAGCAGACCTATGCCCGCGCCATCGACCAGTCGGCGCGCACGCTCTTGGCGCTCATCGACGAGATCCTCGATTTCTCCAAGATCGAGGCCGGCAAGCTCGAGCTCAACGAGGCGCCATTCGCCATCGAGACCTGCGTGCAGGGCGTCGTCGAGCTGTTGGCGCCACGCGCGCATGAAAAGGGTTTGGAGGTCGCTTGGTCGGTGGACCCGCAACTTCCCAAGTTGGTGTCGGGGGATGAGGTCCGCGTCCGCCAGATTCTGCTCAATCTCCTTTCCAACGCGGTTAAGTTCACCGACACGGGAGGCGTGTGCGTCAATGCCGTGGCCAAGAGCGATAGCTACGCGGCGGAGGAGGTCGGCGTCGAGTTCATCGTCGAGGACACAGGCATCGGCATGTCTCGTGACGACATGCACGGGCTCTTCGCCGAGTTCGAGCAGGCCGACGCCGCGGTGCGTCGGCGCGACGGCGGAACGGGCCTCGGCTTGGCGATTTCAATGCAGCTCGCGCACGCCATGGGCGGCGGAATTCGCGTGGTGAGCGCGCCAGGAAAGGGCTCGACCTTCACGGTCGACCTGCCGCTGAAGCGAGCCGAGCCGGCGGCCGAAGAGGCGGCGGAACGGGGCATGATCGTCGCGACCGGCCGTGTGCTCTTGGCATTCGACCGGCCGCTTGAGCGCCGCGCGCTCGGCTATGCGCTCGCCAGTGCCGGCGTTGCGGCGGCAGAGGCCGACTTCGCCGCGGCAGAATTTGCGCTCGAGACGGCGGCGCGGGAGGACGAGCCTTTCGATCGGCTCGTCGTCGATGGCGCACAGGGTGCCGGATCTGCCGGTCGGTTGCTCGCAAGGGCGCGCAACCTCAACCCGAAGCAGAAGGTGCGCGGAATCGTTCTGGTCAACGTGCTCGCGCGCGCGAGCCTTGTGGATTTCCGCGCCGAAGGTTTCGACGCCTATCTCGTGCGCCCGGTTCGCCCCGCTTCCATGATGATGCAGCTCGGCTTGCAGGGGGCGAGAGAGCTCGGCGAGGGCGAGGCAGCGCGCGCCGCAAGTCCAGTCGCACCGGCGCCCCCGCATCGCGCGCATCGCCGCGTGCTGCTCGCGGAGGACAACGAAATCAATGCCCTGCTTGCCAAGCGGGTCCTGGAAAAGTGCGGATGCGACTATGTCGCGGTGCCGAATGGGGAGGAGGCGGTTGCAACCATCCGCCGTGCCATCGACGGTGAAGCGCCACCTATTGATCTGGTACTGATGGACATCTTCATGCCGCGCCTCGACGGAATTGAGGCCGCGCGGGCCATCAGAGAACTCTATGCAGCCCACCCTGGACTTGGCGGGCGTCCGCCCCCAATTGTGGCATTGACGGCAAGCGCATTTGCCGAGGATAAGAAGCGGTATTTTGAAGCTGGGATGGATGATTACCTGGCCAAGCCGTTCGACAAGGCGAGTCTCGAGGCCGTCCTCAAGCGCTGGTTCGGACAGGCGGCTGGCCCCGACGCGGACGCGGCGGCCTAGGGGCGCCCGCCGGTCGGGGCGGCCTTATAAAGTCTGTCATGGAATCGTGCTATCTGCCCATGGCCATTGAAGAAAATGCGGGCACTCGCGCCAATGCCTCGGGGAAAGCCAAGGCGGCGTGGCTTCGGGCCGTTGGCCTGCACCGTGAGATGGGGCACGGTGAGGATATGGGGAGACGCAACATGAGGTTCGCGGCGCGCCGCATGGCCAGCCGTTTGGCGAGCAGTCCGAGATGGCAGGCGGTTCCGCGCGGGTTCCTGGCGCTGCGCGCCTTGCGCGATGGACGTGGCGCGCCCTTTCCCGTCCGCAAGCCGGACAAGGTCTACGGCAAGGTCGGCAACCTCGAGGTTCGCCTTGCCCGCAAGCGCCGGGAGATCCGGCTCGCCCAGCGGCTTCGCTACCAAGTGTTCTACGAAGAGATGTCCGCCATCCCCAGCCTGCGCGCCGAGCTGCGCCGGCGTGATGAGGACCCTTATGATTCAGTGTGCGACCATCTTCTGGTCGTCGACGATTCGCCCGATCCAACCGCGGACGCGTGGAGCGGACTGAAGCGTAAGAAGGTTGTCGGCACCTACCGCGTGCTGCGCCAGGAGATCGCCGAGCAGACTCTGGGCTTTTACACTCAGAGCGAATACGACATAGCCCCCCTCATCGCGTCGCGCTCTCCGCACTATCGCTTCATGGAGCTGGGCCGCTCCTGCGTGCTTGAGCCCTATCGCAACAAGCGCACCGTCGAGCTGCTGTGGCATGGGCTGTGGACGTACATCCGCGAGCACAAGATCGACGTGATGATTGGCTGCGCCAGCTTGCCGGGCACCGACCCCGATCAGCACGCGATGGCGTTGAGCTTTCTGCACCACAATGCGCTGGCGCCACCGGAGTGGCGCTGCCGCGCGCATGAGCGGCTCTATGTTCCCATGGACCGGCTTCCGCGGGAGAAGGTGGACGCAAAGAGCGCGCTCAAGGCCCTGCCGCCGCTGATCAAGGGCTACCTCAGGCTTGGCGCCTACGTTGGCGACGGCGCCGTCATCGATCGGCAATTCGGTACAACCGACGTGCTGATCATTCTGCCGGTCGAGAAGATCGATCCGCGCTATTTCGGGCACTTCGGCATGCCCGATGAGCTGAAGAGCCGCATCGCGATCAGTGCCTGACTGCCAACATTCGTAAGTGAGAGCGACCGCGTCGCTCAGCCGGGTCTGGTTCAGGCGCGCCGGTAGCTGCGCTGCGAGCCTTTGCGCCCCTTTGCGGCCTCTGGAGTGATCGCATTGACGTTGTTGAGGCGCAGCTTGCACTGATTGATGGCGCGTTGAACCGCCCGGACCGGGACCGGCGGGCTGAAGTAGAACCCTTGCGCCTCGTCGTAGCCGGCCGCGCGAACGGCTGCGAGGCTTGCCGCCGTCTCCACGCCTTCGGCCACCGATTGCATGTTGAGCTCGCGCGCAAGATCGCTGACGGATTTGACGATGGCGACGCAATCGTGGTGTTCGGGAATGTCGCGCACGAAGCTACGGTCGATCTTGATCTTCTTGAACGGGAAGCTGCGCAGGTAGTTGAGTGTGGCAAAGCAGGTCCCGAAGTCGTCGAGCGTGATGGTGACCCCGAGGTCGTGCAGTTTCTTCAAGACCTCCTGCGTCCGCGTGCGGTCGCGCAGCAGCACCGTTTCGGTGATCTCCAACTGCAGCCGTTGCGGCTCCAGCTTGCTGGCCGTGAGTGCGTGCGTGACGATGTCGTAGACGTCGCAGCTCTCGATCTGCACGGCTGAAAGGTTGACCGATACCTTGATCGACTCGGGCCAGCTCTTGGCGTCGACACACGCCTGCGTCAGCGCCCAGCTACCCATCTTGACGATGAGGCGCGATTCCTCGGCGATCGGAATGAACTCGGACGGCGGGATCAGGCCACGGCTTGGATGCTTCCAGCGCATGAGCGCCTCGAAGCTCGACACCCTCTCCTCGCGCAGATCGACGATCGGATGGTAGTGCAGCACCAGCTCCTCGCGCTCGACAGCGCGCTGCAATTCACCCCTGAGCGGGTTCGGCGCCGCGGGAGCGTCGGTCGCGGAGGGGGTATACACCGATTGCACGCCGCGGCCCAAGGATTTGGCGCGATAGAGCGCCATGTCGGCGCTGGCAAAGAGCTGCTCGGGATCCTGTCCGTGCTTGGGCGCCAGCGCCACGCCAATGCTGGCCTCGGCGTGCAGATGATGGCCGAGAATGTCGTGTGGCCGGCGGATGTTCTCCAGAAGGCGATGAGCAAGGTTGTCGGCCAACTCCTCGCGGTCGATCCCGACCTGCAGGACGGCGAACTCGTCGCCGCCGAGCCGGCCCACCATGTCGCCGGACCGCAGGCTGCTTTTCAGCCGGTTAGCGACGCTTTTCAGAAGGCCGTCGCCCACCAGGTGGCCGTACTTGTCGTTGATCTCCTTGAAATGGTCGAGGTCGATCCAGTGCAACGCAAAGCCCAGCCGCGGGTCATAGCACTCGAACTGCTGCTCGATGCACTCTCGGAAGTGAAAGCGGTTGGGGACTTCCGTCAAAGTATCATGGCGCGCCAACCACTTGATCTTCTCGTCGGACTGACGCTGGGCCGTGATGTCCTCTTGCATGTCGACCCATCCGCCGCCGTCGAGCGGATGGTAGGTCACGCGGATCACCCGGCCGTCATCCAGGTTCTGAATCTGCTCGCGCTTGCCTTCCTGGGCGAGCTTGGCGACATGCTGCTCGATCCAGGCGGCAATGCCGGCTGCCGATGGGCTTTCGCCCGTGGCGCGTCGCATGTGAAAGTTGAGGATCTCGGCAAATGGCGTGCCCGGCCGCGTCAGCTCCTCGGGCAGAAAATAGATCGCCGCATACGCTCTGTTGCACACGACCAGACGCTGGTCGGCATCGAACATGGACAGTCCGCGGCCCATGTGGTTGAGCGCCGCCTCGAAGCACGCGTTCAATCGCTCCAGCGCTTGGTTGCGCTGAAGGGCTTGAGCGAGCCGCTCCTCAATCTCTTTCGTATGCGCAACAGCTTCTGCGCTCGGAACGCATTGCGTTCCGAGCGGCCCATCCTCGGGCCCCGCTTGTCTCGGTGCACCGAGCGCAAGCTTGAGAGCGCTCTGACTCACGAGAGATTTTCCCCAGAAGCTTCGTGCATCTCGACAGCAAATCTAAGGAGCGATCGTCTCTACATTGCTAATTGAAGGGGAAACAATTTGAAGAGTTTAAGAAACGTAAACAATTTCATACGCTTGAAATACGAGCCGCGCAGGGGGCTTCGCAGCGAGAGATGGTGTGTTCGAATAAATATTTGATGCCGATCATCACTTCGTATTGTCGAATGTGACATCCAAGAGCTGCCCGACTCCGGCAGGATGCCGGTGCCGCTCACCGTGCCCATCGGCGCATGCAACCCAGCAAACTCGAAGCGGCAATGCTTGTCGAGCGTCAGCGCGTCTCAGAGCGTGATGTGATGCTGAGCCGCGGTCGGCGCGAGGACGCCCGGCTGCGATAAGTAGAGCGCGGGGCGGCCAAGCGCGCAATCCGTGCGCCAGGTCTCCTAGGCGCTCTGTTGGCCTTGTTGCGGCAAGATTTCTTCGACCAGACACTCGTGCTGGATGTAGCTGTAGCTCCACGAGCCTGACCCGGGCAGCAATTGCGCCGGCCAGATATACCGCGCCCAGTCCGCTTCGAAGTCGGGGTGATAAAACCCCTGTTGCGTCGGAAACCAGGCCTGGGCCTGGCGTGTGCGCAGCAACTGCAACATGTCGGAGGGAGCGCTTCGGTTTTCCGCGATCTCGCATTGGCTCTTTGCTGCGTCGAGATCGCTGATCAAGAGGAAGGACTCGACTCCCTCAGCGTCGCGCATCATGACCCCCGGCGGGCACGCGCACACGTAGTGCTCAACGATGCCATTCTCTTCCGAGACTTCGTTGAACAGCTTGATGAAGCTCGGATCGGAGAAAAAGCTCGGTTTCTGCAGGGCCAGCGCGCACTGGATCGGGTCGGAGATCTCCTCGAAATACTCCCCCTGCAGGCGCTTAATCTCGCGGCGCAGCGCCAGCGAAACGTTGGCGTCCTGCTTCTGCAGGAAGCAGTCGATGACCCCTTCGTTGAAAGCCGAGATGGCCGTCTCGAGCCCGGCCTTGCCAGTCAGCAAGATTGTCTTAACCGGCAGGTCGCGAAGGGCGCGGCAAAACTGTACGCCCGTCATCTTAGGCATGTCGTAGTCGACCACCGCGACGGAGACGCGCTGGTGGCGAGAATGGTCATCAACCATGGAGCGGAGCTCGGAAAGCTGCAGCCGCAGCAGGCGGTCGCCGTGGCGGCTTTCGGAGCCCAGGTCCATCTCCGAGCAGTCCTTGAAGTAGCGGCTAAAGTCCGGGTGTTGGCGCGCTTGCGCCCGCAGGTGCTCCAGTGCGGCATCCGGACGCGTGAAAGTCTGGCAGCTCAGCTCGTCGCTGAACTGGAAATCGAGACTTTCTAAGAAGAGCGGATCGTCGTCCAAAACGAGGATGGATGTCGGGTGGTAGAAAGGGGTCATGATGCCTTGGCCGTCTACGTCTGGAGACACTTTCCGTAAGGGCTTTTCGTACTACGGTTTCGTATCGGATCTGGTACGCTCACGGTTAAAACTTTAGATGTTGCAATTGTCGGAACATTGGCCGTCGAGATCGTCGATGCGCGCTACTGGCGACGGCGCTGCGACGATTTCCCGCCCCTGGCTGTTTGCGCGATGGGTGCGCGATTGCGCGCGTCGCTACATCGAGTATCACGCCCACGCGGAGCGGAAGATACGGGCGGCGGCGCTGATCGGCGTGTTCGGTTTTCCCATTTTCTATTTCGTCTGGGCGTACATTCTACCGCAGCCCTATGAGAGCATCTGGCTGCGGGCCATCGGCACAGGCTTGTGCCTGCTGCTGGCCCTGGGCAACTGGTGGCCGAGGCGCGTGCGCGAGTACCTCGTCCCATTTTCGTACTTCACTTTCCTCTATTGTTTGCCGTTCTTCTTCACGCTGATGTTGTTGTTCAATCACAGCAACGCCGCGTGGCAGATGTCGACGCTGGCAGCGCTGATCTACGTGGTGCTGCTCTATGACCTGCTCAATGCGATCATCGTGCTGGTGATCGGATCGGCAGCCGCGGTTGCGGCCTTTCTGCTCACGACGCACGGCAGTCCCATTCCCGAAGGCTACTGGACGACTCTGCCGATTCTGGTCTTTGCGCTGACCGGCTTCTTCGGCCTGGCCTATGGCGACAATCTCATCGCGCAGGAAAAACTAAAAGCAGCGGCGTCGTTAGCAAGTCAGGTCGCGCACGAATGCCGCACGCCGCTCACGGGCATCCGGTTCGAGGCGGACGGTTGCGAGCGCGTGTTGTCCAAGCTGCCCAAGTCAGACGAGCGCGACCGGCTGATGGCGTCCCACCGGCGCGTGCGTCAGCACATCACCTCGGCCAATTCGGTGATCGATCTGCTGCTGAGCAACGTGGCCCAGCATCATCGCCGCACGCCGCCGACCGAGCTCCACCGCATGAGCGCCATCGTGTCGATGGCGACCGAGCGCTACCACTTTAAGCCGCACCAGCGCGAACTCATCCGCACGGACATGGCGGAAGACTTCGAGTTCCGAGGTTCCGATCTTCTGATGACGCACGTGCTGTTCAATCTGATGAAGAACGGCCTTCGCGCCATGGAGGCGCGCGGCGGCGAAAACAACTGCTTGAGCATCACCCTCAAGCGGGGCGCCACGATGAACAGCGTCGTCGTATCCGATACGGGAGAGGGAATCCCGCCAGAGATTCTGAATTACGTGTTCATTCCGTTTGTATCGGCGCAAAGGCCCGGCGTCGGCACGGGCCTCGGGCTGTCATTCTGCCGGATGATTGTTGAAGGCTGCGGCGGCACGATCTCCTGCCAATCCGAGCCCAACGCCGGCACCGCCTTCATCATAGAGCTGCCAGTCGTGGCGCATGCCGCCCTCGGGGATGCCCCGGCCGGCTAGCGCCGGTTGGCCCCCCGCCGGAGCCTCGTTTCCGGCATTCTTCTGTCCCGCATTCTTGGCTGCGTCGGCCGCTTTGCGCTTTGTAGAGCGCCACTCGGCCATGCCGACCTCTTCGCGGATGTCGGAGCAAGCCGCGATGACATGATCGAGGTCGCGCCGGCTCAAGCCGCAGTTTACCGTGAAGCGGATAAGGCAGCGCTTCTCGGGTGTTGCCGGCGGAAAGAAGATGGCTCCGAACACGCCGCGGGATTCCAAGGCATCGCGCAGGGTCGTGGTTTGGCAAATATCGCCGGCTTCCAGAGCGATGATCTGTGTCTTGGAGGCTTCGACATTGTAGCCCAGCTTGTCGAGGCCGGCCTTCAGGTAGGCATGGTTGGCGTGCAGGGCTTTCCTGCGCCAGTCCTCAGTCTCGAAGATATCGAGCACAGCATCGTAGCCGGCGACCTCGTGCTGCATCACGGACGTACTGAAGATGGCGGGCAGCGACTCATAGCGGAAGTACTCGGCATTGCGGCGCGAGCACGCGATGATGCCGCCGCGGCTCGCGACCGCCTTCGACAGGCCGATGGT
>Ga0307442_1000308_pt1 | contig 23227 bp, 22 predicted proteins | sample SalMarWE160430MG_FD_202143 | JGI IMG/M metagenome (GOLD analysis project Ga0307442, IMG submission 202143) | Salt marsh sediment microbial communities from the Plum Island Ecosystem LTER, Massachusetts, United States - WE1604-30 | ecosystem: Environmental > Aquatic > Marine > Intertidal zone >...
TCACCATGATATTTTCTCCGTCGGATCCGAATGTAGTGCATTACAACATGCAGAATTAGCATCTGGGAATGGCGCTGGCGGTCGAGTAACTGGACGGATATAACTGCCTCGCACCGAACTGAGGAGAAGGTCCTTGCCAATGGTTGTTGGATCTGCGCCGTTTGTCGTCACACTGGAGGAGCACTATTGGGACCGCGACCTGGTCGCACAATTTCCAGGTCGCGAAGGCAAGCGGCTGTCCGAGGTTGAGAAACGTCTGTTGGACATGTCCGATTTGCGCTTGGAAGAAATGGACGCCGCTGGAATCGACGTGCAAGTGTTGTCGCATGGCGCACCAGGCCCGCAGAAGCTGGAAGCGGATGTAGCCGTGATAATGGCGCGGCAAACCAATGATCGACTCGGTGAATTCATCAATGCTAACTCGCAGCGGTTCGCTGCGTTTGCCATGCTGCCAACTCCTGATCCTAAGGAGGCGGCCAATGAGCTTGAACGGACCGTGAGCAAGCTCGGATTTAGAGGCGCGATGGTGCACGGTCTCACAAATGGCCATTTTATCGATGAAACGCGCTTCTGGCCGTTGTTTGAACGTGCCGCTGAATTGGACGTGCCGATTTATCTGCATCCATCATTTCCTCACCCAGCGGTGGTTGACGCCTACTACAAGGATTATGCGGCGAAGTTTCCGGAGTTGGTTGGACCAGCGCTCGGCTTCACCGTTGAAGCGATGACGCAGAGTATCCGCATGGTGCTGAGCGGCGTGTTCGACAAGTACCCGACGCTTAAGATTATTCTTGGCCATCTCGGAGAAGGATTGCCTTTTCTTTTGGGTCGGATCGACGAAACACTTTCGCGGCCGGGTAACCTCGGCCGATCGTTTCGCGATTCGTTTTGCAAACACTTCTACGTGACGACTAGCGGCAATTTCTCCACAAACGCGCTGATATGCAGCATGATGGAAATGGGTGTAGATAGAATTCTGTTCTCGGTGGATTGGCCGTTTGCGTCGAATAAGGCGGGCTCCGAATGGTTGAGAAATGCACCCATTTCGTGGGACGATAAATCTAAGATATTCGGGGGGAATGCGCGTCGGCTGCTGCGGCTTTGACAGCAGCTTTAGTATCGGCTTAGCGGTATCAGCGGCCACCATGGCGCGCAAAGATGGCCTTGGCCACGTCACCGATCGCCTCGACGGGCCCATTTTGGTCAATGAAGCAAACGATCCGGCAGGGACAGGCCTCAAGACCTTCGTAACGCCACGGAAACGCACCGATTACACAGCGCTGATTGAGGACTTTTACGATATCGCCGCCAACGTTCTCGGCGTGGATAAGGCCTTCCTGGAATGCCAAGCTATGAAATGGAAAAATATTTGCATGAATAAGGCGTCCTGATTTTCTGTGCTTGTAGGTAAACGTGCCAAAAAACTCTGCGCAGGTTTTATCAACGCGATGTTCGAATTCGGCCGCGAGATCAGGACGCATCTGCCGTATCGAAGTATTCATGGCGTGATCGCCAGATCCACAATCGATACCGAACCATTTGATTTTTTTCTTCAGCATCCACTTTAGCAGGTCGATATTGCCGCCGGGGTGCATGCAGAAATAGCGAACGAGATCTTGTTTTGGCTGACCTTCCCAATATTGGTGATAGCCGGTGTGAATGATTAGGATGTCGCCATCTTGGATTTCAACCGGGGTCTCTTCTAGCATTTCGGGGGTGATGATTGCCCAGTCATCCATGTGTTGCGAAACATCGACTACGGCTCCTGCACCCACGAGAAAATCAAGCGGATAACTCGCCATATCGCCCATGCCGTCTGTGCCGTGCATCGCGCCATCGATGTGGGTGCCGACATGGAGTGCGGTATCAATTCTCTGCGCAACAATCCTTTTGGTCTGAAGATTCTGCGCATAATACATCTTGTTGCCAGCATATCCGACCCAGCCAGGGGTGTGGACATTCATCAGATGCGATAAGTCGACGATCTTCATCGAATTGATCCCTCTTTAAGAAGCATGGACCCTGCTATTCAACAGAATCCGTTAGCAACATCACCGATACAGTGAGTCACGCATTCGCTCGGCGGAACCATTCAAGGGTTTGGGCGGGCCCTGGCTGCCGCGGGAGATAGCGTCCATTAGGCGGGCCGACGATCTTGCCATCGCGTGCAATAATCTCGCCACCTTTAATGGTAGCGGTTGGCCATCCACGGAGTGTCTTGCCTTCGAATGGTGAAAAATCCGACATGCCGTGCAAGTCTTCAGCCCGAACAACTTTCTCCAGAGCCATGTCAACAACCACAAGGTCAGCATCGGATCTGACCGCGATGGTTCCCTTTTTCGGATAGATCCCGTAGACGCGTGCGGGTGCACGGGTTGCGCAGTCGACAAGTCGTTCCAGGGGTACGCCACGCAAACGGCCATAATGCAAAAGAGCGGGAAGGTGGGTGCCAAGGGCGGGCAGCCCGGGTTTTGAGCCATGCAGTCCGGCTTCCGGGTTTTTCGTCTTGCGCGATCGGGAGGTATTGTCCGTGCCCACCGTATTGATCGAGCCCTCGGCGAAACCTTCCCAGAGCGCAATTTGATGTTCCGGCGTACGCACCGGCGGAACCATTTTCACTAAGAACCCATTAGGATCGTGACTATTGATGCCGAGATAGGGGGTTGTTGTTTCTACTGTGAAGTGTGCGCCGGCGCGGCGAGCAGCACGTACTACCTCAAGCCCTTGGCGGCTCGAAAGGTGAACTACGTAAAGATGGGCTCCCGCAAGTTTTGCAAGATAAAGAGCGGTTTGAACGGCAAGCGCTTCGGCATCCGCGGGATGGGCATCCTCCCAGTCGGCGAGCGTGCCTTCCGGCTTGCGATTGCGAAGTTCATTGCGAGCACGATCAATCAAAGCGCCCGTTTCACAATGGACGCAAGCGACAGCATCCGGTCCAAGCGCCCCAACCGTCCGAAATCCATGCAATAAAACATCATCGGTTACGGACTTCACGATTCCGGGCATGCCGGACATGTAGAATTTGAACGAACGGATACCAAATTGCTCGGCATAGCCCGGAATTTCTGCAATCTGTTGCTTGGTGAAAATTTGCGGATGAAATACTGAATCGACATAACTTCGCTCGTCCATGGCACGTCGAAACGTAGGCAAATGATCGAAATAAGAATCCTCAAGGCTACGGAGGAAAATTCCTATGGTGGTGACGCCGCCAATCACTGCGGCACGTGTCTCTGTCTCAGCTTCGCTTTCGTAGGACTGATCATTGCCGATGTGGGTATGTGGATCGAATATGCCGGGCAGGACCATCTTTCCAGTGGCGTCGTAAACTTCAACGCCCGCCGAAGAGAGGTCGTCGCCAAGAGCAACGATCTTGCCGCCAGCAATTCCGACGTCGGCCTTGACCTGGCCGACGCCGGGAATCACCAAGGTGCCATGGCGAACAAGCAGATCGAGCGAACCGGAGCGATCGATTTCCTTCACCATGACCCTGTTCCTTTCTTAGCTGAGAAACTCGTTGGTAAACAAGTCGGACACGGGCGGCGGGTTCTTCAGGCCAAGATATTTGACCATAAGATCTTGCGTCGCTTGCATCTTTTCCGCTGTCATGCTTCCCAAGGGACCTTTATGCTGATCGTAATTGATCAGCTTGCGGAGAATTGGAATCTCCTTCAGTGCCGTCTTCTGATCGAGCTGCGGTTGATGCTTTTTCAGAAAGCCAATTGCTTCTTCCGGATGTTCGATGGTGTACTTGAAACCTTGCATGGTCGCTTGTACAAAGCCGCGAATCAGCTCAGGTTTCTGTTTGATAAACTCTTCTTTGGCCATGATGCCGTTTGAATAGAAGTCTGCCCCATAGTCGGCATAGACAAACGTTTCGACCGCATCACCCGATTGTGCGGCTTTTTGCAGAACCGGCAAAGTGAATAGGTAAGTCAGCATCGCGTCCACTTGATGGTTAAGCAAGACGGCGTTTTTTGAGTTGGGATCGACGGACAGCCAATTGATCTTCGACTCGTCGATGTTGTTCGCCTTGGCAAAGGCCGGAAACATCAACTTTGGTGAGTCGCCAGGTGAGAAGGCGATTTTCTTGCCTTCCAAATCCTTTGGCTTCGAGATCCCGCGTCCCTTAATATAGAACACGGTATGTGGCGACTTCTGATACATGCAAGCTAACGCCTTGATCTTAGTGCCTTCCTTCGCTCGCACCCCCATCATGACGCCGACGTCCTGGAACAAGAATTGCGTCTGGTCGGCAATGAGCCGGCGGAAGCCCTGCGTGGCGCCACGGCCTTGTGCGATGGAAACGTCGAGGCCTTTGCTCGAATAGAACCCTTTTTCGAGTGCTGTGTAATAAGGCGCATGGCGACCGTATGGTATCCAATCAAGTTGGAAATTCACCTTCTCCGTAGCGGCGCGCGACGGCCTGATGCTTGCTCCGGTAGCTAGCGTCAAAGCGGCGCCGGCAGTACCGCGTAGAAACGTTCGTCGCGACGTCGCTGTATTTGAATGCTTGCTTGTCATGTCCAACTTCTCCCGAGTTTGCCGCATCTATCTCAGTGACCGGCTAGGCCTTCGATTTGACGGGCGGAAACGTGCCACCCCACCACGAGCTTTTCGATCAGTTCTATGAGGAAGTAGAAGACGACGCCAAGTATCGTCAGCATCACAACGCAGGCGAAAACCAGTGGTGTTTCGAGCTGTCCGTTGGCGACGAGAACGAGATAACCAAGTCCACGATCTGAGCTGACGAACTCGCCGACGATCGCGCCGACGACTGCAAGAGTGCTTGCGACTTTCAAGCCAGCGAATATCGCGGGCAGTGCGTTTGGGAAGCGAACGTACCAAAACACTTGTAACGAATTGCCGCCCATCGAACGGATCAAATGAATGGTTTCGGGTTGCGCCGATCGTAGCCCAACGACTGTGTCGATCAGAACGGGGAAAAATGCGATGGAAAACGCGATTAGAACTTTTGAACTAATGCCGGTCCCAAGCCAGACGATTAAGATGGGAGCAACCGCCGCTTTCGGCATGGTCTGAAACGCTACGATCAGCGGATAGATTGCGAGTTCGACCGGCCGGGCGTACACGACGAGCGCGCCTAGCGGGATTCCGACGGCGACACTAAGGGCGAAGCCAAGTAGAAATTCCAATGCCGTCACGCCGCCCATCTGCAGCAGGAGGGGCAGCTTATCCACCATGGTGGCAATTATGATGGTCGGCGACGGCAAAATTAACGGCGAAACCCAACTCGCCTGCGTTACGGCTTCCCAGATCGCGAATATGATGAGGGCCGTGATCGCCGGATAGAAATAAGTACTTAATCGAGACGAAGTCGATAATAGGCCGGCGGCAGCGTTGGGGTTGACTGGCGACATCGCGACCTCAATTTTCTTTCAATAAGCCGAATGATTGGAATTGTTCGCGTATCACAGCGGCATAATTGCCAAACTGTGGGGTTTCACGCACAGCTAGACGGCGCGGTCGGGGCAAAGTGATATCGACAATCGCGGCGATGCGACCCGGTCGCGGCGTCATTACCACTACTCGGTCCGCTAAGAAGATTGCTTCCCAAATGCTGTGGGTGATAAAGAGCATGGTTTTTCGATTCTCCAGCCAGATCTGCTGGAGATCAAGGTTCATCTGCTCTCGCGTGAGCGCATCGAGTGCACCGAACGGCTCGTCGAGCAGTAGCAGAGAAGGATCGTGAATGAGACCGCGGCAGAGGGCAACGCGCTGGCGCATCCCACCCGAAAGTTCCCAGGGATAGTAGTTCTCAAATCCACCAAGGCCGACTTGAGTCAGTAAGTTGCGGGCCGTTTGGTGATAATTTGCGCGTTTCAAACGGCGAACATCAATTTGCAATAGTACGTTATCGAGCACCGTGCGCCATTCTAGTAGGGCGTCACGCTGGAAAATTACTCCAACGTCTGTGTAAGGTTGTGTGACCTTTTCCCCCTTTATTGTGATCTGACCGTCACTTGGCGGTACGAGGCCTGCAACCATCATCATGAGGGTACTCTTGCCGCATCCAGAAGGGCCGACCACGGCAACGAACTCACCTCGCTTCAGGTTGAGCGTTATTTCGTCGATCGCCTGGAGTTCTCGACCCCGTGCCGTAAAAGACTTTCTGATATTGGCAATATAAACGAATGATTCAGTCTCCGCTTCGGTCGCGGCCAATAGGCGAGCGACAGACGCTGAAGACCTCATGTTATCAACTCCTGTGTAAGTGTTGCCCGGGCAATCTCTCGACCGTCCTTAATCACGTGGCGCCGCGGAGGCTGCGCACGCAGGGCTTCATGCACAGACGCGGTACCAACGACGACGAGGTCCGCACGCATGTTCGGTGCAATGCCATAGTCGCTGACCCGCGCGGCTTTCGCACTGTTGATCGTGATCATATCGGCAACTTGTTCGAGTTCGTGTGGCAACGTGAGCTGCGCCACATGCGCGATCATCGATGCGCATTCAAGCGGATCGGGCTTGCCAAACGGATAGTAGGGGTCGTTGACATCGTCCTGCGAGGTGATCACGTTGGCACCGCGCGTCAGCAACTCCTTCACTCGCGCGATGCCTCGTCGCTTCGGTTCGCGATCGATGCGTGCAGAGCACACTAGGTTGATGTGCGCGTTCACCGAAATGGTGACGCCGGCAGTCGCTACCATGTCTACAATCTTCGCTGCATAGACGTCGTTGTAGCCGGCCATTGCGCCGCAGTGACTGGCGGCGACACGACCCTGAAAACCTTCGCGCATAGTCTTCAGCGCGAGATATTCCAGACTTCGGGAGTTGGCATCATCCGTGTCGTCCACCAGCATGTGGATGTCGAGATCGTGCTTCTTAGCGAGATCAAAGCAAATATCGACGTGCTGGCGGGCCTCATCATCGGTGTATTCGTACCACGGCAGACCGCCGACGATGTCGCAGCCTTCCTTGATGGCTTCGTCCATCAGTTCGGCGGCACCAGGATCGCGGACAATGCCTTCTTGCGGAAACGCAACCACCTGGACGCAACAGTACTTCTGCATTTTCTCGCGCGCGAGCAGCAGACCGCGTGCCGCTTGCAACCCGCCGATTGTGCCGACGTCGGCGAACAGTCGGAAAAATGTCGTGCCGTTCATAACGCCGGCTTGTATGGCTCGCACAGCGCGAGCCGCCACCTCGGCAGGATCGTATTTGCGCTTGAAATCGTTGGTAATCTCGATTGCCTCAGGGAGCGTTCCGGACACGTTCGGGCGCATGATCTCGCCAAGCAGGCATTTGTCGGCGTGGAAGTGCAGGTTGAAAAAGCCGGGAAGCACTAAGCTGCCGGCGGCGTCAATGGTTTGACCAACGCTGGCTGGCAGAGTCGCCCCCACTGCCGAAATCCGATCGCCCTCGATCGCGATGTCGACCGGTTGTGTCTGGCCACGAAGTCGGGCGTTGCGGATGACCAGACTCATTTCGATCGACCGTCCTCGTAACGCGGATCGTGATGCTCGACCGCAGGCGCTATGTCCGTTCAAGTATGTGCAGACCGCGCGTTCGATCTATTAGGTAGATAAGTCCGTGATCGTCGTAGCAGACGTCGTTGCTCTGGACCCGCTTCGCACCGTCCGGAACGTCTGGCATGAACGATGCGACCTGACGTGGCGCGTGCGGATTGGCGATGTCCACGATCCGGAGGCCGTGGGCGAACCAGGCGATGGGGATTTCGGTGCTGCGGATCTCCTCGCAGAATTGATGTAGGCCGGTGTAGTCCTGCTTCGGTGTGCCGTCTTCTTCCGGCACCTGAAAACTGGCGAAGGGAATCGGCCGGGTCTCGTCGGTGATGTCGACCAGCCACAAAAAGGAAGGCTGAGCCATTTCGAGGCGAACCACGTCCTCATCGGCGACCAGCATGATGCGCCGGCCGCGAAGCGGGAAGGGCACCGGCAGGGCAGTATGCGTCGGCCAAGGGAACGGTGGACTCCAGTCGAAACCCGAAACAAATTTCGGCCGGGTGATGTCGTCGATGTTGAGAATAACGAAACCGCCGTGCCAGTAACTCACATAGAGCCGGTTACCGACACGCATCGGATGATGGCAGCGGTGAGCCGTCCCTTCCCACGTCGACTTCTCACCCCCAGCGGTCCATTGGCCGGGCATCCACCAGCGTCCGACCTCCTCCGGGTGCGCTGGATTCTTGAAGTCGATGATCGATACGACGTTGCCGAGATATCCATCCAGCTCAGGCGAACCGTAGCAGTACCGTCCGTCGAACGTGAACCTATGCATACCGCGGGCGGCCCAAGTGGCGATGTGCTTAGGATTTGACGGCGTGCTCACGTCGAACACTTCGAGACCGCCTCGAAAATCGGGATCGACGCGCCCGATCGGAAATACCTCGCGGTTGACGAGCATCACGTCGTTCTCGACCCGCACCTTGTGCGAAAGCGTACCCTCCGGCACCTTGATGTTCGCCAACTGGCGCGGTTTGGCAGGATCACTGACATCGATGATTGTAGTGCCTTCCGGCGGTTTGACGTGGCCGACATAGGCAATGCGATTGTGGACGACGACTTGGCCGCCGCCAGGGCAGTCGAAGTAGCCAACGACCTTCAATCCCTCGGCGCTCGACATGCGGCACACTCCAGTTGGTCAGGAAGCGCAATGCCGCTTCACTGCGAAATCCTTAATCTCCAACGCTACATCTCGACTTGTATTCAGGTCAAATGAGAAAGCGTGCGACAGAAGGACATCGGTCTTCTATTCGTGCCATAGATGTCCTTGAAAATCCGGCATTTCGAACTTGCCTCTCGAGGCATGGGTTAATACAAACAACAATACAAATTGAAGAGGATTGATATGCGGCGATCACCCGCGACGACGCGACATAGCAAGCGGCCGGCCCAACCGGCCGAGGGTCTCGATATAGAGCTATGTAAAGGCAAAGGCGGGCCACTCTTCCGACAGTTACATGAGCAGATAGTAGACCGAATTGCCGCGGGCGAGCTTGTCCCTGGCATGCGGCTCCCTCCCGTGCGGAGCCTTGCACGTCAGCTCGACATCAACCCGATGACGGTGGCTAAAGCCTACAAGGATCTGGCAGAAGCGGGCTTCGTGGAAAGTCGCGCCGGCGGTGGCACCCATGTTCGTTTATTGAACGGCTCGACCGCAAAACGTGGGACCAATGGACAGGAAGAGCCCCTGCAGCAACCGCTACTCTCTGAGCGGCTCTATGAGCTGTCACATGCTCCCGGCGTCATTGCGTTTACTGCTAATTTCCCAGCGGTGGACAGCTCCTGCGTCGAAGAACTGAACGTTTGCATTAGAACGGCGATGTCGCGCGACACGTCATCGCTCCTGTATTATGCGCCTCCGACCGGACAGTTCGAATTGCGCCAGCGGATTGGCGACTACATTGCAGAGCAGGGTATTGCTGCAAGCCCAGACAATCTAATGGTGACCTCAGGCGCGCAGCAGGCCATCGACCTGATCGTGCGTTGCCTAGTACCACCAGGGGCCTCCGCCGTGATTGAGCGCCCAGCCTACTACGGCGTGATAAATTCGCTGCGCGCGGTCCAGGCTCGTATCTTGGAAGTGCCGATCGAGGATGACGGCATGGATGTCGACAAGCTCGAAGCTTGCCTTGCGCGGCATCGGCCGAGGTTGATCTACACTAACCCGACCTTTCAGAATCCGACAGGAATCTCGACGAGTGAAAAGAAGCGCCGCGCAATTCTGGCGCTAGCCCGCAAGTACGGTGTCGCAATTCTGGAAGACGACCACAATTCGGAGCTACGGTTTTTCGGGCGGCCGATCCCCTCGATTCGGGCGCTCGCTGAGCCGGATGACGTGGTGTTTTACGTGCGCAGTTTCGGCAAGGTTTTCCTGCCCGGCATGCGCCTCGGTTATGTCGTGGTCCCGCTGCCCACCCGCCGGCAACTGCTGATGATGAAGGCTCATGCCGATCTGCACACAAACCTCATCATGCAAGACGCCATGGCAATATTCTTCGCGCGGCGGAATTACGTTGGAATTCTCGAGCGAATGAGAAAGGTTTATAGCGCCCGACAGAGACGCCTCATCGCGAAACTCATGCGCGGCATGCCGCCCGGGACACGCATTGTGCAGCCGGAGGGCGGTTTGAGCCTGTGGCTCACGCTTCCGGAAGGAACGGAGGTCTCGGGGCTATATTTTCGTGCGGTCCGCCGCGGCGTTGCTTTCGTTGCCGGTGAAGTGTTCTACGCCTCGCGAGACAATCCCCGCACCTTGCGTGTCAGCTTTGGATCAGTTTCTGATGAGGACCTTGACGAGGGCGTCGATCGCCTATGCTCGGTGGCAAACGATTTAATGCGACCCCGGATGGCACCAAGTCCGATTTTCACCTGAGCCGACGGACGCCAGGATATGACTGATGCAATAGAGGTTCACGGCGGCGATTATGAGCATGTTCTAGCGCTTTCCGGAGTTCATCACGGTATTGACGTTCGTTACATTATTGGTCCGCCGCGCGACATTTTTGTTGGTATGTTGAAGGAGCGAGCCTACGAGGTCTGCGAATTTTCGCTGTCGAATTACCTCATGCTGAAGGACCGCGGGGTAGGCTGGCTTGAGGCTCTGCCGGTCTTCCCCTATCGGGCCTTCAGGCACTCAACGCTGTATGTGCGGGCAGACAGCCCGCTCCGTGGTCCCAAGGACTTGCCAGGCAAGCGTATCGGCGTGCCAGACTTTTCGATGACCGCCGCCGTGTGGACGCGGGGCATTCTCGCTGACCAGTACGGGGTTCCGTGGACGGACCTGCGCTGGGTGGTAAAAGGTCCGCAGAGGTTTCCCACGTTATCAGGCGTAGCGGTTGAGCGGGTCGAGACTGATCTTGAGGACGAGCTGATCGCCGGACGAATCGACGCCCTGTTGACGACTGCGGTCGCAGACAAATCTTTGCCCCTGTCGGCGCGCCGGCTACGGCCACTGATTGCCGAAGTCCAGCAGGTCGAGGCACGGTACTACCGAGAGTTTCGGATTTATCCGATCAATCACGTCGTTGTCATTCGCCGCGATGCACTGACGCGCCTACCGCGTTTGCCGCGCGCGTTGTTTGATGCATACTCCCAAGCCAAGGCGAGCGCCTATCGACGCAGGCTAGGAACAACTCTGTTGCCGTGGGGCGTCCAGTATTGGAACGATGTGTTCGAGCAGTTCGGCGGCGATCCCTTGCCTTACGGTTTATGCGGCGTTAACCGGACGGCTATCGCCCTGCTCAGCAAGTACATGTACGACCAGAAGCTGATTTCGCGTGAGCCGGATATAAATTCGCTATTCATTAAGCCCGCCCAATGAGTGACCTACTATATTTGCGTTCTCCCGATCGAGGGTTTGCTCGGCTTCAATTCTATCTATTCTCCTAGATCGACGATCGCTATCGCCGGCCCGCCGCCCTGAGGTCCCTGGTGCATCGCATCGACCGAGACAAAAACGGCCGGATCGCCGGTCGCGGTCGCCGCCACCGCACCAACCGCTGCTTTGGCGTGGCGATGGTGGTGCACGTCTGAATCATCAAGCATGATCTGGCGGCGGCCTCGCAGCTTGCCGTGGCGGTCCGCCTCGCACTTGATGAATACGTTGATCAGTTTTCCGTTCAGATCGCTCGATCGCGGCCGGTCGGGCAGATCGAGTCCGGCGGAGCGGATGGCGTCAAAGATTCCGTCGATGTCGAGCGCGTCCTTCATCACGCTGTGGCCTATCGCATAACGGCCGCCGGCTCCCGGACTGTTTCCGAGTAGAACGATTTGTGCGCGGGTCAATTCGACTCCGGATGAACAGGACGCCACCGACGAATACAGGCTGAGATCCTTGCAAATCTGGTCGGCCCGCGGCATGGCGATTTCGTTCAAGGCGACAGCGATCCCGAGTGCCGTCGTGCCGTTGGAGACGCCCATCGAATCATGCACTTCGCAGGCGACAGACTTGCCCCGCAGTTCGGCGTCGAGCACGCTGTCGATCGTCAGGAGCGGCGTCTTCGTCTGGACATAGTGGACGTCTGCAGGATCGGCAATGCCAGCGTTGCGCATCGCGATCCTTACCGCCGCGGCGACTTTCTCGACCATCGCCGGACGTCCAATATCCTCGGGGAGCAGCTCATCGCTCAATGCCGTTCCGATCGTTAGCCGGGCTTTGTTTTTCGGACCGGTCTTGTCGTTCTTGGCGAACACGGTGGCGTGTGGCGTAATGATGCCGTCGCAACCGCCAGACCAGACCATCGGTATCTTTGTGATTTCACTTTCCGGACGACTTCCGTATTCCATCACGACACGGCGGAAGGCCTGATCGGCGAGAATACGGGTAAAATCGTTGACGCCGCCATTGCCTTCAGTCTTGCCGACGACGGCCACGACCTGATCGGCCGTGAAAAGACCGCTGGCGATACACTCATCCAGACCGGACGCGTCCTGAACCGTCTTGAGTTCGATCTTAGCGACTTCAATGGCCATTGCTGGTTACCCTCTTATGGTCCTATGGGCTGCTACGGCCGCTGACGGCCGGCTCGGCTGTCACCTGTATATTACCGAGTTGTCCTTTCCGAAAATTCCATCCGGCTTAGATTGGTATCGTAGGGCAGAATCTTCGCATCATTGAAAGAGATGATTACAATCCTGCACGCGCTCGGAATGTTCGCCGCCAACATGTTTAAGTCGCGGAGTCGGCTTGAAGCCGAGAACCTTTTTCTCCATCATCAGCTCGATATTGTTTTGCGGCATGCGCCTGTGTGTACCGAAAACCTCATCCGGGGTCGATTTTGGTTTTCGCAAGCAAAATTCCCTGTTCCTCCGCCGGAATTCCCTGTTCCTCCAAAATATTTCCCTGTTCTATTGCGTAGGGAATTTCGCTGCAAGTCTCTGAACTTTCTCGCGTGTCAGCTTTCAAAATCACGTCAAGAGCGCGAATTCGACGAAATTCCCTGTTCTTTTCCCTGTTAGCAGGGAATTTGGGAGTAGAGACGGGTTCGACTACGACTGCGTCCGCCACCACCCAGTCCCAGTTTTCGCCGACATCTAGAGACTTGCCGAATTCGCCCGCTGTTGGCGGGCTTTTTCAATGCGCGCTTGTGTTCCTCCAGTCTCCGCAGAGGGCAGACGGGGCAATTCGGGCGTCTGTCTCCGCGCCGAAAATTCCCGTTCCTGGCGCCGAAAAGCTGTGGTGTCGAGAGCTTCACCTCATAGCTGTCGTCTGCTCGGCAGGACGCTTTTCTTGGACCAGAAGCATCGCGTGAACGGCTTCGGCTGCAAGCTGGCGCGGCTGCAGGCCGAGTGTGCGTTGTTCGTTATTGGCGGTGAGAATCAACTCGGCGCCAGACCAAGCCGTTCGAACTGGAGCGACCATTCTGCCGGCGCGTCGCGCAAGGCAGCAACGCCAATGCCACGGGGCAGCCGTCCCTCGATGGCGGCCTTGACCAGAGCAGGCGCGATGAAGGCAAGAGAGATCGTCATGTTGACGTGGCGTACGCTGCGTCTCTGGCGAGCGGAGATCTGCTCGACCGTTGTAGTGCCGGCGACGATCTCATCGAGCCAGGCGCGCCCGCGGGCGATCGATTTGAGTAGCGCCGCGCGACGCTCGAATTTGATCGGCCGCACGCGGTGTCGTTCGATGGCTGCCGGCAACAAGATCTCCTTGAACCTCTTAGGCGGCGGCTTGGTCCACGGGATCAGCAGGGAAGGGGCGCGGTCCCCGGCTGCAGCTTGATCTGCATCACCCTCCTGCTGCCTGTCGTCGCGAGCCTTCAGGCAAACCGCCAGTTCACTATTACGCACTTCGATCCGGGCGACATCCGCGAGGAGGCCGGTTCGATCTGTCGTATCTTTGTGCTCGGGGGTGATGTGCCGACGATGCTCCTCGATCGTCTTGGTCACGGCCATCTCGATCTCGGCGGCAGGAACACGGACGATGGCTCCGGCCGGCGGCTTGGCGAGGCCGCGCAAATAGGGCTGCGACACGTAATATCGATATCGCAGGCCGAGCTTGGTGGCATGGGTCGGGATCATGGGGTTGCCGGCAGCATCGAACAGGAGCCCTCGAAGGGGAGCCCCATTGCTGGTCCGGGTCGTGACGTGATGCGACCGTTGCTCGGTGAGACGCACTTGTACGGCATCGAACAGCGCACGGTCGAGCAGCGGCGGCTGGGGACCAGGGCAGATCTCGCCCTTGTAGGCGACCTCACCGATGTAGAACCGGTTGCGCAGGAGGTAGAAAAGGGGGCCTTGGGTGAAGGGCACGCCGCCGCGCGTCTTGCCGTTCGACAACTGGCGGATCCTCGTGCGGATGTCACGCTCACGAAGCTCCAGCACCAGCCGGTTGACGCTGCCGAGAGCGAGGTAGCGCTTGAAGATCAGGCGGACCCGATCGGCTTCTTCTTCGACAATCGAGAGCTTACCGTCCTTGAGTGCATAGCCCAGCGGCACCATCCCACCGACCCACAGCCCCTTGCGCTTGGAAGCCGCTACCTTGTCGCGGATGCGCTCGGCAGTGACCTCCCGCTCGAATTGAGCGAAGGACAAGAGCACGTTCAGCGTGAGCCGGCCCATGGAAGTGGTCGTGTTGAACTGCTGCGTGACAGAGACGAACGACACCCCGTGCGCATCGAACAGCTCGACGAGCTTGGCAAAATCGGCGAGCGACCGCGTCAGGCGGTCGACCTTGTAGACGACGATGACCTGAACCTTGTGCGCCTTAACGTCCGCCAAGAGCCGTTGCAAAGCCGGCCGGTCGGTCGAGCCGCCGGAGAATCCACCGTCGTCGTAGCGCGTTCGCACCTGCGTCCAGTGTGCGTGCGCCTGGCTGCGGATATAGGCGGATGCAGCATCGTACTGGGCGTCCAGCGAGTTGAACTCCTGATCGAGGCCGGAGTCGGACGACACCCGCGTGTAAATGGCGCAGGGGATAGGTTTGTTGGAGCGAGTCACGGACTGGCCTCCGGCTGCTTCCTGTCGCGCAAGCCAAAGAACCGGGGCCCGTTCCACTTGGTCCCGGTGATGGCCTTGGCGATTTCAGAGAGACTGCTGTAGGTCCGCTCCTGCCACGCGAAGCCGCCGTCGAGCACCATGACCCTGTGGTGCTGCCCGCCCCACTCGCGGGTCAGCACCGTGCCGGGCGACAGGTCGCGCATCCGCCGCTCGAACGCCTGCGTCAGGGGTACGGCCGCCTGCTTGGAGGGCGTTAAGTCGATCCGTTCTAGAAAGCGCACTGTCTCGGCGTCCAGGTCGCCCACCACCTCGGCCTGCAGACGATAGGCGAGCATCGCAAACAGGAGATGCCGGGCAAGGTGGGGTGAGGCGTTGTGCCCGAAGCTGGTCCGCCAGCGAGCGCGCAACGCTTTGACGTCGAGACCGCGCAAGCGCGCGATCTCGGCTTCGATCGAGGAGACTTGGGGAACCTCCGCAGCGATCCTGGCCCGCGGCATGGCCGTCAGGACTTGTGACTGTCTGACTTCGTTTCCGCTGGCTTCGAACCATACCCGCTAGTGATCCGGTAGACACGGACGCCTTCGACGACCGCCGATTCCAGTTTGAGCTTGAGACGTTTCTTCACGACCCCCGCAAGAAATCCGCGCACCGAGTGCGACTGCCAGCCGGTCGCTTTTTCGAGCGCAGCGATAGTCGCGCCACCAGGCGAGCGCAGTATCTCTATTGCTGCTGATTGCTTCGTGCCGGACCGGATGACTGCACCGCGGCTGCCCTGCTGCCTCGTTTTCTTAGTCTTCGGGCGCTTGCTCGATGATGATGCCGCGGATCTTGCTTTGGTCCGCTTCTTTGTCGCCTTTCGCATTGGGATCTCCTTCGGTTCAACGCAGCCATCCGGCTGCACCGCCGAAGCCCCGCAAAAGCCCATAAGCCGGCGGGGCGAGATCCCGGAACGGAAAAAGCGCGCCGGAAGCAAGCACAGTAGCGCTCCGATTGCACCGAATTGCCAGCCCTTTCTGGATAATCTTGTTGCTCAGATTGCCCGCTCTATTTGCCGAAAAAAGCCAGTCGCTTCTGGATAATCTTCTTTTGGCCCTTCCTGAGTATCAAAGCAGCTGACTCTTAATCAGCGGGTCCAAGGTTCGAGTCCTTGTGCGCCCACCAGTACTTAGCTGGAATTGGGGCGGCAAAAAATCTTCAAAAGTAAAGCCCGCGACAAGAACGAGTCGCGAACCCGATAATCAAGGAGATTCCGTGAAGGCGATAGACGCAATGCTCGTATGGACCCCTGATCGGGCGCCTTTCGAACGCGCGCGCAGTAAGGGGAAGGTCGCTGTGGTGACGATCCCCGAGCCTCCAGCGACGCGCGAACTTATGTGTTCGGTCGGCGCTTGCTCTCTCGATTGGACCGAAGCGAATGATGCAGGCCGCAAAGAGCTTATGCAGGGGTACGTCACCGAAATGATCCACCACGACAACATTCCGGAAGCGGCAGTTCGCCAGGAAATTTCGAAGATTGACGAGTACTCGAATTTTCCGTTCTCCACGGCCAAGCCTGAGCCCGAAGACGAATAGGGCCGATTTGAGCAGTGCTTTTCGCGGCATCGTTTCTATGGCGGAAACGCGATAACCTTATTCTGATTCGTGGTCGGTCCCGATGTATGAAGCTCGGAAAATTTGCAATTTTCTGATTGCGCGTACTGACGCGCAATTTGAACTGACTAATTTGCGTCTAAACAAGCATTTGTATTTCATCCAGGGCTGGAGCTTAACGAGCCGTCCGGGTGGACTGATACGAAATCATTTTCTGGCATGGAAACTTGGTCCGGTTATTCGGCCAGTGTTCGACACCTTCAAAGTATATGGCGAGTCAAAAATCACAGAGCCAGCGCGGTATCTTGATTACCTATCCGGCCAAACCAGACCCGTTTCTTACGATGATATCAAAGCCGAAGACGCCGAAATTATTGCGCGCGTTTTCGAAAGTTATGACCGTTTCACCACAAGCCAATTAGTTGAAATGTCGCATGAACTCGGCGGCCCTTGGGATGTCGTGTATCAGGCGTGGTCGAAGGATAATCGGCTTAACCTTCGCATTCCGAATGAGCTGATTCGGAAACATTTTTTGAAAGAGGCCGGTGGACAAGTGCGCCATTAGTGCTTGCTGTGGGCAGACGAATCGTATGATTTTGGGTACCATGGACCGAAATTGAATTGGAGAGTTCCCCTATGGCGGGGCATGGAAGATATTATGAATTGGTCGATGTGCCGAAATTCGCGCTGCCGAACGTGCTTTCGCTTCAAGCCGAACCAACATCTTTCAATTTAGCTGAGCGGACCATCGGCGGCGGGTTCATGTCGTACGGCCAAATCTGGCCGCGTTTCGATATCTTGGTCAACGGACTAGCGACCGACGCCTTCATTGATGGCGCTTTCAACTCCTACGAAGCTGAGTGGAAGAACAAGGCCATTCGAGACGCTTACCGGCTCTTGCGCGACCTTTTCGGCGGCAAGGGCAGTTGGTATCGGATGCCCAATATTCGTACCTATGTTCTAGGATGCTGGTTCAAAACGAGCATCAAAGGATTTTGGGTTCATGAAGGCAAAGTTTTCGCGGTTCTAATCAATGCGCGAAAGGGTCAGCCGCTGAGTCAAAACGATGTTCGTTTCCTTGCTCGCGGCGTCTACGAACTGCACTGCATTGACGATCCCAACAACCCGACGCCGCTGATTGTTGATCTAGGTCTTCATTCAGAAGACGAGGAAAGGAAAACGCGCGTCTATGAAGTGCCGGTCGAAGAAGCCATCTCTCTTGAAGCTTTCGAAGCGGCAGTTCGCGAGTTCTTGATCGCGTTGAATTTGGCGGGTATTTCGTCGCCGCCACCGCCGGAAGTGGAACATATTCTGGACCTGTTTCGGCGCTAATCGGGGCGAAAGAATGCAGTTCTAAGCCCGGCTATCGCGCCGGGCTTTTTTGTTTCTACTAGGACGCGAAAAAGTTTTTAGCCTATCCTTGCTCGTCCGGAGGACTAGGGCATGGGCTGGCGAGCGTGGGACGCATACGAACGGGGCGCCGAAGAACGACGGCATGCGTTGCCGTGGCGTGAGCGGTATAGCTGGCGCGGAATAATCGTCTTTGCGTTGATCCGACCAGGCGATGTGCCTGCGTCGGATTCACCGTGCTTTCGAGCAAGTTCTGACTCTGGCGTTATTCCCGCGTCAAATAACTAGACTGATACAAAGCGGAATACTGCATATGAAAATCACCGATGCGCGAGTTTGGAATTACAAATGCTTTGAGGATAGCGGTCGCATCCAAATTGGTGAAACTAGCACGGTCTTGGTTGGACAAAACAGTGCAGGCAAGACTGCATTTTTAGAGGCATTGAGTGTTGGTACGTTGCAAGAAAAACCTCATAGAAAGCCGGGCACTGGGGAATTTCCGTACATACCTGCTCCTGGCTCAAAAGTTGCATTTACAACGACGCTGAGTGGCGCTGAATTACAACATCGTATCTTAGCCAAGGGGGGCAATTTCACAATTCCGGCGGCTAGCACAGACCCGCCAGGATACACACGTTTTATAGATAACTTATTTCGAGCGCCAAGCTTAGAGTTTAGGTTGACATTTACTGCGGGTGGCTCGTGGGGGAGCGATGTAAAGCCTTCTCATCAACTTTGTCCGAGTGGTGCAAACGTGGTTGGCGCGCGAATTTCGGTAGATAATTCTCGACGCTCATGGAAGTTCGAAGGCACGCAGAAAGGCGACGACTTTCCGAACTTTGTTGGGGATGCATTGCGCCGCTCAATTTACGTTTTCCGCGCTGAACGAATGAACATCGGAGAGTCCGCGATAAGCGATAATCCCGAATTGCTACCAGATGCGAGCAATTTGCCATCAGTCTTGCTGCATCTCCCCGGTAATATGGCTGCGCATCAACAATATCTAAAATATCTGCGTGAAGTCTTTCCAATTATTTATGGAGTCGCCGCAAGCCCAGTATCGACTAATCGCGCTAGAATTGCAGTGACCATGAATGATCCCGCCGCAGGGACAGCAAGACCTGGAATTGATGTTCCACTTCAGGATAGCGGCACAGGCATTGGTCAAGTTCTTGCCATGCTGTACGTTGCCGTGACTGCTCCTGCACCACGTATCATTGTCATAGATGAGCCAAATAGTTTTATTCATCCCGGAGCAGTGAAGAAATTATTGGCAATCCTGCGAACGCTTCCGCACCAATATATAGTCTCCACCCATTCGCCTGATATTATACGTACGCTTGATCCGGCGTATATCCACTTGACCAAGTGGGAAGGAACGGCAGCAGTGTTCCAAACGCTCGATCGGGCAAAGGTGGCAGACCAACGCCAATTGCTTACCGAACTAGGCGTTCGATTGTCGGACGTATTTGGCGCAGATAACGTCCTTTGGGTCGAAGGCCCAACAGAAGAGCATTGCTTCCCTTTATTGCGAGATCATTTGCGAATATCGGCACCTACAACGTCTATCGTTCCGATGATCGCCATTGGTGATTTGGAGGGGCGACGTAGACCGCGTGCTGCTCTTGCTTGGGAACTATATGAGCGCTTATCAGCCGGAACCGCTCTAGTTCCTCCTGCTATGGCCTTCAGCTTTGATCGAGAAGGCAGAACACCTGCCGAAATGGAAGACATGACGCGGCGCTCAAAGGGTGTTGTGCATTTCTTGCCAACAAGAACATACGAAAATTTCCTGATCGATGCAGACGCTATCTATTTTGTGCTCAGGGAAGTAATGGAGGGTGAAAACAAACCAAGTCTCGAAACAATTGCCGATTGGCTTCGGGCCCGCGCAAGGCGAGAACGAATAAAGATAGCGGATTATTCGTTCTTTTCAGTTGACGGGGCACGAGTGTTGCACGATGCGTTTTCAACTTTATCGGGGGCTACAGTCGAATACCGAAAGACAATTCATTCCGTCGCACTTACGAAATGGCTACTTGCAAATAAACCAGAACATATGACTGAACTTCTGGAATATGTACGTGGGTTGTTCGCGGTCTCTAGCAATGGCTAGGCGCATTGCATGTGTGGAATGTCACCCTCCGAACCCACTGTAGTGTCGCCTACGCTTTTCCATCAATCCGATCAATTAGTGCCGGATCATTGTCCGGCGCACGCGAGCTATTGACGCACGTCGATACCGGCCAAACTTGCAAATAATCATCGGGCGCTGGCCGAAGCAATTCGCTTCCGGCAGTGCAATCGAGCCATTTGTCAAAGTCTTTCGTCCCCAATAGGACCGGCATTCGATCATGTATCTTGGCGGCTAGCCTATTAGCTTTGGTTACAATTAGCGTACATGACTTCAGAGACTTGTCCTTTCCGAAAATTCGATCCGGCCTGGATTCGCGTGCCCGGGCAGAATCGTCGCATCATGAAGGGCGATGTTTGCGATCCTTCATGCCCTTGGAATGGTCGTCGCGGACCTGGTCAAGTCGCGCGTCCGACTTGAAGCCGAGATATTGCTTCTTCGGCATCAGTTGAACCTTGCATTGCGGCACGCGCCGCCGCGGGTTCGACTGCACGGTGGTGATCGCGCCTTCATGGTTTGGATGGTTCGTTTATGGCCGAGCCTGCTTGATGTGGTCCACGTGGTTCAGCCGGAGACCGTGCTGCGATGGCACCGAGCGGGGTTCCGTATCTATTGGCGCTGGAAGTCGCGGAAGCGGGTAGGGCGGCCGAGGATTGACCGGGGACTGCGGGATCTGATTCGGCGGATGAGCCAGGAAAATCCGCTTTGGGGCGCATCCCGCATCCACGGCGAGCTGTTGATGCTGGGCTTTGGGGTCGCCCAGTCGACAGTGTCGAGATACATGGCGCGCTGCCGATGGCCTCCGTCCCAGAGCTGGAAGACGTTTCTGCGCAATCACGCCAATGCGATTGCGGCGATCGATTTGTGCATCGTTCCGACGGTGACGTTTGAACGGCTGTTTGCCTTCCTGGTCGTTGGCCATGACCGACGGCGGCTGCTACGGATTGAGGTGACCAAGCATCCGACGGCGGAATGGTTGGCCCGCCAAATCACCGAGGCGTTTCCCTGGGCTACGGCGCCGAAATATCTAATCCGCGACAATGACGGCGGCTATGGACATGTCTTCACCGGCCGGGTGAAGGCGATGGGGATTCGCGACCGGCCGATCAGTCCGGGTTCACCGTGGCAAAATGGCATAGCCGAACGATACAACGGATCGGCGAGATCGCAGCAATGCCGATCCTGGGCGGATTACACCACCAATACGTTCGGATATGATTTTCGGAAAGGACAAGGCCGAGCGCCGCTTCATGCGTGCCAGTCAACGCTTCCGCCGAATTTGGAATACTTGGCAGAACGTCATCGGGAAATCACTCACCACAGGAAGCCCTCGCGCAGTTGACTCACACCTGCTGCCAAAGCGAACTAACCGCGGCTTTCTTAGGCGACATTGAGTCTTTGGATAATATCTATTCTTGGAGGGATTAGAGCCGTTATGCCGTCCTCACCGCGCGAAACCCCGCAAGTCGCCGCCAGCATCGAATATCGGTTCATTCCGCGCCCGGGCGGGCTCGCGCCGGAATTCCAGCCGCTGAAGGAAACGTCGCTGCGGTTCCTGTCGATCAAGCCGATCGACGGATTGGAGATCGAAGGCGCCTTGTGGGAGCCGGCGAACAAACCGGTTTCCGATACGATCTTGATCGTGATGGTGCACGGCAGCGGCGGCAGCTACCGCGGACCGCCGGAGAATGCCCTCGGCCCAAGGCTCGCGGCGAAGGGATACGCGGCCCTGGCGATCAACACGCGCCAGCACGATGACAGGCTCAATACGGACAATTTCTACGACGTCCGGCGCGACATCGACGCCGCCGTGCATGTCGCGCGATCGCTGGGCTACCAAAGGCTGGTGTTGCAAGGACACAGCCTTGGCAACATCCAGGTCCAGTTCTACGCGGCGACGAACTGGGATCGCGATATCAAGGCCGTCATTTTGCTGGGCGCGTTCGCCGATCTGCCTTGGAAGTCCCGGAATATGCTCGTGCAGGACGAACAGCGCTTCCGCGCGCTGATCGACGCTTCGCTCAAGGCTCTGCGCGACGGCACCGCGGACCAGGTGCTGCCGGTGAAGATGCGCTTCTCGATCCCGGTCAATCCCTCTCCCGTCGAGGCGCCGATGACCGGGCAACACTTCCTCACCTATCGATGGGACAGAACCAGCACCGCCGACGGCACATTCTGGATTCACCGTATTCCGTATCCAATTCTGATGGTGCGCGACCAGGCGGATGCTTCGATCGCGTCGTTCGAGCCGCACATGCTGCTGAGCGCCGCGAATTCGGGAGGGACACTCGCGCCCAAGGTCGATTTTGTCCTGCTTCCCGACCCGCAGCCGGTTTCACTCAAGGGCCATTACTTCCAAGGCAATGAACAGGCCCTGACGGATACGATCGACACGTGGCTTGCGGATCAGCAATTATGATCGATGCGGCCCGCGGCACTGACCTGACCTGGCTTTTTTAGACCAAGCGTTGTGAGAGAATGGCTTGGAAAGGAGCTGGTCATGTCAGGGTATTCACTTCGGCGGCTATTAATTGCGCTTCAGATATTCGGCGAGCCCGATTTCGAGCATGGCCGCTGCCGTCGTCTTCAGCGTTTCGAATTCGTCGCGCGCCAGTTGGTATAGGTCCAAGAATGTTTCGGGGCTCATTGCCGCTTGAATTCGAAGAATCTCAGCATGGGGCGGTAGAGTAGGCCAGCGGCGCGGCGCGTCCGGCGGTCGTTGCCGCATTTCGTCGAGCCCGCGATAGACCATATAAGCCGCGACCTGAGAGGCCGGTTTGCCATTATTGACCGCGAGGCTTTGGATCTGGAAATCCACTTCGGCACGCACGGGGATGCCGACCCGCTTTTTCAGGCGGTCGCGTTCAATCGAGTATGGTTTGACGTGGCCCATCATGGCGAAATTCTACCACGTCCGCGCGCCGGTTCGAACTAACGTTTCGACCACTTGACCCCGAACGGCAGTTTTTTGCGACCCCATTCAGTGCTGCTGCCTGCGCTCCGATATTGCCCGCATTACTTTTTCCGGCGAAAAGGACCCGATCACCCCACCCTATTTATTTGGGCCAACAAATTCGCGGCCGGACAATTTCCAAGGTCCAAGATGATGCTTCCCTAAGTCCAATGAATTTTGTCCCCTTCGAAGGGAAGGTATGTCCCCTTCTCAACTTATCCTTTATCCATAGAAGGGGACAGGTTAAAACCCGAACTCTGTCCCCTTCTGTAGAAT
>Ga0307442_1000309_pt1 | contig 23172 bp, 23 predicted proteins | sample SalMarWE160430MG_FD_202143 | JGI IMG/M metagenome (GOLD analysis project Ga0307442, IMG submission 202143) | Salt marsh sediment microbial communities from the Plum Island Ecosystem LTER, Massachusetts, United States - WE1604-30 | ecosystem: Environmental > Aquatic > Marine > Intertidal zone >...
GAACACCGTTATCACTAATCAGTATGTTTGCGGAAACCCTGGAAATGAATAGAGTAAACTCAGAAGAAAAGAAAAAAGAATATTATTCGATCATAAGCCAGGAAGCAAACCGTCTCGGCAGGATTGTTAACAACATATTGAACTTTTCGAGAATGGAAGAGGGCAGGAGAAAATTCAATATGGAAAACAAAAATGTAAATGAACTTGTTGAAAGAATTTATAATAACTACAATTTCCATTTAAAGAATAAAGGATTCAATTTTGATTATAAATTAGCTAACAATCTTCCCGAAATTAGAATTGATGAAGAGGCTGTATCGGAAGCGCTGATAAATCTTATAGATAATGCGGTTAAGTACAGTAACGAGAGGAAAGAAGTACATATTACAACCGGGAAAGATGATGTGTATGTTTTTATTGAAGTTATGGATGAAGGGATAGGCATCGCGCCCGAAGAACAGAAAAAAATATTCAACAAGTTTTACAGAGTTTCAACCGGTTTGGTTCATAATACAAAAGGTACCGGACTCGGTCTTACCCTGGTTAAATATATTATGGATGCCCATAACGCTGAAATTAAAATTGATAGTAAAATCGAAAGCGGCAGTAAAATAAAATTATTATTTCCTGTTGAACAAAAATAACAGAAGAAGTTTTTATGACTAAAATTTTAATTGTTGAAGACGAACCGAATATGAGAATAGGACTTAGGGATAACCTGGAATTCGAAGGTTACAATGTCGACATAGCCGAAGATGGCGAAGAGGCTTTGTATAAGATCAGGAATAATGAATACAACCTGGTTCTCCTTGATGTAATGCTGCCTAAAAAATCAGGTTTTGATGTTTGTAAAACAATTAGAAAAGATGGAAATAAAGTTCCGGTAATTTTACTTACAGCCAAAGGGGAAGAAATTGATAAAGTGCTGGGATTAGAACTTGGTGCAGATGATTATGTTACTAAACCTTTCAGCCTTAGAGAACTATTAGCAAGAATTAAAGCTGTTCTGCGAAGAGGTAGTGCAGAATCAGATAATTCTCCCGAAGTGCAAATAGGGTATTTGAAAGTTGATTTCTCTGGATATAAAGCATTTGTTAAAGATGAACAAACACAGATGTCGCATAAAGAATTTGAGATTCTACATTATTTATGGGATAAAAGAAACAATACTGTAAGCAGAGACGATTTGTTATCCAATATTTGGGGTTATGATGAAGCCCCCACAACAAGAACAGTTGATAATTTTATTGTTAAGCTGAGACAAAAAATAGAAAAAGATCCTAATCATCCACAGTTTATTTTAACAGTTCATGGGGTAGGTTATAAACTTGTAATATAAGTCACTTCTAAAGTCTCTGTGCGATGGAAGTTAGTAATTTCTGGTTATCCATGACAACTTTTTACATTTCTTTACCTGCAAATGACACACGTTGCATTTGTCCTCCTTAGGTTTCTGACGGAAACATTAAACTACTTATTATAAGGAGGTATAAAAATGAAATCCAATAAATTGACAGTATCGTGGTTAATAATCGCTGTTTTTATATTAACAGCATTTATTTCAGCGACTTCGGTAGATGCACAGGAAACTTCTATCAGCAATATCACTTCGGGTAAATATGCCCTGAAAAATCTTTTAGCAGGTATTCAGTCGCAGAATGAAGGAGTTAGGAGAAGCAGCATCTACTTTGCGGGTAAGTACAAAATAGCAGAAGCTGAAAAGACTTTAATTGATCAGCTGCACAGAGAAAAAAATGCAGGAACGAGAATATTGATTGCCCTTGTTCTTTACGAGATGGGAAGTGTTGATGGCTTACTTGAAGTTAAAAAACTTTCTAAAGAAGATATTGATCCAAAAGTAAGAAGAATGAGCACTCAAATTTACTATGAATATCTTATAAATGATCCGGATAAATCATTATCTTCTAATTAAAGAGTTTTATTGTTGTAGTGTAATATTGATTTGGTTCACATAAAAACCAGCATTTGTAGCAGGATGGAAATTTGAAAATAATTAAAAAAATCAGTGTAAAGAAAGTAATTACTCTCATTTTTGTTGCTTTTTTACTGGGCATCAATCCTGGTTGCGATTTTAATGAAAAGCAAAATTCGGACGGTGATCATGTAATTGACCTTGAAGGTAGTTGGAAGTTTTCAATCGGTGATGATTCTGCCTGGGCTTCTCCTGATTTCGATGATAAAGACTGGGAAGAAATTAAAGTTCCATCCAGTTGGGAAAATGAAGGATATTACGGCTACAATGGTTTTGCCTGGTACAGGAAAACTTTTAAGATCTCTAGCGATTTTAGAGACAAGGATCTGTATTTGAATCTTGGTTATGTTGATGATGCTGATGAAACATATTTTAACGGCACTTTAGTTGGTATCTCCGGTGGTTTTCCTCCGTACTATTTAACAGCTTATACTGCTTTCCGAAAGTATTATATTCCAAAACAATTAGTAAAGCAGGGGGATAATACAATTGCTGTACGAGTATATGATATTCAACTTGAAGGTGGAATAATCAAAGGTCCTGTTAGAATTTATAGTACAGAACAGAATAAAAGTCTTTCAGCAGATTTGATTCCGGATATAAATTTATCGGGTGTCTGGAAATTTGAAACGGGTGATAATCCAGAATGGAAAGAAAAAAAGTTTGATGATTTTTCATGGAAAAATATTTTTGTTCCCGGAGTGTGGGAAGCGCAGGGATTCGGCGGTTATGATGGTTTTGCCTGGTATAGAAAGTCTTTCAGTATGCCGGATAAATACGCAGGTACTAAAATGATTCTCTTATTGGGTAAGGTCGATGATATAGATCAAACGTTTATTAACGGAAGTCTTGTTGGAGAGACAGGCGATTGGAATTTTAACAAGATACCGAGAAGCTTTAATCAAAATAATGAATGGGAAATTTTCAGAGCCTACTTTATACCTGAAGGGATTTTGCAAGCCGGAGAAGAGAACACCATTTCTGTAAGAGTTTATGATGGAATGGTTGATGGCGGTATTTATGACGGACCAATTGGATTAATAACTCAGGAAGAATATACCGCTTACTGGAAAAACAGAAAGCGTGATTAGTTTAAGTTATTCCGGTTATTTAAATCCCAACCTGTTGCATATCCCGAGAAAAATAAAAATCACAATGCAGCCTCCGAATAAAACATCGGATGCATAATGTGCACCTATAACAACCCTGCTTAAACCGACAATCAATCCCCACAAGATAATTATAATAAGTAAAGCAGATCTCAATCTTTTATTTGAAGCAGGCACCAGCATTAAAAGAGGCAAAATCATCCATGCCATTGCACTATGTCCCGATGGAAAAGATGTATTGCCGTTTATTCCGTTCGGAATAAACCAGGGCGTGAAAGCTGAGTAAAAAGAATCCAGATCTCTAAATCTTACTCTTCCCCATAAATGTTTAATCGGCTGGATTGTTAAAAGATATCCGAATAAACCCAGCAGAACACTTACTTTTGCAAACCTGAATGATCTTTCAGAAAACTTGATTTTCCTTATAGGAAGAATTAAAAGCAAATTAAAGAAGGCAAGAATCAGGATCATTATCCAGCGGTAATCCTGCAGAAAAGTATAATCGTTGGTTGTGCCGGAATAAATAACAACAAAAATAAACCGTGACAGGTATATTGCAGCACAGAAAAGAAATATTAAAACAAAAAGTTTTCTAAACTGAAGAACGGGACGTAATTTAGATAAGTAAATATGTGTTCCGAAAAACAAAACCAGTAAACCGGGAAGTTCACCATATCTCTGTAGGAAATCCGCCCAGCCGGATTGCCTGTTTACGATTGATGTAGAGATTTGAAGATCCGTAAAAGCGAAATAACCTGCAAGCACGGCACAGAAAAAAATAAGATTATATATAAAGCTAATCCTGATCATCATTTTAAATTCGTATAATTCTCATCCAAAAAATATTTCCATCATCGCAAATTTCATACTAAAGTAAAAAATCCCCCTTTTTCGTCAATTTGATTGCTGTTAAATTAAAACTCCACAAATAAAACAGTATTTACTTTGAAATCAAAAAGTAGAAAAGCTTTTATAATACCCTTACGAGTATTTTATCTTTCTGCTCTATCACACGGTGTATTGCTGGCACTGCTTTCTTTAATAACAATGGATGATATTTATCAAAAACATCTCTCTTATAATTCGGTTTTTTTCTCAGAATTCCGGTATAAAAAACCAGCCGGAGAAATTAAGCCTAAACCATTCAAGAGAAAAATAACTATTAATAAAGAAAACAAAGAATCGGAGTTGGAAACTTCTCCGCAAAATAATATTAATCCAATTGCTTTTATAGACCCCGTTAAAAGTGAGGCAGATACGACCATCTCTGAATCGGAAAAGATCGAAACCGGTAATCAGTATTTAAATTTCTCGCGCTCACTTCTGGATTCACTATTAGTCATTAATCCCGGTTACACTAAATTAATTCTTAAAGAAAGAATTAAAAACTTAAAAGATACTGTTTCCATTCGTCTGGAATGGGAAAAAAGAATAAATGATGAAATCCACAAATACCTGCGCGAATACTATCCGGAGGGTTCGGAAAACGCAATTAATAAATACACTGGTCCGGGAATAAATATTCCGATTGACGATTTAATTGAGATTATGAAGGGAATTTTCTAAGCAACTCATCAGTTATAATTTAAACTTCAAAAAAACAACGGGGAAAATGTTTACAATTCTCTTGACAAGCACAGGAATCTATCGTATATTTACGATGAACGATAAAGAAAGTTTATAAAATGGCTGTCTCTAAGAAAACAGAATTTACACAGGAAGATATCTGGCTGGCTGATGTTGCGAAAGCGCTCTCGCATCCTGCAAGAATCAGGATTCTTAAAATCCTTAATAACATAAGTTCCTGTATGGTCGGGAATATAGTCGATCAGTTGCCGCTTGCGCAGGCAACGGTATCGCAGCATCTTAAAGAGCTTAAACGTGTCGGACTGATCAAGGGTGAAATAGACGGACCGAAAATTTGTTATTGTGTAAACAATAAAAGTCTTATTAAAGCAAAGAATGCTCTTGATAAATTGTACTCGAAAATTGGTTGTTGTTAAATAAAAATAATAGGAGCAAAAATGCAAACATCGGAAGAAATAAAACAGGTTGTTAAGGAGAAATACAGTGAAATCGCAGTTCAGAAAAAACATGGATGTGGCTGCGGCTGCGGATCATCGAAGGTCGTCGATTATTCTATGATCGGGGATGATTACTCGAAGATTGAAGGTTATGTTGCGGATGCCGATCTTGGTTTGGGCTGTGGTATACCAACGGAATTTGCCGGGATCAAAAAAGGTGATACAGTTGTCGATCTTGGTTCAGGTGCTGGAAATGATGTTTTTGTATCCAGGGCAATCGTTGGAGACGAAGGAAAAGTAATTGGTCTGGACTTTACGCAGGAGATGATAGACAAGGCAAATGAGAACAAAGCAAAGACAGGTTATAAAAATGTCGAGTTTTATCTTGGTGAAATTGAATCAATGCCTTTTGAAGATAATATTGCCGACGTTGTTGTAAGTAATTGTGTGTTAAATCTTGTGCCTGATAAGAAGAAAGCTTTTTCGGAAATAAACAGGATCTTAAAACCAGGTGCACATTTTTGTGTTTCAGATATTGTTATCAAGGGCGAATTAAATCCCGAATTGAAGAAATCAGCAACAATGTATGCAGGCTGTGTTGCCGGAGCTTTACAGCAGGATGAGTATCTGAATGTAATCAAACAAGCAGGATTCCAAAACATCGAAATAAAAAGAACTAAAAATGTCGATCTGCCTGATGAAATTCTTAAAGAATATTTGGATGAAGAAGGAATTAATCTTTATAGAAATAAAGTTGAAGGAATTTTCAGCATTACGGTTGTTGGTTATAAAAATTCTTAAATCACAATTGACAAGCTTCAAATAGTAAATAAATTCCAATATCTATTTTTTTAAGTTTATTATTTGTTGATTGAATTTTGTTTGTGATTTGGTTTTTGAAGTTTGGAATTTTTTATAAGCTAAAGTTGAGAATGAAGAGAATATTGATACTTTGTACCGGTAACTCCTGCCGCAGCCAGATGGCGGAAGGATTTTTAAAGACGTTAAATGACGAACTTGAAGTTTATTCCGCAGGGACAAAACCGGCAGAAAATGTTAATCCTTTCGCTGTTAAAGCAATGAAGGAAATCGGGATCGATATCAGTGAAGGGGTGGCTGAAAATGTTGATAAATATTTATCACACTCTTTTGATTATGTAATTACTGTTTGTGATAACGCAAAAGAAACATGTCCTGTTTTTATGGGAGATGTGAAACATAAATTTCATATTGGATTTGATGATCCTGCTGATGCTGTCGGAACAGAAGAGGAAGTTATGCCGGTTTACAGGAGAGTTAGAGATGAAATCAAAAAAGAGTTTCTTAAACTTTATCAAAATGAATTACGAAAGAATGATTGAATGGTAGAACGGATGAATGAAAATATTTCCAATAAAATCATTCAAACATACAGTCATTCATCCGTTCAAGCGCGGACTACAAAGAGCAACCTATATGAAAATCTGAAGGGACCTATATGAAATCCCGCTTAAAAATTTTAGACCGTTATCTCACCCTCTGGATTTTTCTTGCAATGATTGTGGGGGTCGGTTCCGGATATTTTATTCCGTCGATAGTGAAATTCTGGAATCAGTTTCAATCGGGAACGACGAACATACCAATTGCTATCGGTTTGATTTTAATGATGTATCCGCCGCTAGCAAAAGTAAAGTACGAAGAATTAGGTGATGTTTTTCGAAATGTAAAAGTGCTTTCCCTTTCCCTTGTTCTTAACTGGATAATCGGACCGATACTAATGTTCGTTCTTGCAATTGTTTTTCTGCGTGATCTTCCGGCTTATATGGCAGGACTGATTTTAATCGGGCTTGCACGTTGTATTGCTATGGTAATTGTCTGGAACGATCTTGCAAAAGGTGACAGGGAATACGCTGCGGGTTTGGTTGCGTTCAACTCGATTTTCCAGGTGCTTTTCTTTTCGGTTTATGCTTTTGTGTTTTTAACCGTTATTCCTAAATGGCTGGGCTTGCAGACGTTTGATGTGAACATAACAATAGGACAAATTGCAGAGAGTGTTTTAATCTATCTTGGTATTCCTTTCTTTGCGGGAATGATAACACGCTTTGTTCTGTTGAAGCTGAAAGGAAAAGACTGGTACGAAAGAAAATTTGTTCCGAAGATTAGCCCGATAACTTTAATTGCACTCCTGTTTACTATAATTGTTATGTTCTCTCTGAAAGGCGAATACATTGTAAAAATCCCGCTGGACGTAATAAGAATTGCAATACCCCTAATACTTTACTTCCTTATAATGTTTTTTATATCATTTTACTTAAGCAAAAAGGCCGGCGCAGATTATCCTAAATCCGCAACACTTTCTTTTACTGCCGCAAGCAATAATTTTGAGTTAGCTATCGCAGTCGCCATTGCTGTCTTCGGAATAAACTCAGGCGAGGCATTTGCCGCTGTTATCGGTCCTCTTGTAGAAGTTCCTGTTCTGATTAGTCTTGTTAATGTTGCTTTGTATTTCCAGAAGAGATATTTTCAACCTCAGATTCAAACTAATTAATTGAATTTAAACCGGTTATGGCGTATATGGTAGAAATGATAAATGATCAGATTTTTGAGATCGAAGAAGATCAAACCATTCTTGAAGCTTCTCTTGCGGCAGGAATCCAGCATTACCATGTTTGCGGCGGCAGGGCAAAATGTTCTACCTGCAGAGTAATTGTTCACGAAGGCGAGAATTATTTAACGGAACAAAATCGTTCGGAGCTGAGATTAAGGAAAAGAAAAAGCTTTCCTGATAATGTAAGGTTAGCCTGCCAGACGAAAGTAACCGGCGGAAACGTAAAGCTTCAGCGAATAATAAAAGACATCACAGATCTTAATCTTTACGTTTACGGTAATTCCGTTGATGCACGACAGGGAATAGGTGAAGAAAGGGAACTGGCGTTGATGTTTGTTGACATTCGCAACTTTACACCTTTTATAGAGCAGCATTTACCTTTCGATGTAATTCATTTAATAAGAAGACTTAACTTTCTTTTTAATGAAGTGGTGGAAAAAGGCAAAGGCAAAATAATAGAATTTCTTGGAGACGGTTTTTATGCAGTCTTCGGTCTTGATGAGGAAATCGATACTGCTGTTCGTAATGCCGTTGAAACCGGGCATAAAATACTTAACGAGTTGAAGCAGCTGAACAAATCTTATATAAGTAAATATTTCGATATCGAGATCGAGGTTGGAATAGGTGTGCATTTCGGCAAGGTTATTCTTGGAGAAAAAGGAATCGGTGAGACGCAAATTCTTACTGCAATGGGTTTTCCTGTAAATGTTGCAGCGCGATTGGAAACTGCAACAAAAGAACTGAATAATAATTTTATTATTTCTGATGATGTTTACAAATTGCTCGATGGTGAAGCAAATCCTGCAGTGCAAAAACAAATTAAGCTAAAAGGAATAAGCGAACCGCTCTGTGTTCGTTTGATCGGGGAGGAATATTCGTTTGATTATGCAAAGATTGAGTGATTAATAAATAAATTTCATCATTCAGCATTTCTTGCCTGCCTGCCGGATAGGCAGGTTCAATATTCGACATTCTCTTGAATAATGAACACTGAATTTTGAATGTCGAACTCCGAAATTTTTATTTAAGATTACTCTGAACTTTATCTTCAATGTTTCCCATTCACAACCAATCCGGCATCTTTACACTGGTTGCATTCGAATTGTAAAGTAATGTGGTTAATATTGAATTTACTTTTTAGCAGCTTTTCTATTTTATCTCCCAGAACATTGCTTTTGCTTATTGTCATATCAGGCACGTTAATATGTGCTTCCAGATGAATATCATTTTCGCCAACCATCCAGATGTGTACGTGATGAATGTCTTCTACTTCTTCCAATCCCTCAACCGCGTTTTGAATTTCTTTAATGGATATTTCGGGGGGTGCACCTTCCATTAAAATATGTACAGCATCGAAAAGAATTTTAAAACTTTCCTGAGTTATGTAAATAGCTATTAAAATTGTAAGAACAGGATCAACCCAATAGAAATTCCAGAATAGAATTGCAAATCCTCCGAGTATAACAGCGGCAGAAGAAATCGCATCGGTTAGAAGATGAAGGTAAGATGATTTTATGTTCATGCTTGTGGCAGCATCCCGCTTTAAAAGCATAGTACCGACTATGTTTGCAATCAATCCTATCAAGGCAACAATTATCATTAAATTTCCTTTTATAGGCTCGGGATTCTGAAAACGCAATATAGCCTCATAAAAAAGATAAATCGATATTGCAACAAGAACAGATGAGTTTATTACAGCCGCAAGAATTTCCGCACGTTTATAACCGAATGTATGTTTGTAAGAAGTATTTTTCTGCTTTAATCTTATAGCAAGGTAACTGATAATAACCGATATCGCATCACTGAAATTATGAAGTGCATCGGAAATTAAAGCAAGACTTCCCGATATAACCCCTCCGATAATTTCTGCAACTGTAATCAGAATATTCAGGATAACAGTTATAAGAAGTCTTAATCCTGTAGTATTATGTAAATGTTTGTGAGTCATTTATAAATCTTTTACTTTTCCAGGTCATCAAATGTATTATCGTCTTTTCAAAACTTAAGATAACTACGTTAAAAGTAATAATAAATAAAATAATTATATTTGATTTCAATTGAAAAATGATTGTAGAGGAAATAATTTAGAGTGATACAGGAAGTTTTACAGCATACCGTCCTTATTACTGCATTTGTTTTCGTTATTATGCTTTTGGTTGAGTACATAAATGTACAGACTAAAGGGAAGTGGCAAAAGACAATAAAAAAAAACAAACCTGTTCAGTATTTAATTGCGGCTGTTCTTGGAGGAATACCCGGTTGTCTTGGATCTTTTACAGTCGTTTCGGTTTACTCACATGGTGTGGTCAGCTTCGGTGCACTTGTTACAACAATGATTGCAACCAGTGGTGATGAAGCTTATGTTATGCTTTCATTATTTCCGGAGAAGGCAATATTTCTTACGATAGTAATTTCTATAATCGGAATTGTAGTTGGAATCCTGGTAGACCTGTTTTACAAAAAGCAGGCTGTTCTTCTGGAAAAATTTGGACATTCTTTACAGATTCATGAAGAAGAGTTAGTTGAAAAACAGCCTAAGGGGTACATACTGCAGCAGCTAAAGAATATTACATTCGAACGAACATTGATGATGAGTCTGCTTGTTCTGTTTTTAATATTAATAATAGGTTCTTATGTTGAACCCCACGAATGGAACTGGGTAAGAATAACTCTGCTTATAAGCACTTTATTTGCATTATTTGTAGTAACAACTGTTCCCGATCACTTTCTTGAAGAACATCTCTGGCAGCACGTTTTAAAAAGACATTTACTCAGAATCTTTCTCTGGACCTTGGGAGCACTGCTTGTAATAAATATTCTGCAAAACTTCCTCGATGTTGAATCCTGGATACAGGCGAATACATTTACAGTTTTAATAATTGCAGTGTTGATAGGTATAATACCTGAATCCGGCCCGCACCTGATATTTGTAACCTTATTTGCAAGTGGCTCGATTCCTTTCAGTATTTTAATGGCAAGCTCGATCGTTCAGGATGGACACGGCACATTACCTCTGCTTGCAGTTTCCAAAAAAGGATTTATTTATCTTAAAGCAATAAATGTTGTTGTAGGATTCATTTTTGGAGTATTAGGAATTTTGTTGGGGTTTTGAATGTTAAAATGGTGGAACATTATTTTTTTGTTTAGGTAATCCATAACCATAACATTGAGTTACTTCTAATGTAGTATCACCTTACTGCCCGATAACCACCTTCCACACCATTTTTTGAAAGCACAATCTGCCATAGCTGATTTTTGTTTCTTGCACGGAAAGCGCCGGCACTTGAAAGTAAAAAATATTTCCACATTCTGTAAAACCGTTCGCTATATTTATCATTAATTTTATCCCAGTTTAATTTGAAGTTTTCATACCACGCCATCAATGTTTTATCATAATCGGCGCCGAAGTTATGCAAGTCTTCTATTATAAATAATCCTTCGGTTGCTTTAGCAAGCTGCTTTATAGATGGAAGCATTCCCCCGGGGAAGATATACTTTTCGGTCCACGCATCCGCAGCTTTTACGGATTTACTTTCGCCGATTGTATGAAGCAGGAACAAACCGTCATCATTCAGGCATCTGTTGGCTACTTTAAAGTAATTCCTGTAATTTTTATAACCAACGTGTTCGATCATACCTACTGAAACTATCCTGTCGAATTTCTCATTTAGTTCCCTGTAATCCTGAAATCGTATTTCAACAGGAAGATCTTTACAAAGTTCTTCACCGAGTTTTACCTGTTCTTTCGAAACTGTTATGCCGACAGTGCTTACGTTATATTTTTCAGCAGCATATTTTCCGAAGGCACTCCAGCCGCAGCCGATATCAAGGACTTTCATTCCGGTTTCGAGATAAAGTTTTTTACAAATTAACTCTAATTTGTTTTCCTGAGCTTCATCAAGTTTAGCTGCATTTTTCCAGTATGCGCAACTGTAGTTCATTCTTTTATCCAGTATATTCTTAAAAAGATCGTTTCCTAGATCATAATGTCGTTCTCCTATAACAAAGGCTTTTCTTTTCGGCTGCATATTAAAAATTTTTGCGAGAAGGAGATTAAAGACAATAGAGAATTTTCGTTTTACTTTTTCATCTAAACGGGTTTTAATAACTCGATAAATTAATTCATCGATTCTTTCACAATCCCACCATCCATCCATGTATGATTCCCCTATTCCAAGCTCTGCTTCGGAGAGGGCGCGTTTGTAAAAATCTTTATTGTGAACCTGGATATCCCATGGATGGTTACCGTTTATTTCTATTCCGGCGAGTGAAAGTATCTCTTTGGCAGTTTTTTCATATATATTGGAACTCATAATATTTTACTCCTTGAATAGTCATAAAATATTTTATTTAAGTCCAACTATAGTTTACTGCTTTTTTTAAGCAGTTGCACCACCACAGCTTGAACCTGCACCTGCTGTACAGCCGTAGCAATGCTGTCCGGTTATAATTCTCCTGTTAACCAGAGTAGATAGATCAAAATCTTTTATGTTTCGCGGTGCGCCGTGATTCAAATTCAATTCCAGCATCTGGTTAAAATCGCAGTCATATAATTCGCCATCCCATCCGACCGATAAAGTAAATTTACACATAACATTTACTGCTGCTGAAGGATTAAATGAATCCACTAACTTTTGCATATACGATTCATAGTTACCTGATTGAATAAGATAATCGAGAAAACGACTGATAGGCATATTTGTTATCGTATAAAGACTGTTAAACACAATTCCGAAATTGTTAAACAACTCTCTTTTATAATCCTGTTCAAGTCCTTGTTGCGAAGGAGGCAAAAATGCACCAACCGGATTGTAAACAAGATTGAAGATCAAACCAGTTCCTTCTTTACCATAACCAAAATTGTTTAGCTTCTTAATTGCGGAAACAGATTTTTCAAAAACACCCTCACCTCTTTGCTTATCCGTAAAAGTTCTTTTGTAGTAGGGAAGAGAAGAAATAATTTCAATTTTGTGATTTGCCATAAACTCGGCATAATCTTCAAAACCATTTGATTCAAGAATTGTCAGGTTCGAACGAACCATTACGTGTTTGTTCATTTTTTTTATTTCATCTACAAACCATTTGAAATTTGGATTTAACTCCGGCGCACCGCCGGTAAGATCGACCGTTGCAATATCGTGCTTGCTTAAAACATCGAGACAATTCTGCATGGTTTCCTTTGTCATAATTTCTTTACGATCAGGACCGGCATCGACATGACAATGTTTGCATACCTGGTTACACATCTTTCCAACATTTAGCTGAAGAATTTCTATCTTCCCGCTTTTTAACGGACCTTCGCCAATGAGTTCATATTTTTCATCGAAGTGAGGTAAACCTGTTTCATAATTTATAATTTTTAATTGTTCGTTTGCCAGGGCAAGCTGTTCCCCGAACGCTTTCATACTTTTATTTCTTGGTTGCACATTTATCTTCTGTTACATTGTGAGTTTTGAACTAACATTTTTCATTTGTACACCGTGTACCAATGAAGCGCCGCCTCTTATAGCGCAGGCAACATGAATTGCTTCCGTCATCTGTTCGAGATCAGCACCTTTTGATAAACTTTCTTGTGTATAAGCATCGATACAGTAGGGACATTGAACAGCATGTGCAACCGCTAAAGCGATTAATGCTTTTTCCCGTTCACTCAATGCGCCTGCTTTAAAAACTGAGCCATACCAATCGCTGAATTTTTTCCATAGTTCCGGAGAACCCTCGCTCATTTCACTAAATCTCGGCAGGTCGTCCGGTTTGTAATAGGTTTCCATTAGATTCCCTTTCTGTAATTAGAATTATGTAATGGTTATTTCCGAATTCTTATTGATAAGATAAATCCAAATTAATCGTTTTGATGTTCGTGTTCAACTAATACAAAAATCACAATTCGGGATACAAAAATCATCACAGAATTATAAATTTCGCTATGTAGAGCTATTCGTCGAATCGCTCATTTGAATAATTCGTGAACTCACTTTAAATCCCTCTCTTAACAAGAGAGGGACTTTTTTAATTATACTCAGGTTTAAATAATTGATTTATATTTCCCCTTCTCTTTTTAAAAGAAGGGGCAGGGGATGAGCTCTATTGTATAAAAAATAATTTATGTATGTTCTTTAGCCTGTTGAAATATTTCTCATCCTTTGCTGCGCAAGAAAGCTTCCCTTTCTAACAAGAATAACCCCGGAAAAGATAAGAATAACCGCAAAGATTAAATTGATTGAAAGCTCTTCATTTAAAACATACCACCCTAAAACCAAAGCAATAACAGGATTGATATAAGCATAAGTTGAAACGAATGACAAAGGCAGCGCGGAGATTGCATAAATATAAGAAGCATAACCAATAATTGCGCCCACTACAATTAAATATCCCATGGCAAGAATACCGGTTTGTGTAAAATGAAACCGGTTGAATTCTCCGAGCAAAGAACCAACAATAGTTTGAGCTAATCCGGCAATCAGCATTTGCACACCAGCACCCATCAACGGATGAACAGAAACCTTGTGATATTTTGAATAAATGCTTCCAAGAGACCATGCAATTACAGAACCCATAAGTGCAAGAACACCAAGAATATTTTTTGAGTTCAGCCATGTTGAAAAATCCACTCCAAAAATTGTTGTTACACCGACGAGACCAAGTATCAAACCGATTATAATCAGGTAGTTTAGTTTTGGTCCCTTTTTCAGTAACGATTCAAAACTTACCATCCAGAAAGGGAGGGTTGTGATCAGCAGGGCAGTTAACCCGCTTGGAAGCCTCTGTTCGGCTATCACAACAAGTCCGTTTCCAAAACCTAGTAGGGCAATACCAACAATTGCAAGATGAATTAAATCCGATTTTACCGGTAATTGTTTTCCTGTAACTCTAAGAACAGAAATTAATATTATACTTGCAATTATCCATCTGAAACCTGCAAACAACATTGGCGGCAGTTCGGAAACACCGATTCTTATTGCAAGATAGGTTGTTCCCCAGATAATACAAATTGCGACCCAGGCTAAAATTGCTCGTAACGGTGGTTTATTCATTTAAATATATTAATTAGAAGTACATTAGTTGAAATGCGAATATACGATAAAAAGTTCAAGTGCAGGTTTAAGATTAAGAGTGTGAGCAGGAGTAAGCGATAGCGGTTCGTCTTTTATTTACCTGCCGCTTTATATAAATTTATAATTACTTTTTTTGAAGTTAATTCACAAATCAGAACAAAACACTTTGGAGAATAATAAAATGACTACAATTGTTGATATAGTTGGAAGAGAGATTTTAGACTCAAGAGGCAATCCTACCGTTGAAGCGGAAGTAACATTGGAAAGTGGCGTAACCGGAAGAGCTGCAGTGCCTAGCGGAGCTTCAACCGGTGAGCATGAAGCAGTTGAGTTGAGAGATGGTGATAAAAACCGTTATGGCGGCAAAGGTGTATTAAAAGCCGTGGAAAACATCAATAATAAAATTGCCGATGAGCTAATTGAATTTGATGCAGGCGATCAGGTAGGCATCGATAAATTTTTAATAAATCTGGATGGAACAGAAAACAAAGCAAATCTTGGTGCCAATGCCATCCTCGCTGTTTCACTTGCTTGTGCAAAAGCTACTGCTCAAACACTTGGTATTCCTCTTTATCGTTATATAGGAGGAACAAATGCCCGTACACTTCCTGTTCCGATGATGAATATTCTTAATGGCGGAAAACATGCGGATAACAATGTAGACTTCCAGGAATTTATGGCAATGCCGGTAGGCGCACCGAATTTTGCAGAAGCGTTAAGAATGGGCGTAGAAACTTTTCATGCATTAAAATCTGTTTTGAAATCTAAAGGATATAATACTGCAGTTGGTGATGAAGGTGGGTTTGCGCCTAATCTAAAATCCAATGATGAAGCAATTGAAGTCATTCTGGAAGCAATAAATAAAACAGGTTATAAAGTTGGTGATGAAATTGCAATCGCACTTGATCCTGCTTCGAGCGAAATGTTTCTGAAAGATAAAAAGAAATATCAATTCTTCAAATCAGATAAATCTGAAAAAACATCTGCCGAGATGGTTGAGTATTATGAAAAATGGGTAAATCAGTATCCGATAGTTTCTCTTGAAGATGGTTTAGCTGAAGATGATTGGGACGGCTGGAAACTTTTAACTGAAAAATTAGGTGATAAAGTTCAGCTTGTTGGCGACGATATTTTTGTAACAAACACTCAAAGACTTTCAAAAGGAATTGAGATGGGAGTCGCAAATTCTATTCTCATCAAAGTAAACCAGATAGGTACATTAACCGAAACGCTGGAAGCAATTGAAATGGCAAAAGTTGCCGGGTATACAAGCGTGATCAGTCACCGTTCAGGTGAAACCGAAGACACAACTATTGCCGATATTGCTGTTGCTACAAATGCAGGACAAATAAAAACGGGTTCCGCTTCAAGAACGGATAGGATCGCAAAGTATAATCAGCTTCTCAGGATTGAAGAAGAGCTTGATACAAATGCTATCTTTCCGGGGATGAATGCACTAAATTAAAATTATAACCTGTACGTTTACTTAAGCTGATCCGCATTTTTCATGGGATCAGCTTTTTTATTGGTTTTCATTTCATTTATTTTCTATTTCAATTTTGTAAATATTTTTTTGATTTCATGGCATACTTCGGTGAAATAATTGCACTCGTTACAGCCTTTCTTTGGTCGGGAACTTCATTCGCATTTACAGATGCAGCAAAAAGAATCGGATCACTTCAGCTTAATATCAATCGGATGATACTGGCTTCTCTTTTTCTGGTGATAATTATTCTTGTTGCAGGTTTCTCTACCGATTTGAGTCTAAAACAAGTTGAATTCTTAATCGTCAGCGGTTTTGTAGGTTTGGTATTCGGCGATTCATTTCTATTCAAATCCTTTCAATTGATAGGTGCGAGACTTGGTATGCTAATAATGGCTCTCGTTCCGGCAATGAGTTCTCTACTTGCATTTTTCTTTTTAGATGAATCACTTTCAACACTGGCAATTACTGGAATGGCAATTACAATTGGCGGAATAATTTTCGTTGTTGTTGAACGAAGCAGCGAATCAATTCCATTGTTCAGATCGAGTCCTCTTGGAATTTTTTATGGAGTTTTAGGTGCATTAGGTCAGGCTGGTGGATTGATCCTGGCAAAATTTGCATTTGCCGATGGAGAGCTGAACGGATTTGTTGCTGCATTTATAAGATTGAGTTCAGCAGTATTAATATTTTTTCCTGTTGTACTTTTTATAAGAAGATATAAAAATCCAATTCGTCTTTACAAAAAAAATATTCCCGCATTGAAAGCAACGGTTATTGGTACAATTCTCGGCCCTGTTCTTGGAATTACCTGCAGCTTGATTGCCATAGCAAATACTAAAATTGGGATTGCTTCTACTTTAATGTCATTAATGCCGGTAATAATGCTGCCCATAGCCAGATATTATTACAAGGAAAAATTGAGCTTCCGGGCAATCGCGGGTGCAATTATTGCTGTTATAGGGGTTACTGTTTTGTTTATGGTTTGAAATCACAATTATTATTTTTTTACATCGTCGGCTCAGTTCATTGATAAGGGAATTTTTTCATCCCGATATTATTTATAGATTAGTTTTAACAATTAGGAAAAAATTTGATGTCTATACCTGTTCAAGATAAAAGTAATTATTTAAAAGGTCTTTTAATCATAGCAAAAAGAGATAATATCTTATCCGAATCAGAAGAGGAAATTCTTAAAAATCTTGCTAAAAAGTTGGGATTTTCAACCGATTTCTACGAATATACAATTCAGAACCTGCTCACAAATGAGTATCTATCCGAGGAGCCGGTTCAGTTCTCAGAAAATAACATTGCCATATCATTTATACAGGATGGTTTAAGATTGGCAAATTCTGATAATCATCTTCATGAAGAAGAAGTTAACTGGTTGAGACAAACTGCATTGAGTAATAATCTGGAACCGGAATGGTTTGATGAAAAGTTGGATGAGTTAAAGAATAATCATTCGGATATATTAAAGACCGAGTTTGCTTTGTTATCTCTCATTTAACTTTATTAATAAAGATTTTATATTTCACCCTAACGGAAATATATTTTAGATCTTTCTTTTCTACAAATATGTCGTACTTGCGGTGTTTACTTAAAATATAATTCTTAATTTTTCATTGAATTGTTGTTCTCCCTCCTAATTTCTAATTTTAAACTACATTTTATAATTCACATTTATTAACTCACTCTATTGAACTGCTTACTAATCTTTTCTAAGAAGGTGAATCAATGAAGAAAATGAAAGCCCTGGTTAAAAAATATGCAAAGCCGGGAATATGGATGGATGAAGTTCCAATTCCTGAATATGGACCCAGTGATGTACTAATTAAAATTCACAAAACTTCAATTTGTGGCACAGACATTCACATCTATAGCTGGGATGAATGGGCACAAAAAACCATTCCTGTTCCAATGCATGTGGGACACGAATACGTTGGAACAATTGAAGCGTATGGTGATAATGTCCAGGATGTTGAACTCGGTGAACTTGTAAGTGGTGAAGGTCATATCGTTTGCGGACATTGCCGGAATTGTCGCGCTGGCAGAGGACACTTTTGTCCCAACACAACCGGTGTTGGTGTAAACAGACCCGGATGTTTTGCAGAATATCTTGTAATTCCGGTTTCAAATATCTGGCATTGCGATCCGCGAATTTCTAAAGATGTAATTTCTATTTTCGATCCTTTCGGAAATGCAGTTCATACAGCATTAAGTTTTGATGTTCTTGGTGAAGATGTTCTCATAACCGGTGCTGGTCCTATTGGCATTATGGCAGCTGCAGTATCACGATATGCCGGTGCCAGGAATGTTGTAATTACAGATAAGAATCCTTACCGGCTTGAGCTTGCTAAGAAAATAGGGATAACACGTGTAGTTGATATAACTAAAGAAAAACTTCCCGATGTTCTCGATGAACTCCACATGGTAAGCGGTTTCGATGTTGGACTTGAAATGTCCGGAAGCATAAAAGCATTAAATGATATGATCGATGTAATGTATCACGGTGGTAATATAGCTTTGCTCGGCATACTTCCTTCAGAGGCAAGTGTTGATTGGACAAAAATAATTTTTAACGGATTAACAGTTCGCGGAATTTACGGAAGAAAGATGTTTGAAACGTGGTATAAGATGCAGTCTATGGTTCAATCGGGATTAGATATTACACCGGTAATAACACACAAATTTAAAATTAATGATTACATAGAAGGATTTGAGATTATGAAGTCTGGAAATTCAGGGAAAGTCATTTTAGATTGGGAATAAGAACCTATTACAAAATTAAAAATTTTCAAGATTACTGTTTTGATTTTGTAATCTTTTAATTAAAAGGAGTTGCAATGTTTACAAATTCTAAAACTTATTATTCAAATACTATTAAGCAAATAAAAGAAGATGGTCTTCTCAAATCAGAGCGAATTATTATGAGTCCGCAACGTGCAAACATTGAAGTTACCGGCGGACAAAAAGTTTTGAATATGTGTGCGAATAATTATCTGGGACTCGCAAATCATCCTGATATTATTAAAGCAGCAAAAGAAAGTTATGATAAATGGGGATACGGTTTGTCTTCTGTAAGATTCATCTGCGGGACACAGCAAATACACAAACAGCTTGAAGAAAAGATAACTGAGTTTTTAGGAACTGAAGATACTATTCTTTACACTTCATGCTTCGATGCAAACGGCGGCTTGTTTGAAACATTACTTTCCGATCAGGATGCTGTTATAAGCGATGAATTAAATCACGCAAGTATAATAGATGGAGTTCGTTTGTGTAAAGCACAGCGTTACCGTTATAAGAACAGCGATATGAATGATCTGGAAGAAAAGCTGAAGGAAGCAAAAGCGAATAACGCAAAACAGTTATTGATTGCTACCGATGGTGTTTTTTCTATGGATGGCTACATAGCAAATTTAAAAGGTATTTGTGATCTTGCTGATAAATACGGTGCGATGGTTATGGTTGATGATTCACACGCTGTGGGCTTTATGGGAAAGCATGGAAAAGGCACACACGAGTATAACAATGTAATGAGAAGGATTGATATCATCACCGGAACGCTGGGTAAAGCTCTCGGTGGTGCAAGTGGCGGATATACAAGTGCACGTAAAGAAATTGTTGATTTGTTAAGGCAGCGTTCTCGTCCCTATCTGTTTTCTAATACGGTTGCGCCTTCAATTGTTGCAGCTTCGCTGAAAGTTCTTGAGATGTTAAGCTCAACAACTCATTTACGTGATAAGCTTGAAGAGAATACAAAATATTTTCGTGAGAATATAAAGGCAGCAGGATTTGAAATTAAAGATGGCGTACATCCGATAGTTCCCATTATGCTTGGTGATGCGGTTCTCTCACAAAAAATGGCAGCACGACTTCTGGAAAAAGGTGTGTATGTTATCGGCTTCTTTTATCCTGTAGTTCCAAAAGACACTGCAAGAATAAGAGTGCAAATTTCCGCAGCACATTCAAAAGAAGATCTCGACTTTGCAGTTGAGAAGTTTAGCGAGGTAAAGAAAGAAATGGGAATTTAATTGTTGTTTGGAAATGATGTTAGAGGGGTGAGTATAATGTAGTTAACAAAATCCATTGAAAATTTAATGTTTTTCAAATATGATTTTTTACTCTTTTGGCGTAACGTGTCCAAACCATTCATTAATTGGGAGTTCAGTAGTCGATCTTTCTGATACGTTATAAATTCGTGAATCCCCATTATTTTCTATATGATCCATCATTCTTTTACATTCTAAATATATGTCCATATGACACTTTTTAAACTTCTTACCGCTACCGCATCTACAAATATCATTTCTTTCTAACGATTTGAATTTTAGCCAATCAGTTGATTCAAAAAATTCCATCACTTCTTCATCTTTTCTGTAGAAAAATATCTCCTTCTTTACAACTGATCCGGTTGTTGCCCCAGATTTATAACCCGCTAGATATGTTACCGGAGAACGAAACTCAAATTCCGATAGACCAAGTTCCAGGGGTTCTTTGTTACATCCAACCGATTTTTTGTACGAATTATTAATAATTACTTTATTTACCTCATTAAGTTGTTCTGTATTTAGTTCATTTATTTTGTCTTCGCATATATAGATCGGTGATTTGCCATGAAAGTATACAACATAATAGTTTTTTGATAAAGGAATAAACAATATTACTTGCTTAAGTCCAATTTGCCGATTAGAGACATTTGTAAATCGATTTTTAATTTTTAGGGCTGCTGTTGAAACAAATTGATCGCTTAAAACGAAATTTCCTTCATTACTTTTTAATATGCAGAAAGAATAGTGGTTTACCACAGTTTCACTTAGTCTTTTGATATAATCAGAACTAATAAGTTTTCGTATTAAAAGTAAAACACGATCTTCCGGACTTTTTTGCTCATGAGAGAATTCATGTAGAAGGGCACCGCTACGATAGTAGAAAATCAGATACTCTCTCATATATGAATTAATTAATCGATTAATTTTTTTAAAGTCATTAGAGTTCTCCTCATATTTTTCCAAGGCAGAAATGATTCTCGAAAATGCAGGACCTATATAATTTTCTATTCTACTGAAATATTTTTCAAGAATATTAGCTTCAATTAATGAATGTTCATATGTGAATCTTTCGGCCATTGAGTTTGAAACATTAGTCAAGTATGTTTTCTTTTCCATCACCAATCCTTCATAAACCTGACCTTTATCATTTGAAAAATTCTTAAGAATACACTGAGGAATGTAGTGTTGAATAATTACTTTTTGTTCTTTGCCTTCTCCCATATAATTATCCTATTTTTAATATGCATTAAGTCATTCTTATGTTATTAAAGGTATAAAACATTAATTATTAAATTAGATATGATATATTAAGAATTATTTTAGTTAGTAATTAGTTGAATTTTTATAATTAATCTTAACAATGAACAAAATAGAAACACACAAAGGCGATATAACAAAACTAAAAGTGGATGCAATTGTAAATGCGGCAAACACATCTTTGCTTGGTGGCGGGGGAGTGGATGGAGCAATTCATCGTGCTGCGGGACCAGAGTTGCTTGAGTTCAACAAAAAACTTGGTGGGTGTGCAACCGGCGAAGCAAAAATTTCCCCGGGATTTAACCTTCCCGCAAAATTTATAATTCATACAGTTGGTCCTGTTTGGAGTGGAGGAAGTAACAACGAAGATAATCTACTTGCAAATTGTTATCGTAATTCATTGAGATTAGCAGTTGAGAATAAAATTAAAACAATAGCATTTCCAGCAATAAGTACCGGTGTTTATCGTTTCCCTTTAGAAAGAGCTACAAAAATTGCTATAACCGAAGCGAAGAATTTCTTAGAGCAAAATCAGGAGATAGAAAAAATATTCTTCGTTGCATTCGATGAAAGTACGCACGATTGTTATAAAGAGCTGCTAAACGATTAAAACTGATCAGGGTCAATTCTTTTCTTAAACTCACCCTAAAATTTTTGTAAATTTAAATCAATAAAAATTGGAATGTTTTCATAACTCTGTCAAGGAGACAAAAATGGATTACAGAATTGAAAAAGATACAATGGGAGAAATCAAAGTTCCTTCGGATAAATACTACGGCGCTCAAACTGCAAGATCTTTGATGAATTTTAAAATCGGCGGAGAAAGATTTCCACGCGAAATAATCCGCGCACTTGGTATTCTTAAAAAAGCTGCGGCATTAACAAACCAAGAGCTTGGAACCTTGCCGAGAGACAAAGCCAACCTGATTGTGAAAGCTGCCGATGAAGTTATAGAAGGAAAGCTCGATGAACATTTTCCGCTTGTTGTCTGGCAAACCGGAAGCGGAACGCAGACTAACATGAATGCTAACGAAGTTATCTCCAACCGGGCGATTGAATTAGCCGGTGGTGAAATGGGAAGCAAAAAACCAATTCATCCGAATGATGATGTGAATAAAGCACAGTCTTCAAACGATACGTTTCCAACTGCAATGCACATTGCTGCCGTTGAGGAAATCCACAGAAGATTAATTCCGATGATTACAAAACTGAGAGATGCCCTCGATAAAAAATCCAAAGAGTTTGAAAGCGTTGTAAAGATCGGAAGAACACATTTAATGGATGCGGTTCCACTTACTTTGGGTCAGGAATTTTCCGGTTATGTACAGCAATTAACAAATGGTCTCGAAAGAATAAACGCCGCAATGCCGAGAATGTACGAACTCGCGTTAGGCGGAACTGCTGTAGGAACCGGATTAAATACTCATCCTGAGTTTGCAGTAAAATCTGCTAAAACAATTTCGCAGCTTACAGGCAAACCGTTTGTAACGGGAAGAAATAAATTTGAAGGCTTAGCTGCCCACGATGCGTTGGTTGAGTTCAGTGGTGTGTTGAAAACGCTTGCTGTTTCATTAATGAAAATTGCAAACGATATCCGTATGCTTGGTTC
>Ga0307442_1000313_pt1 | contig 23079 bp, 18 predicted proteins | sample SalMarWE160430MG_FD_202143 | JGI IMG/M metagenome (GOLD analysis project Ga0307442, IMG submission 202143) | Salt marsh sediment microbial communities from the Plum Island Ecosystem LTER, Massachusetts, United States - WE1604-30 | ecosystem: Environmental > Aquatic > Marine > Intertidal zone >...
TATCGTGTACCTCGCCTGACAATTCACGAGATACGAATATCACCATAAATCCGTATTGTTCGCAGCAGGACAATATTGTGCAATCTTACAATTCTCACAGTCAGGCTTGCGGGCTTTGCACACATTTCGGCCGTGCAGAACCAAAGCGTGACTGAAGACCGTCCAAATACTCTTTGGCATTATTTCGGCCAAATCAAATTCCAACTTAACCGGGTCGCTGTTCGGCGAAAGCCCGAGACGCCGGGAAAGCCGAATAACGTGGGTGTCACAAGCAATTCCGGGCTTTCCGAAGGCATTTCCGAGAACGACGTTTGCGGTCTTTCTGCCCACGCCGGGCAGGGTGATGAGCTGTTCCATCGTGTCAGGGACGCAGCCGTCGAATTTCTCGATAATGGCTTTGGCGGCATTTTTGATACTAACAGCTTTATTATGGTAAAAGCCGGTGCTTCTTATATCGGACTCGATATCTTTAAGCTCAGCCTTTGCCCAATCTTCAGCCGATTTATATCTTTTGAACACCTGCTTCGTTACCATATTTACGCGAACATCGGTGCACTGGGCGGACAAAATTGTCGCAATCAACATCTGGAGAGGATTTCTGAAGTTGAGGGCACTTTTGGCATCGGGGTATGACTTTTCCAAAATCGGCCGGATTTTCTTAATCCGCTCAGCCGCTTCGGCCTTATCCACCCTTCGGCTTCGCTCAGGGCTGGCCCCTATCTTTGGTTTCTTCGTAGACTTCTTAGCCATAGTTACTCTTTGGAAGGTAGCTTTTCCAACAAACCTTTTAGTTTTTTGGCAAAAAACATCCCATTGAACCTGGCCAGCTTTTGTTCGCCCGGTATATACAATATGGTCACGGGTACACCGGGTTCTTTATATTTGTTTTCCAAATCAAGGGCCGCGGGATAATCCTTTTCCGTTGTATCAGCTTTAATCGCCAGAACATCTTTTTGTTCGAACAGCTCGGCAATTTCTTTTCGGCCGAAGACCACCTTTTCTACCACTTCACAGTTCCAGCACCAGTCTGCGGTAAACTTAATCAGGACCGGCCTTGACTGTGCCTTAGCGGTTTCTATTTCAGCGGCATCGTAAGGTTGCCATTGAATAAGCTCGGCGGCCGGCGCGGGTAAAAAAGCCCATCCGGCAGTAAGTGCGAGCAGAACTGCGATAATTCTTACAAGCCACTTGCGTGCTGGCTTCGTGTTGAAAGTTACCCAACAACTCCACATCCACACACAAAAGGCAAGCACGACTGCAAAATACAACACGCCTGTTCTGCGAGTTTCGGGCAGAGATGCAATCAGTTTTACGGCGATAAAGAGCAGAATAAATCCTATCGCCTGTTTGAATAACTCCATCCATTTCCCGGCTTTTGGCAGCCGGTTTAACCAGCCTGGTATTGAAGTAAGTATCGCATACGGGATGGCCATCCCGAGACCTATCACCATTATAGCAATGGTTCCCAGTGCTAAGTTCTGTGTTTGTGCCCAGGCAAAGGCGGCGGCCAAAATCCCAAAGCTGCAAGGCGTGCTCAGAACGGCAGCTAAAAAGCCCATGCCCACCGCTCCGGGATAGCCTTTGCCCGAACCGGATTTGGATGCAATCGAAGAGGGAACCGTGATAGTAAAAAGGCCGAACATAAATAGCGCCAGCACAACGAGCAGCAGCGCCATGCCGGCGACAAAGGCGGGATTTCGGAACTGGTCACCCCATTGCAGTACGGACCCATAGAAAAGTTGTAAAATAATATTCACGACTGCAAGGGATGCAAAGAACAATAATATTCCAAGACTAAAGGCAAGCCCTAATGCTGCCGATTTTTCTTTGCCCTGCTTTGCCTGCTCGATGATGCGCATTATGATAAGAGGCAAAATGGGCCAGACACAGGGCATAATATTGAGCAAGAGGCCCGCCACAAGAGCCAAACCTAAAGCAAACCAGACTGAATAAGCGGGTCCTATAGTCGATGTGCCTGCGTCGCCGGCGGTTTCAAAACTTACCTGTTTCCAGGAATCACGATGCGTCCAATCTATCTTTGTCCGCAGTATTATCCCTTTCCCATACCCAAAGGGCGGAAGGCAAATCTTACTGGTACAGGCAATGCCAGTGATTTTGACCTCAACATCAGCCGGTTCAACGGCTGGGGGAGTATCTATTTTAGCTGCGATTTCACTAACAGGGACAAAGACGGTAAAGTTGCCGCTATAGACCTCAATCCCCTTTTCCAAAGCCTTATCAAAGAAAGTAGTCCATTGTGGATATACAACATCACCAAACGTAAAAACATCCGATTTTGCTTCGAGCTTTAGTCTGTATCCAGCAGGAGCAGTATCCTTGCTTGCATAATAGTGCAGGTCATTGGTCCCTTCGAATATAACTGCTATACCGGGGATGTCGTCCATACGAGCAGGTTCGAGACGAGCGGAGGACGCCTGGTTTTCGTGTTTTGCTATTTCAACTAAGGCGCCAACAATATCAGTTGAACCAGCGAGTCCTGTTGAATTTGGTTCGCCTGCAGTTTGAGCATTGGCACAGGTGTTGAACGCAGCAAGGGAAACTATCCATAATATAGCAACAGCCTTTTTCCTCATAGATACCCTATAAGAATAACAAAAAATAAAAAGATAATTGGAAAAAAGTAACGGTGCGGATAGTACTACTTTCTAATTTTTAGCTTTTGATTTATTCTGTGTTTTAGTCTGCTCGGCGGCCAACAAATCACTAATTGTAGGCTTTGTTAACTCGCCGCCTTCCAGTATCAATTTGACATCATCAGCATCAAGGGTTTCGTATTTCAGCAGTGCTTTTGCTATTCGCTCAAGCCTATCTTTGTTCGAGACAACCAGCTCTCTGGCTTGTTTATATGCCAGGTTAGTAATCTTTTTGACTTCGGCATCAATAGTTTCAGCGGTTTTTTCGGAGTATTCTTTCTCACCCGGCATAATATACATCATATCCTTAAGCCCGGAATCGGGCCCATAACTAATCGGGCCAAGCTCATCAGACATACCCCAGGTCAAAATCATCTGCTTTGCAATGTTTGTAGACTGCTGAATATCCGACTGTGCCCCGCTTGAAATATCATCACAAAAAATTTCTTCGGCTATTCTTCCTCCGAAACAGACCTTTAAAAGAGCCATGCAATAATTTTTTGTAAATATAGTTCTGTCTTTTTCGGGCAGAGCGAAAGTTGCACCGCCCATAGGCCCGCGCGGGATGATACTTACCTTGTGCAAGGGGTCTGCATCTTTTAATAAAGATTGAACAAGTGTGTGCCCTGCTTCGTGATAAGCGGTAATTTCCTTTTCCTTCTGGTCTATTACCCTGCTCTTTCTCGCTCTTCCCCACCTGACCTTGTCTCTTGCCTCTTCGAGGTCGGCGGTCTCGATACAGTCTTTATTTGCCATAGTAGCCGCCAGTGCCGCCTCGTTAATAATAGCCGCGAGGTCTGCGCCGCTAAACATGGGTGTGCCGCGTGCGACTCTTTCGAGATTGGCATCGGGCCCTAATTTTACATTCTTTGCATGTACCTTGAGGATATCAACGCGTCCTTTCAAATCGGGCAGCGGCACAAAAATCTGCCTGTCAAATCTTCCCGGCCGAATCAACGCATTGTCTAAAATATCAGAGCGGTTGGTCGCGGCAACCACTATCACCTGGTCATTGGTATCAAAACCGTCCATCTCAACCAAAATGGCATTGAGGGTTTGCTCACGTTCGTCGTGACCGCCTCCGACAAAGCCGGCGCCGCGTTTGCGTCCGATCGCATCAACCTCGTCGAGGAAGATGATACAGGGAGAATTGTCTTTGGCCTGCTTAAACAGGTCTCGCACTCGTGAGGCCCCAACGCCAACAAACATCTCTACGAAATCGCTGCCGGAAATACTAAAGAAGGGGACATCGGCCTGGCCTGCAATCGCCTTTGCAAGCAAGGTCTTACCGCAGCCGGGTGGGCCTATTAACAAGACACCTCTTGGTATACGCCCGCCAAGCCGTTGAAATTTCTTCGGGCTTTTCAAGAATTCGATTATCTCAGCCACTTCTTCCTTTGCTTCTTCGACGCCGGCGACATCCTCAAATGTAACTTTGACTTGGTCCTTGTTCTGTACTCGATGTTTGCTTCTTCCAAAGGACATCAGCATCCCGCCGGCACCGCCGCGAAGAGGCCGCATAAATAGGAAATAGAAGATTGCCAATAAAATAAGAAGGGGAAGAATCCAGCCCAAAAGCATCGTAAGCCAGATATGCTGCTCTGCCCAAACTACTTCCGCACCACTTTGCCTCAACATCTCTTCAATACGCTCTCCCATCGCTTCACGGTTGTAGTTCACCGTAAAAGAATCAGGCGCATCTTCAGGCCGGGCTTCGATACCGGCCTGATTAAACTTGCCGTTAATCTGGGTCTCACCAAGCTCAGCAGCACCGATATGCTTATTCTCAACATGGCCGACAAATACATCCCACCTAATCTTGTCGCTCCTTCTCAATTTCTGCAGCATCATCATTGCTGTGAATACAATGACGGCAATAATCAACCAACTAAACGGGCCGCGTCTATAGCTCGTCAGGGGCGGTTTTTTCCCTCCTTTTTGTCCCGTGCCCGGCCGGGACAGAACCGGCTTTTTGTTACTACCGCTACTCATATCTTATATTCCACCTATATCTATATTCGTACCTAAGCTGATGCTTTGAGGCATTCAGCCGCTGGAGAACTCACGTTTCTACCACTGTATCTCCATCAATTCTACGATTTTCGCCGCTAATTTGTTTGCCGCAAGAGCCGACGCATAGCTAAAATCCTGGTTTTGGTATTCAGAATAAGCGGCCTGCGCACTGACAGACAGGTTTTCTATGAGGAAGCGACCTGTCTTGAGATTTTTCCAATTGACGACGGCCCTTAAAACAAGCTCTTTTTCCAGCGGCCGGCCGGTCTCGCGCTCGACGCTTAGGACCATTTCGTCGACCTGCACGATTTGTCCGGTTATTAGTGTGTCAGCACGGTCTTTACTGGAAATTATCTTGTAGGGGGTTGCAGCCTCAATTCTCTTGGCTAAGGCATCGGACAATTCGTATTCCACTCCCCTGCGAAAGCTTTGGTTTTCAAACATCTCCAGGCAAACGCTTTTGATATCTTTGGGAAAGAGTGACTCGTTGGAATAGCCGCCGATTTCGACACATCCGCAACAAGCTAAAATAAAGAGCACAAGTATTTCGGGAATAGCGCAGGTTAGACTAAATCGCTTGTTTTTAAGATATTTCATTTTCATTTGGTTTTCTCTTTGCCAGGGGAATTCTGACTAAGCATTTCTCCCGCCATCATTGCAGCCTCAGTCTGGGGCCAACGATTGACAACCATCCTGTAGTAAAGATTAGCGGACAGATTATTGCCGGCTCCCTGATAATACTGTCCAATCTTAAGCTGCTTCAAGGCCATTTTTTCATCTATTTCTTTCAGACTTTGCCCAACCCCGAAATCGTTGACATCATCGGGGTACTGCTGTCTGAACTTTTGGTAACAGCTCTTTGCACTATTATAATAGCTTTCCGGATTAAGAGGTCGGCCGATTAAAGCCGAGGTATCATACTCATACCCTCTATACACGGCAAGCCGACACTGAGCCATAGCAAGCAGTGCGTCCTTACGGAGCTTGTCACTGCTGCATTGGTCTCTAATCTCGTCCCATCTGTAATAAGCCTCATCAAATCTTTTTCTTTCCTGATAACTTTTCGCCACATCGACAGCCGCTTTTATTCCGATAGGGTCACCAAAGCCGAGACGGTAGTTAATTCCATCCATAATCCTGACGCCCTCGGCATACCCTTTTATTTTGAAAATCCCAAGTACAGCCTTTTTCTCGCCGGCCAGGAAGGCGGTGGCTATTCGAAACTGTCTGTCCAAAGCCGGCCCATAGAACCTGCTTTCAGGAGGGAACTGGTCCATCAACTTAGTATAACATCTGGCCGCCTTTGCAAACTTGCCCTTACACCGCATCATTTCAGCCTCAATAAAGAGGTCCAGCTCATTCGAGTCAGGCAGTGTAATTTCAGGAAAGCCCGTCTTAAGCTGATTAAAAGCCTTTTTAGCCGCCTTACACCGGCCTGTATCGACCAGCATCTTAATTTGAGCCACACTCATCGAGAACTCGTCCTGCTTGTCCGGTTCCGAATATCGGATTTCAGCACGGGCCAGCGAAAGAGCCGACAGCAGCAATGCGGCCAATACTATTACAATTCGTATTTTATACTTTGACACGACACACCTGCATTAAAATTGACAATTCCGCTGTATTATATCCATTATTCAGCCCCGTGCAAAGGCAGAACCTTAAAATAAAGTATCGGCTGTTCTGCCCCTTGTAATCGCAATTTTCCCCAGAAAAACATTCCAGGACTATTGCTCAATTTTTAACATCCGATTGACAAAGAGATGGAATTATGTTAACATCTTTAAAAACAAACGAACACAAAATGGCAATCAAAAGGTTTGAAAATGTCAAAAGAGCTAAATCGTCGTGATTTTTTGAAAAAATCTATTATTGGTTCTGCTGTCGCTACATCGGCTTTAAGTCTTGAGGAAAAAGCGCTGTTGGCAGCAGCGAAAAAGCCGGCTGAGCCAACCGGGGATGCTATTAAAGGTATGCCGACGGGTAAAATCGGGAACTTAAAGATAAGCCGACTGATTTCCGGGGGCAATTTAATCAGCGGGTGGTCCCATGCGAGAGATTTGATATATGTCCATCAACTTATGAGGCACTACAATTCGGACGCCAAGGTTATGGAGACGTTAGAGCTGCTTGAGGAACAAGGGGTGAATACGATTATTGCGGACCCGAGCGAAAGGCCTTACAGGATATTCCCGAAATACTGGAAAGAAAGAGGCGGCAGGATTCAATGGATTGCGGAAGGTCACCCGACCGCAAAAGACCTCAAAACAGACATAAAAAAATCCTTAGACTATGGAGTTTCAGCAATTTACATTCAGGGTGTTATCGGGGACAAGTGGCTGCGAAGCGGCCATCTCGACCTTCTCGGGGAGTGTGTTGATTTTATTAAATCAAACGGTGTGCCCGGAGGCATCGGTGCCCATCTGCTGGAGGTGATTGTCAAATCGGAAGAACGAGGATATAACGCTGATTTCTACGTGAAGACGTTACATCACAGTAACTATTGGTCTGCGAGAAGGCCCAACCAAAATTTAGATGTGATTGAAAACGATACGGACAATTACTGGTCAATGACGCCGGCCAAGACCATTACATTTATGAGGAACGTGGCGAAACCGTGGATTGCATTCAAGGTCCTTGCGGCAGGGGCCATTCATCCGCGGTCCGGTTTTAGATATGCCTTTGAAGGAGGTGCAGACTTTCTTTGTGTGGGAATGTTCGATTTTCAGGTCCGGGAGGATGCGATTATTGCCCAAAATATATTGGCTGAAAAACTCAATAGAAAGCGTCCATGGAGAGGATGAGAAATCTTTATAGAAGTCTGAGGAAAAACGTAGTAAAATAAACCAAATAGTTTATTAAAAAAACCTTTTCAATATCTAATCAAGAGGAATAACTATGTCAACAAATCTAAACAGGCGTGATTTTCTGAAGAAATCCATTGTTGGTTCCGCCGCGGCAGCGTCGGCCTTGAGCCTTGAGGAAAAAGCGCTCTTGGCAGCAGCGAAGAAGCCTGCTGCGCCAACCGGGGATGCTGTTAAGGGTATGCCAATGGGTAAAATCGGCAAGGTGAAAATCAGCCGGTTAATCTGCGGGGGCAACCTTACCAACGGCTATGCGCACAGCAGGGATTTAATCTATGTGTCTGATTTATTAAAGCACTACTTCACCGATGAAAAAGTGATGGAAACCTACCAGATAAGCGAAGAAAACGGTATCAATACCGTTATAGCAAACAATAATCCCGGCGAGAATACCCTTAGAATCCTCGATAAATACTGGAATGAAAGAGGCGGCCGAATCCAGTGGATTGCACAATGCAATCCACAAACAGATGACCTGACCACTAATATAAAAACCGCCGTTGATAAAGGAGCTGTCGGTGCTTTCATACAGGGCGGCGTTGGAGATAGTTTCGTCCGCAATGGCCGTGTTGATTTGATTGCCAAGGCCGTCGCCTTTATCAAACAAAACGGCCTAATCGCTGGTGTCGGCGGGCATTCAATAAATGTCCCTATGGCCTGCGAGAAAGAAGGCGTAGGGGCCGACTTTTATATGAAGACACTGCACAGCACGAATTACTGGTCATCGCGCAGGCAGGACCAGACGCTCGATGTCATCGACAGCGGCGGTGCGGATAATTACTGGTCCAAGACGCCGGAAAAGACCATCGAATTTATGAAGGAAGTGAAGGCGGCCTGGATTGGTTATAAGATTTTGGCTGCGGGGGCTATCCATCCCAGAGATGGCTTCAAGTATGCCTTTGAAAACGGCGCCGACTTTATCTGCGTGGGTATGTTTGACTTTCAGATTCGAGAAGATGTAATTATAGCAAAAAATACATTGAAAGACCTGACCAGAAAACGTCCCTGGCGTGCGTGAGACGCAATATATAAAAGCCTCAGAAATCTTTTAATGTTTTCAATCGAGGGATAAGGTGTGCAACTTGTTGCACACACTACTTACTTTACTCTAGCACAAAGGACCAAGGGCTATTCAGAACTTTCTTATAGTCTTCATTTGGTGCTTCGTCAAACGAATTTGTCCCGCCGCAAATCAAACAATCTACCTTGAATTCACCGGGTGAACTGGTAGATTCTGCATAAAGAGAATGTTTATGCAAATCGTTTGGGTTCGTATATATTAGTAGGGTTTCTGCATCGTAAATAGCATATGAACCACAGATCTTACATTTATATATTTCAAAATCCGCGTTTTCTGTCAGCGCTCCTCGCGTTTCTATGCCTTTGTAATTCTTTGCCTTTATTGTCATTATCCATCCCCTTTAACAGCCGGATAGGGTGTGCAACTTGCACCCCAAGGGACTTGTTGCACACGCGGAATCTATTCGTCACCTTTCATCGAATTTTCTACCCGCTCATTTCATCCCACCATTATACCGAGTGCCCGTGTCAACAACAATATTTTACCCTAAATTCCGGCATCCGCGTAAATCCGCGTTTGGTAATTTCCCCCCCAGCACAGGGCTGGGGGCTATATATTATATGAAGTTAATCTTTATGGTTTTTTACATATTGTATGCGTCTGTCGAGCTCGTCTTCCGTAAAACAAAATCTCCTGTCATACCCTCTTGTCCATATTCGTCCCGACCTGCCAAGGTTATAAAGTGCGAACATCGCCGCGTTTTTATACCTGCTTACAATTTGCCCGAGCGGATGATATGACCACCTTGCTACTAAATGGACATGATTATTGCAAACCGCTAACGCCTCTACCTGCTGGCCTATTTTATTAGCTTCTATCATTATTATCTGATGAACAACTATTTTTTCTTTTGATGTTAATTTTACTGTCGGCGATTTTTGAAATTATTTGCACAAACTATAAATGCGTTCATTGCCTTCCGATACTTTCCCATTTTTGACATACCCTCGCTTGTCCCCCTGCAGCCAACTGCCGTAAGTTGTCCATGTAAGCATATACCCTACCGTTTTTGCCATAACTTTGATATTACTTCTGATTTAGATGCCATGCAATTCAAATTATCTTTCCATCATTTTATATAGCCCCCACCCCTGCGGTGGGGGGATTTTTGCTATATTGCCCTTTTCAAAACCCGTTCTTCGCTGTAGAATAGACCGGTTAAAAAACATATTATTGAGGAAGGAAAATTATGGACGCACAGAATAAAATCACACGCCGAAGGTTCCTTGGAAAGGTTGTCGGAGGCACTACTGCTGCTATTGTACTGCCCAAACTAACATCGGCTGCCGAAAAACCAAAATCAGACGACTCGCTGGCAAGACGGGTCCTCGGGCGGACGAAAGAGAAGGTCACTATCCTCGGCCTTGGCACGGCACCGGTAGGCGAAGGCCCCGTCGACGTCGAGGAAGGCATCAAGATATTCGGCGCAGCCATCGACCGCGGTGTCAATTATATCGACACGGCCAGGATATACGGCAACGCCGAGGAAATTTTAGGCCATCTGATACCAAAAAGACGTGACAAGCTCTTTGTTGTAACAAAGGTGTCCACACATACGGCAGCCGAAGCGGAAAAGTCGCTCGCCGAATCAATGCGCCGCCTCAAGACAGACTATCTCGACCTTGTACACATCCACAGCATCGGCAGTAAAAATATCGACCGCGTACTGGCAAAGGACGGCGTTTTAAACTTTCTATTGAAACAAAAGGAAAAAGGTAAAATTCGCTTTATCGGCACATCGGGGCACAACCGGCCGGCCAATTTCGTGCGGATGATTCAGACCGACCAGATTGATGTTATTATGTGCGTTATGAACTACGCGGACAGGAACATCTATGATTTCGAAAGTAAGGTTTTGCCTGAGGCGAGGAAACGCAATGTCGGCTGCGTGGCGATGAAGGTCTACGTAGGTATAAAGGGCGGTTTTCCCAATCACAGGAAAGGCTATGTAGGATGTGTCACGGAGCCTGCTTATATGCCTCAGGCTATTGGCTATGCGCTGGACCTTGAAGGCGTCAGCGCAGCCGTAGTCGGGCCCTATACGGTCGAGCATTCCATACAGAATGTGGAGTTTGCCAGGAAATACAAGCCGCTATCGAAGGAACAGTATAGCGGTTTGATGGAACTTGGGAAGAAGCTTGCGCCGGACCTTGGGCCGAGGTACGGCCCGGTGATATAAATACGCCCAATCCGCCAAATCGCTGGTAAATTCAGGATTTGGAATTTTTTGATAAGGAGTCATTATGAAAATTGTACGACAAATTGGTTCGTTAGCATTTGTAGCTGGGCTGTTCGTTACAGTATTTGCGGGAGTACCGTGGCATGTGCTCACTACTGATGATCCTGTCGTACCCTGGTGGCTGCGGACGGCCGTGTTCTGCCTTTTGGGCGGTATTCTTGTGGTGCTGCTGACATTGGCTATCGAACAAAAGACAACCAAAATAACACAAGAGGGGGCACCGGCTGCCGAGGCTGAAGCAGAAGTATTGCTATTGAATTCGGCGGAAGTGCCTGGCCGAGAGACACGTGAGATTCTCGGTCTGGTGCAGGGGCATACGGTATATGCCATCTGGCTCGGCAAAGATTTATCTGCGATAGTAAGATTGATACTCGGCGGTGAACTGACTGAATACACAGAGATGATGGGGCAAGCTCGGTCAACAGCTACTAACCGGATGACGGCACAGGCGGCAGAGATGGGGGCAGACGCTATAATCAATGTCCGCTATATGACTACGAGTGTTGTGGGTAGCGCAGCAGAACTATTAGCCTACGGCACAGCAGTCAAGCTCGGCTAATAGATTAACCTTGCGGATGGATATTGGTTAGTGGTAATTGGTTAGTGGTGAGTGAACATTAAAATTGTCCCCAATTAATCAAATAATTAGTTTGTCTGAGACGAGGTCAGGAAAGGAGACAAAAATGAATCGTCGAGATTTTTCCAAACATATACTATTGCTTGGACTTGGCACACAATCCGGCTGTGCAACAGCCAATATGAGAAATGTCAATTCTCAACCTGGCAGTTACTACGAAGAACCCGCGAAAAAATTACCTATAAGGAAATTCGACGTTGTCGTAGCCGGCGGCGGGACAGCAGGTGTAGTGGCGGCAACAGCAGCGGCACGCAATGGCGCGAAGACGGCCTTGATAGAAGTAAAAGGTTATCCGGGAGGGACAGTAACGGAAGGCGGCACCGCGCTTCACAGCTTCTATAACCTGTGGAAGGCCTTTCCCGGCGTCAAAAAACGCCAGGTTGTGCGAGGGATTGCTCAGGAGATTATCGACCGCCTTCTCAAAGTCGGCGGTACATCGGGACACGCCGAGATGTCCAAAGGTTACAACTACGACTCGGTTTGCACGGCTATCGATACGGAAATGTATAAACTCGTTACTTTTGAAATGCTCGTTGAAGCAGGCGTTTTTACATGTGTCAATACCCTTTTGGCCGGAGCTATTATGGACGGTTCGCGAATTAAGGGCGTGATAGTAGAGAGCCGTTCCGGAAGGGAAGCGTTCTATGCGAAAGCATTTGTAGACTGTACGGCATACGGAGACCTGGCCGCTTATGCAGGCGCTGACTATACAGAGCCCAACGACTATGCAGTATGTAACAGCATAGGGATTGCCAACGTGAGCATCGATAAGTATTACGAATTTCTTAAATCGCATGACGCGATTACTCAACAAGCCGAAGGCCGGCGCAGCGGCAAAGACGGGCAAATTGTGCGATTGGACGGCAAAACAGTCAATCTTCCTGACGGCTTTAGAGAAGGGGCCGGGAAGATTGGTATGTCAATGGTTACAACCACTGTTCATGACAATTACTTTATGTTTATTAAGCTGAATCTTAAAATGCCCGTAAGTCCTACAAGCAGAGATGCGGTGGCCAAAGCGGAGCTGGTGCTGAGAAGGCGTCAGGCAAGAGCCATAGAGCTATTCAGGCAATATGTCCCCGGCTGTGAAAAGGCATTTATCGCCAGGACGAGCCCGAGACTTAACATCAGGCGCGGCAGACTGATTAGCTGTGATTATGATATCACACTTTCAGACGTGCTTGAAGGCAGGCATTTTGATGATGATGTTATGGTATACGGTTTTCATGATTCGGCGCCCCGCTTTCAGATAAAGAATGGCGGGACATACGGAATTCCTTACCAAGCGCTGCGTGTGGCAGGAATACACAACCTGTTAGCAGCCGGCATGATGATAACATCAAACCATGACGCCCATATGTCTACCAGGAACACTGTATGCTGTATGGGACAAGGACAGGCAACAGGTACGGCAGCGGCTCTTTGTGCAGTGAAGAACTGCGGTACACGTGAGCTTCGATACTCTGATTTAAGAGAGACTCTTGTAAAAGACAATGTATATTTGGAAACTGCACTTTCCAGAAAATAGTTTGTTAAGCAGCCAGTTTTAATAGCTTATAAAACCGGCGTGCGATTTTTCGATTTTTTCGGCTATGGCCAAAAGTTTCAAAAAATGCTTTCCTCAAAACTTCCTGACGAAGCGAACCGGCGGAAACTCCGCTTAGCCAGAACCCAGCCAAATCGTCTGTATTGTCAAAGAGATAATTGCTTTTCAATTTTTGTTGTAAAGCCCGTTAGGAAGCAGGGATTTCTTTCTAACGGGGTAAACAGCACGGAAAAAGTTCTGTGGATTCTTGAAATAGCACTATTTTCTACGTCTGAGTCACCGATTATTTTTCTGACCTAATGTCCTTAACTTTATAGCCTGGGGGAGGTTGAAATCTGAACAGCTCATCCGGTATAGAAGTATTTAAGTGAACTTCCAGAATCGTGTAAACCGACTTTTCCTTGAGGTTCCCACGACGGTCATATTTTGTCTCAGTGATGTTGCGTGGAAATCCCTGAGAATCGAAATTGCTGCACTCTGTAGTATATAGCGGGTCATTTGATTCAGGAACACAGTATTCGAAGTAGTAGATACGTGAGTAATCATTTCTGTCACATATCAGAACGATGCCGCCTGAAGCCCAGTTGGGATCCTTAATTTCGATACGATCTCGCGAATCAGGGGAATTCGGATCGGGCTCCACCGCGAGCCGGAGCCCGCCCACAAGGATTCCTTTCTCGGCAAAATCTTGCATCCTGTTCGGATCCGGTATAAAGGCGGCACTGATGCCCTCACCCACCTTTATGCCTATGGTGGACTTCAGTCGCAAAGAAATACCTGTGGGTAGATATGCAAATTGAGCAGGGTCTCTTTTTGCCCAGCCCGATTTGTCCTCAATATTGGCGCTTTTTATCTTATGTGCATAATGAAAACTGTAAAAATTCTCACTATCACGCTTTCCAAAATTTACATAGGTATCCTCAAAAGGCATATTAGACCCCAATTGTTTCCCCGGTTCTGCTATCACAGAATCTGTACGTTGATTGTGCCCTGAAATCCTTATTCTTTTCTTTATTAAGCGCGGGAATTGCTGCCTCCTAACTCGCCAGTTAACATTAATCTCAATTGTTTTCTTGCGCCTTTCTTTCTCATAAGTCTTGAGGGACTCCTTGGTGAGGCCCATTCGCTCATAATCTTCGTCAACAAATTTCTCGACTTCGCTTCGGATCTGTTCGACAGGCTTGGTGGGTGTTGTAATCTCCAGATATAGTATAACGTCTATACTTTGTGGTCGCTCTTTCCAAGCAGCAGCCGCTAATTTAGCCACCTGCTCTTCGGTTGGAAGGCCGTTATTCACCTGAGCATACGTAAGGCTGAAAGCAAATAATACGAATAGCAAACGTGTAATCTTAAATTTATTCATCGTAATTCCTTTCGATTTAGCCCCACTTAAGAATGTAACCTTTATATACAATATCATCCCGTACAAGAGCCGCCGCCGAAGTGATCAAATTTAGGGCCATACTTTGGCACTTTGTCGTCATCATCTTTATCGCACTTGTCAACGTAACTGCAAGGGGTTATACACTCATGGAGGTATTCGACAAGGCACGCCGCACAGGCACCTTCAAGTATTGGTGTTGGCTCCATAGGACACGAGCCACAAACAGCTTCACACGCCTCCCAGAGTAATGGGCAAAGACACCAGTTCCAATTAGGATACACTTTACATTCGTACGTGTAACCTGTGATACCTGTCGTCTCATGGCATTCACAGCGGCCGGAAACTCCTGTGGAGGCAGGCGAACAGCGTTCGTGCTCAATCGTTTCTTCGTACTCACCGGGACAATGATCCCACGCGATATTTACACAATCCTCACAGACAGCTTGTATAGAAGCTGGAGTCGTTGAGGTTGTCCAACAGTCATCGCATACGCATTTGCAGTTGTCACAATGCTGACTTGGGTCACAATCCGAATCAACATCACAATCTGAAGTCGATTTTAACACACAATTGCCCCCTACACACTCTTTACATGTGCTACATTTAGTGTTATCGTTTACGCATGAGCAACCCGAACAGCCATTATGACATGCACCAGTACAATCCGAATTTTCACAGCATTCTGAAGTGCATTGGCACCAACAACTTACGCAGGATTCACAAGCCGGACAACCGCCGCCACAGTCACCATACGGCATACACTCGCCCATATAACAGTACTGGCAAGGGGGGCAAAAATAATCACGGTCTACGCACACGCCAGCCTCACAACTCTGGCAGCCTGTACACGCGGGATTGCATTCGCACGCTATCGATGGCACAGTGAGACGGGATAATAAGAAACAAACCAGCAAATGTAGTATTGATTTTATCCTCATTTTTCCTCTCCTTTCAAATCTTCAAGCCTGGCCTCTACACTTTCTATACGAGGGTCATTCGGGCGAGCCGTTACTAAGAACAGTATGAAGTATTGAACAGCCTCAATTTTCTGGCCTTAGAGTCTGAACTTGCCAAAGAGCTAATCGCTTCTCAATATTTGTTGTAAACGGCACGGAAAAAAACTGTGGATTCGTAAATAACACTATTTTTCGTATATACTTACCCTATTCTTGATGAGTGCTGCAGACAGGAGATCAGCGGCATAAACACCGTTCTGGATTTAACTGTTCTACTTCCCAACTGGCTCGAGTGTTTTTGTAGCCGCCTTATATCGATAATCCTTGTTCAATATTTCATCGATAAATATATCCCCCTCTTTAAGGTTCAAATTTGTATATTCAAACGTATCAGTTGGTATTTTTTGGTTGACCTTATTATTGGTATAAGTTAAATCCTTTTCTGTTGTCACCTCTCCCTTTGAACCGTAAAGTTTTATTATTGTCCTTTTGGGTAAATAAACACCATCGATAAGCTCATATTCCCAGGTATATTTTTGAAACACCATACCGCTTCCGGTGGCGGCTTCCCAATATATCATATTAAAGCCACATTGGCTGGAGAATATCATGGTTAATATCGCATAGTGTTCCGGCTTGCTTCTTTCCATGTTCACAACCGATGGCGAGATTATTTTATACTCGATAGTATCGACTTTCATGCGTTCTTCCATCTGGAATTTGTAACCATCAAATTCTATCTTTCCGAATTTATTGAGCCTTTTGATTGACCAGTCGAGATCTTCCCAGGTAAAACCAGCGCCTGGGAAAAATGATCTCCTTGGATCATAAACATCCTTATACTTATACCACCCCGTTTGCTGCTCTCGCTCCGATGATTTTTTTCCCACCCTTTTGTTGAGTAGACGTCCAGTCCCTTTTTCAAAACTGTGTGCATCCGCTTTGAGAAGAAAATCTGGCTTGGCAATTACGGTCGACCAAATGGGGCTGGGCCCACTATTGCCCACGTAGGCTCCAGTATTATAGTTAAAGTATTTACTGGGCTTATCTCGTAAAGTGTCAACATAAACAAAGTTATTATTCGCATCAACTGCAAAGGTAATCTTATCTTCCGAATTTTGCAGAATGGCTTCAGGCACCTCTCCTTTAGTATCTTTAGCGTTTTTAAAAATATCTTCAGCTAAGGAGCCAGTATGTACCCAGGTCATTTTTTTTTCGATTTCTCCCGACCAAATTTTAATTCGTTCGTAATTTTGGCGAATGTCGTTGGCAATCAACTCCAGAATTATCGGCATTTCCTCTTCTGGAACGATTCTTATGGTTTGATTGGGCTCTTCAACTGCCAATGCCTGATAAGCAAATCCTAAAATCATAAACCATACTAAAACATAAGCAAGCACTGTTTTTATTGAAAGTTGTGTGTAAAATTTCATTTTTCTTTTCCTTTCCTTATCTATTTACAACTGCATGTTTCTTCTTTATGTGTATATACTGTATCTCCACCTCCTGATTCACACTGGTAACAATTTTCAGTTACATCACAAACGATTGTGACTATACATTCGCCTATAGTTTGACACTCGGGCGGTTCTCCAAATTCCAATCGGAGACAAAGCATCTCCCCTTCGCATTCAAGGCACAAACTATTGCTGTGAAACATAGGGAAACATTCTTTAACTTCATAACATATTTCCTCTGAATTATTCCAGTCAAACTGTGGACACCCGTCATGGCACGTTTCTATTACTAGGCCGGTGTAATCTTGGTATGTGCCACAATTTGATGGTGATGTTATTTGTTGACAACCTTTGCATTTGAATGCATCTTCATTATCTTCGCTACAACTTGTCGTGTCGGTGACCTCATCCGTGCATGGTGGGTTACAATAATAAGTAAATCCCCCATCAAAATACCAACAACATACCTCATCCGAATTACAGCATGTCTCACCTCCACAACAATATTGATTTGCTCCACAACACTCGGTACCACAACACGGATTATCACAGCACTCATTATCGCAGCACGATTGTCCTGAGCTACAACATACGCCGTCACAGCAGTAATCACAGCATGTCCCATTACAACATTCCTGGAGCGGGCTGCAATCCCAATCACAGGAACCACTCTCACAAGTATAGCAATCGTCGCAATCGTCTACGCATACGTCATCATTGCAACACTGTCCGCTGGAACAATCCGAATCGCACGCTTCGGTTTCCGGGTTCCAAGTTTGACAATCGCCACAGGGGGGCGGCGGACACGCTATCGCCGACATTGCAAGGCCGGATAATAAGAAAAAAAACAGAAAAAGTAGTATTGTTCTTATACTCATTGCACCTCTCCTTTCAATTCTTCAAGGTAGCTCTCCACACTCTCTATACGAGGGTCATTCGGGCGGGCCGTTGCCAAGAACAGTTCATAATACATAACCGCTTCAACTTTTTGCCCTCTCTTGAAATTCAGATTGCCCAATTTCAGAGATGCTGATGGAACCACCGCACTACCCGGATATTTTTCAAGAACCGCCTTATAGGCTTGTTCTATCTTGGGATTTGCTACTGACGCCGATAGTTTACCGGAGTCTCTTAACTTCTTATAACAACTGCCGATTAAGGATTGGGCGCTCCAAGCGTATTGATAATCAGGCCAATTATCAACTACCTTTTGATAGTGCGTAATGGCCTTTTCGTATTCACCAAACCGACGATAACAGACCGCCGTGAAATATTGAGCGTGCTTGAGTCCGATTGAACTCGATTCCGGGTATTGTACTGTAACCTTTTCCCAGATATCTCTGGCCTTGTAGAGATGCTCTTCAGACTTGACCCTTATACACTTATTCGGGTCATCAAAAGCCTTGTAATAATATTGTTCACCAATCACAAATACGGCTTCCGGCAAATCGAGCTGGTCGTTGAAATCGGCGATTAAGATGTCAAGGGCTTGTTGGATCTCGTTCTATGAACTTGCCAAAGAGCTAATCGCTTTTCAATTTTTGTTGTAAAACCCGTTAGAAAGCAGGGATTTCTTTCTAACGAGGTAAACGGCACGGAAAAACTCTGGGTATTTGTTAATAACGCTATTTGCTGCGGCTGCTTGATTTTTTCTTTAGCAACAGAATAAGGCTTATAATAACTATTCCGCATAATCCCACAATTACTGCATAGTTGGCTCTTTCGGCATCTTCTGGATTTGTTTCTCCATGTTGTTCTTCACGGCACCTACTATTCGAGCCCTTGTTTTCTCATCGGCGATGTACATTTCGAGATATTGGTTCAACTCTTCAAGGTTAAATGGTGGTTTTGAGTAGGCTTTAACGATGTATTTTTCTGCACGTTTCGGATACCTCTTCAACCAATCGCGCAACCTGGATTGTTCTGAATATCTTTGTCCTTTTTGTCTGTTTTTATCAATGGCCGCCTCGTATTCAGCACGCAGTTTTGGGTCCTTTATGGATTCAGGTGCTATACCTCCTGCTGGAAGCCCCATATTCACACCTACAGCATTGGGACTCCACAGTTTTTCGTTAGGATCCCAGTTTGGGTCAATGGCGTCGAGCAATCGCTTCCAGGCGTGGAGTCGTATCTCGACATCTTTCTTCCTGCGTTGTGCCAAATCTTCGCCTTTTGGCGAATTGCGTGTGTACATCGAAGTCATCACATGGCCTGTCAATTTTAATTCCATCTCAATTGAAATTTCTTCAGATTTATCGAGAACCAACAGGGCATATCTTCTGGCAACGTCGTGGCGCCGGTCATCCGCAAATGTTCCTGAACTAAGTGGCCCACAGATTTTCAGCATTAACCGAGCATAATGTTCCTTATTTCGTCGGCTCCACTTTTTCTGAATTGCATCAGCGAACTTTTCATACTCCTTAAGATCATTGACTAGTCCCGGCTTAAAAGATTTTCTCAAGGCTTCTATGCGTGCCCGTTCTTGTTTGTACTCCTGCTTTTCGGCTTCTGAAGCTTTAAGATTTGCTCCAAATGATAGACTTATCACCAAGAGACAATTCAGAACTATTCTAAAGCAGAATACTGTTTTTTTGAATGTCATTTTACACGTACCTTTTTTTGTATTTTCATTTTCTTTATTTTCACTTCGTGGCTTATTAACACTATGTTCAACATTTTATAGTTTTTCCCGCCTTCTGCCAGGAATTTAATTATTCCTTAAAAGGGTTGTGTCGGATCGGCTGCAGCAGCTGTTCCTGAGTGCCCCCCTTTGGACTGCGTAGCATCGCCATTAGCCCAAAACCGCGAGACGTGATTTTGAGTACTGCCGAAGGTATTTCGCGTACTCGTATCATCGATGTATTGTGTAGGGATATTCCATGTCCATCCACCATCACCAGCATTCCAGGGTGTCATAATACAAAAAGCATGATCCTCTGCCTGAACTCTGCATCCAGTTGTGCTATTTCCTCCCATAATACCTCCTGAGAAGGTGTTTTGCGCGTGCGGCCCTATGCCACTACAAACCCCCCAAGCAGGCGTGGGAGGACAGCTGTCTTCTCCAAAATCCAGGTTCTTGAAGGAGACATGCGTGGGATCCAGCCAATAGTAAAGTTTAATCCCTGCGCTCGCTGTGTTATTTATGTGCCAAACGTGAGTAGGGTCAATCCGTGTCATTCGGGTTCCGCTGGGGAGAATAATGTCTTTTTGATAACCTTCCCACTTACCTTTAGAAGGGCCGGATTTAATTGTTAAAATCAACCAAACAGTTCCATTAGTAGCTCCCGCATCATAATCAGCGGTCCCATAATCAATATCAACGTTACTGACTGTACCAGGTTGGCTGCCGCTGCCTTTTGTCCATTTCAAGCCTCCTGCTTGACCTGCTGTTACCGACCAAGGATCAGTATCGAATGATAAAGCCACCTCTTCCTCGATCCCATAATACATTGTGTGTCTGCCGGAAAAGTTATCTTCCGGAGTAAAAACACCTTCAAAATCGAAGACAACTATGTTAGCGGTAATGGTATTGCCGCATTCGGCTGTAACGGTTTTGTAATCAGACAGGCTTGATGAGAGCGTATTAAACGTTACAGATGTGGTTGAACCGGTACCCGAAGCACCTGATGTTCCACCCCAGACGGGTTTACCGCTTGGCCAGGAAGCACCTGATGGAGCAGGTATAGCTTTGAAAGTAACGGTTGTACCTTTGTAAACGTATAGTGGAAATTCGATATTGGTGTAGCCGTTATCCGGATCATAATATTGAATTATGTCCACCTCCACGACGTAAATCTTAGTTATTTGTGAGGAAGAGCCACATGTGGCGGTAATTGTTGCGACTCCAGGTGTGGTCCTGTCGACGGTATATGTGAGATTATCTATCTTTGTACCTGCTGTGCCGGTGAGGCTCCAGTCCGATGGCAGATTTTGTGCCGACAGGCTGGGATACGGCGCTGCTATTATAGTTACGACATCCGTATCTGACACAGCGACGACATACGACTTTGTGTCCGGGTCGCCATCGCCATCGTCAATCTCTGTACCTATATCCGGTTCAAGCGAATGTGCTTCCACAACGTATATCGTGTTTTGTTTTGATGAAGTGCCGGCGGTGCAGGTAAATGTTGTTATCCCAGCTATCGTCCTGTCACAGGTGCGAGTAAGCCTCGTACCCGTTCCGCCCGTAAAAGTCCAGGGATCCGGTAATTCTTCTTCTGGCATACTGGGCTTCGGCGTTGCTCTATCAGTTGTTTTCCCGGAGTCGGAGATGGAATCACCATACGATTTGGTATCCGGGTCCCCGTCGCCATCGTCAAATTCCGTGCCTGAATCCGGCTCAAGAGACTCAACTCCCACCACTTTGACCGTTTGGCTGCTTACATCGTTTCCGTCTTCACAATTAGGGCCTCCGCCGCAACAGCACGGGTCGTCATTGTCTATAACGTGTAAAGTTACTGTATATTCGCCTCCCTCATCATAGGAATGTGTAACAGTTTCTCCTGAGCCTGTATCTCCGTCTCCAAAGTTCCATTCATAGGTAAGCTCAGTTTCATCCGGATCGTAGGAGTCACTTGCATTAAAGCTAAATGATGTGCCAGCACACACGACATCGTCCGGTGTGACCAAAAAGTCGGATGTCGGGTCCTGGCAGCAGGCATATATTATATTAATAGTCGAAATGACCACAGTTAAGGCACAAACGCAAATTAAGAGCTTCCTTTTCATTTTCTTTCTCCATTATCTGGCTTTTACAGACTCCCAGCGCTTCATAAGATTGGTCGCGGCATTAACGGCCATAGAGTCGGGGTAATTTGTAATAACATTCTCGCAGGCCTGGCGTATTATTGGAGCAGCATCCATTTTCGAAATGGCCTCTGACCTTGCTAATTTGTCGAAGCAGCGGGCAATCAGGAACTGGGCGTTCCAAGCGAATTGATAATCAGGCCAATTTTCAACTACTATGTTGTAATACTCTATAGCGTTCTCATATTTACCGATTCTCTCGTAGCAGCGAGCCGACATATAGTAAGCTTGCGGAGTAATATGAGAAGTCGATAAGTCTGTTATTATCCTTTGCCATACAGATATGGCTTTTTGGAGTATTTCTTTCTCCTTAGCGGAAAGTCCGGTTTTTTTGCATTGAGAAGCCCATCTATAATACTGTTCGCCGACCACAAACATGGCTTCAGGCAAAGCCGGATGGTCGTTGAAATCAGCAATCAGTTGATCCAAAGCAGGTTGTACGTTTGCATCATTTCCAAAGTAGATATCTAACTTTACCATACCTGTTCTTGCCCACATTTCATATTCGGTGTCCGGCCAGTCGGCGATAACGTACTGATACAGTGCCCCGGCCTTGTCGTAGTGCAGTGCCTTGGCGTACTCGTCGCCCACCTGGTAGATTTCCTTTGGCAGGGTCGGCTGTTCCGAGAACGCTGCCATCAACTTGCCAAAAGCGGCATTCGCAGCGACATCATTGCCATCTCGGATGTGAGAATACACAATTTCCACTTGTGACCACATCGCGTACATATTGGAAGAGAAGTATTCAACATTGCAGCGGTGAAGTTCGAGCGCCTTTTCCAGATTGCCCTTGGCCCTTTCGTAATGCTGCGCGACGGAGTGTATGACCTGGCTTATACCCTGATGTTTGCAGAAATCGGAAAGGAGCTTGTCGACATCAGCCTGCGTCGCGAACTCATCGTCGGCGTCGATGCTCCGAATGGTCAGGTCTCTCTGCGCCCACAATGCGTGGTCGCTGCTCGGCCATCTCTCGACTATGTATCGACACAGCTCCGCAGCCTTATCGCTCCTGTTTGCCTTGTTGTACGCCTCTGCCACCTGATAGACTTCTTTCGGCAGGCTCTCCTGGTCGGAAAAGAGACTCGATAGCTTATCACAGGCCTCATCGGCGGCGGCAAAGTCCCCCTCGTTGATATGAGCGTAGACAATCTCGACCTGCGACCACATTGCATACATGTCCTTGGGGAAGTGCTCGATATTGTACCGATATAGCTCACAGGCTTTGTCGTGTTTTCCGGCCTCGGCAAAACGCTTGGCCGTTACGTGAATCTCTCTCGGCAAGTCATTTTGATCGGGCGGCCAACCCAGCAGCGCCTCGGCACCGGCACAGGCTGATTCGTAAAATCCGGCCTGGAGGTCCAGACGTATCAGTTCAGACTGCGACCATATCACGTCGAGACCTTTATAGTCGGGGAAATGCTCGACATTGTATTGATGGAGCG
>Ga0307442_1000314_pt1 | contig 23030 bp, 22 predicted proteins | sample SalMarWE160430MG_FD_202143 | JGI IMG/M metagenome (GOLD analysis project Ga0307442, IMG submission 202143) | Salt marsh sediment microbial communities from the Plum Island Ecosystem LTER, Massachusetts, United States - WE1604-30 | ecosystem: Environmental > Aquatic > Marine > Intertidal zone >...
CCCATATTAAAGCCCATAATTATCAAGAAAACGGGAATTGCAATCCTTTCCCATAATTCAAAACCTAATCCCTGATGTGAAGTATATCCAAATGCGTGGTCAATGATGACAAGACCTATCATAAAAGTTTTCAAGAAGTCTACTTGAAAGAAATTCTTTTTGTCTCTTTGAATAGAATCAGTTGTATCATCTAGTATAATGTTCATTTCATTCATTGTCATTTCAAGTATAAAAATAAATAAGATATAAGAATTATTGTCAATTTAAATAATAATTTTTTTTTTGCACCAATCTTTTTAATTGATTTAAAACGTTTATTGCATATAAAAAAGAGATTTGATGCATGGTTGCAAAAGTTAATAATAACTGCGGCAATTTGTGGAGCAGAAGTTTCAAAAAAACAAAATCCGAACATTCCTTATACCGTTGAAGAGATAGGAAATGAAACAGAATCAGCATATAATGCGGGTGCTAGTATCATTCATTTACACGTTAGAGAAGATGATGGAACGCCTACTCAATCAATAAAAAGGTTTAAAGAATGCATTGCAGAGATTAAGAAAAAATGTCCAGATGTTATAATAATGCCCTCAACTGGAGGCGCAGTTGGAATGACTAATGAAGAAAGGTTGCAACCCATCTATTTACAACCTGCCCCTCTTATAGCAAGCTTAGATTGTGGTACTATGAATTTCGGAGAAGATGAAATTTTCGTCAATACCGAAACCTCAATTAAATATTTTGCAAAGGAAATGAATAGAATTGGAATAAAGCCGGAATTAGAGTGCTTTGATAAAAGTCATATTGATATGGCTCTCCGACAACACGCAAAAGGTATTATAAAAAGCCCAATGCATTTTAATTTAGTTTTTGGAGTAAATGGAGGAATTACTGCTTCACCAAGAGATATATCATTTTTAGTTGAAAGTTTACCGAAAGATTCTACATTTACATTAACTGGCATAGGAAGACACGAATTTCTTGTTGCTACAATGGCAATCTTATATGGTGGGCACGTCAGAGTTGGTTTAGAAGACAATTTGTTTCTTTCTAAAGGAAAATTAGCAGAATCTAATGGGCAGTTAGTTGAAAAAGTAGTTAGGATTGCTTCCGAATTAGGTCGAGAAATAGCTTCTCCCATTGAAGCAAGAGAGATCTTGAAATTATAATTATGAGGAAATTAAGATGTATGATAAATTTGCTGAAATCTATGATTTAATATATTCTTTTTTAGATTATGAAAAATCAGTTGGCATGATTAAGGATTTAATTGAAAATGATAAATTGTCTAATGGAAATAAACTGCTGGATGTAGGATGTGGTACTGGAGAGCATATAAAATTTTTTAAAAAATACTTTGCCTGTACGGGCGTCGATATTAGTGAACAAATGCTTGATTATGCCAAAGAAAAAATTAGTGACGTTCGGTTTATTCAAGCTGATATGGTAAATATGGATTTAAAAGATAAATTTGATATCATCACTTGCCTTTTTAGTGCTATCGGATACGTGAAAACGCTTGAAAATCTTAGAAAAACAATTAATAATTTTGCTAATCATCTAAATCAGGGTGGAATTTTAATCATTGAACCTTGGTTAAGACCATCAATTTTTACTCCAGGATTGCCAAGCATGGAGACATATGAAGATGATGATATAAAAATTGCTCGATTAAACGTTTCCAAGATAGATGGAAATATATCATCTTTTGTTATGCACTTTTTAATAGCCAAAAGAAACGAAAATGTAACTTACTTTAAAGAAACTCATGAATTAGGTCTATTTGAAACTGAACAGACGAAGAACATTATGATTGAAGCGGGGTTCGAGACTAAATATTTGGAAGAAGGATTAGAAGTGCAGCGTGGGTTGTTCATTGGTATTAAGAAATAATAACTGTTTCTTTTATATCCTTTAAATAAGGAAAATAAAATTACAGCATAACTTCAATACCTTAAAAGAAATTATTTTTCCACTGGAAAATTAAATCTTTATATAATTCGAAATCAATTCTTTAATTTATGACAGATACAAATAAATATAGTTTAATTGTTATCGGAGGAGGCATAACCGGCTTAAGTAGTGGTCTAACATGGGCTAAATACCATGATGTTAAAAAGGAACCAGTGCTAATAATAGAAAAGGAACCAAAGACTGGTGGATATGTCACATCCTATGAACGACAAGGATATGTATTCGATACATGTCAAATGATTCCAAATATTTCGGAATTATTAGAGTTTTTTGATATTGATATTGAGCTTAAGGAATATAAAGGGTACTATACGAGGATTTTCTTAGTTGATATTGAAACAAAAAATGTGAGGACCATTGATTTACCTTCTGGATTTCAAGAATTTAAAAAGGAATTAATGGAAAAATATCCTAATAATGCTACTGAAATTGAAAATTTATTAGATTATTCAAGAGCCTTATATTCGGAGTTATTTAAACTTAAATTAGAACCAACGATTATTGAAATCTTCAAAATGTTAGTAACATGCCCAAAGATCGTAAAAAACTCTAGAAAAACATTTAAAGAATACTTTGAACAGTTCAATATCACAGAACCAGATGTTATTGAGATATTTACAGTATTTGCTGAATTTAGTGGATTACCTGCCAATAGGGTCTCAGCACCGGTACCAATTTCAGCAATGAACTCTCTACTTGATGGTGCATTTCGACCTAAAGGAGGATTCATCGAGTTCCCTAAGAAATTTGAAGAAAAATATCTTGGTTTAGGAGGAGAACTAATGCTCAATACAAAAATAAACAAGATATTAGTAGAAAACGGAGAGGTAAGGGGTGTTGAACTTGAGGACGGAAGAAAAATTTATTCGGATTATGTTGTTACAACTATAGATCCATTAGTAGCGATGAAAGAAATGGTGGGTTTAGATATCATACGTGATTTAGATAAAAAGTATGCTGATAAAGTCGAAAGTGTAAGAATGTCAACATCATCAATGAATATAAGCATTGGACTTGACGATCAAATCGATTTGGGCGGATTAGGCTTAGATTGCGGCTATTGTGTGATTACTACGGGAGGAGATATTTACGATAGACTATTTGATGATATGGAAAAAGGAAAAATAGGATATACAGATGAAGAATTTCGACTTGGTGTCATATGTCCTTCTTTAACAACTGGTGGAAAGCCTAATATTGTCTTGAGAATTGTTCCTATGGGTATTGATGATTGGGTAGAATTACGAGAAAAAGATCCTCAAAAATATAAAGAAAAGAAACAAAAATGGGCAGATTTCTTTATAGATAAAACTGAAAAATATCTAATTCCTGAACTAAGGAAACACATTAAGGTTGTTGATATCTCAACTCCAGCGACTTATGCGCGATATTCTGGTTCCCCTTCAGGAGCAATTTACGACATGGCACCGTATCCAGATAATTTTGGTAGAACTAGACTCGCAATGAGAACACCCATAAAAGGGCTTTATCAACCAAAATTCATCCATAGCGTTTTTGCTACGTTACTTGCTGGAATGCAGGCAAATGATATGATTCTTAACAGAGAAATTATGGATGGGAACGCAAGATATAAAAAAAATTGAATTTAAACAATCTTTTTTTTCTTTCCTTACCTTATGATTATTCAAAAAATAAATTTGAAACGTTCTAAATAGAAAACTTAATTTATGTGTCTTTAATAATAACGTAAGCATCATTTAATACTATAGCTTTATTTGTCTTAACTTGTATTAGATATTTATTATCTACCTTCCATCCTTCAATAGTTAAAGGTTCTCCTGGATAGACTACATTCGCAAATCTTACTTTAAATTCTTTAAACCGAGTTACATCATTATTGCATAGATTATATATAATTGCTCGAGTAGCAAATCCATACGTGCAAAGACCATGCAATATTGGCTTTTCTTGACCACCAAGCTTAGCTGCTTCAGGATCTATATGAAGAGGATTGCGATCCCCGCTTAGACGATATAAAGCTGCTTGATTTGTTGTAGTTTGATATGTTGTACTAAAATCCGGAGCTTTAGCTTTTGGGATTTCTAAAATCTCAGTTTTTGGTCCTCTTTCACCACCAAATCCTCCTGCTCCTAAATAAAAAAAAACTGACTTTACTTCAAATAATGGTTGTCTATCACTGGTTAAACCTGTAAACAGCACATGAATTGCAGCGCCTTTTCCTTTATCATAAATGTTTGTTACCTCACTAAAGCACGTAATCTCTCCTTGAGGGTTAAAAAGTTTATATAATTTTACTGATTCTTCACCGTGGATAAATTTAGGGAATACAATATTTCCAAGATTAGGAAAAGCGACTCCACGAGCAATTGTAGCAAAACTAGGGAATACTTTTAATCCTTTTTTTACTCCTTCATAAATAAATGAAAGTTCATCAATCTGAGCACCTATTCCTAAGGCATAAAGTATTACATCCTTACTAGTATAATTAAATTTCTTTTCTGGAAACTTCTTTCCAACTACATCAAGATCTAATCCAGACATTTAACATCATTTCTTTATTATATTACAAGATTTTAAAATAATCTTTGAAGTCATAATATAAATAATTATTTTCTTATTATAATATCATGATTACTTAAAAAATCTTTTAATTCCTGAATTTTCATGCGATTGTAATGAAATAATGAAGCTGCTAACACGGCTTCTGCTCCGTTTTTGATTGCATCTATAAAATGCTCTTTAGTTCCAGCTCCTCCTGATGCGATCACTGGTACAGACACAATATTCGTAATTGCTCGGATTAAATCAATATCATATCCTAAGTTGGTACCATCTCTATCCATGCTTGTAACCAAGAGTTCTCCCGCCCCTTTTTCCACAACAATTTTTACCCATTCTAAAACGTCGATACCAGTAGGTTTTGAACCGCTATACGAATAAACTTCCCAAGAATCACCTTTCTTTTTTGCATCGATAGCAACAACAATGCATTGAGATCCAAATTTTTTCGCTCCCTTCGTAATTAAATCTGGGTTTTTTATAGCTGCGGAATTTATGCTCACTTTTTCTGCTCCAGCTTTGATAATTGCAGTCATATCTTCAATAGTTTTTATTCCGCCACCAACTGTTAATGGAATATATACCTCTTCAGCAACAGAATGGATAGTACTGAGTATGCTTTTTCGTCCTTCTATTGTAGCTGAAATATCTAGAAAAACTAATTCATCTGCTCCTTCATCATTATAAAATTTAGCCAATTCTATAGGATCTCCACTATCTTGCAGATTATTGAATTGTACTCCTTTTACGACTCTCCCATCTTTAACATCGAGACAGGGGATCACTCGTTTTGTTAAATTAGTTGGATTATAATTAACTATGAGATTTTGCAGACTTTTAGTACATATATTGTTGCTGTATAATGCTTTCCCAATTATTACTCCATCTGTGTATTGCAAAACCTTATGAACATCATTTTCATTTATAATCCCTCCTGATGCTATGATTTTCGTATTATCTTGCTTAATACTTGATATTTTCTTATATGGAGCAATATTGATTCCACTCAAGGTACCATCTCGAGAGATGTCGGTTATTATGAAATGCGAAACTCCTTGATCTTCAAGTCTTAAAAAGTATGAATCTAAACTTCTATTGCTTTCTTCAGTCCACCCTTTAATTTTTAAGTGCCCATTAAGAAAATCTAAAGCCACAATCATTTGGTCTCTGTAATTTAGAATTAATTTATTTAAAAGAGTTGGATTCTCCACAGCAATGGTTCCAATAATAAATTTATGAAGTCCCCAATCAAGAAGTTTGTCAATAGTTTCTATGGTTCTAATTCCCCCTCCTAATTGTATTTTTAATCCCCAATTATTAGCTTCATCAATAAGAGATTTAATAACTTTAAAATTGTCATTTTGTTTGAAACTTCTTGGTCTAACTCCATTCAAATTCACAACATGCACTAAATCAACTCCTAGAGAAAGAAAACTCTTTAGAAGCTCAACCGGGTTTCTATGATATATTTTAATTTTGTTAAAATCCCCTTGGTATAACCGAACAGCATTGCCATTATAGAGATCAATAGCAGGAATTATTTTTTTCACTTTCTAACTCCCTCTAAGCATTGAAATAAAATATTTAATTATATTATCACCAACATTTTTGCTTTTTTCTGGATGGAATTGGACTCCAATTAGTTGATCTTTAACTATAATTGCAGGAATAGATTTTCCATGGTTGAAGTATGTGATACATAATTTTTTCTCGTTTGGTAAGCAATAGTAAGAATGATTAAAGTATGCATAACCTAAAAAATAGGGCTCTGAAGTTGGAATTAATCTATTCCAACCAGTATGAGGAATTCTTATCGTTTCATTACTATTAAGTTTAATTACTTCTCCAGGAATTACATCTAATCCACCTATACCAAAGGATTCTTCTGATCTTGAGAAAAATAACTGCATACCCAAACAGATTCCCATAGTTGGAACATGTTTGAAAATTTTTCTTAAAGCATCGATTAGATTGTATCGTGCGAGTTCCTTTATCGCATCTCCAAAAGATCCTACACCTGGAAGAATTAATCCATGTGCTTGCTCTATTAAATTTATATCATTCGAAATCCTCACATCAGAGTAAAATCTCTCAAAACTTTTTTGAATCGACCTAAGATTCCCACTTCCATAATCTATTATAATAATCATATGAATCCCTCTATAGACATCCTTTACTTGAAGGAAGAGTTTGTTCACGTTTTGGATCAAATCTCGAGGCATAATCTAGAGCCTTCCCAAGAGCTTTAAATATCGCTTCTGCTATGTGGTGATTGTTATCGCCATATAGCGACCTTACATGAAGCGTTATTTTAGCATTTGTCGAAAATGAATATAGAAAATGCTCTATTAAGTCTACTGGAATTAAATTTTCCTCTTTAGAGCCTAAAAATTGATTTTTCCAGTTGATTTCTTTTCGAAAAAATGGTCTTGAAGAAATATCCACTGCAACAAAAGCAAGGCACTCATCCATCGGAAAAAAAGAATGTGCTACCCGAGTAATCCCTTTTTTATAATCTAATGTTTTTTTAAAAGCTTTTCCCAAAACAATTGCAGTATCTTCAATTATATGATGATTATCTATTGCGAGATCACCTTCTGCATTAATATTTAGGTTAAAACATCCATGGACAGCAATCTGAGTGAGAAGATGATCAAATAAAGCTATCGAAGTACTAATTTTAGATTCTCCTACACCATCGAGATTTAACTCCACTTTAATATTGGTTTCCTTAGTCTTCCTTTCTAAATATGTTTTTCTTTCCAATTTAATTCACCTCAAAATATAAATTTAAAATTTTTATTACATTTTTCATTTGTAACCTTGTACCTATTGATATTCTTAGACAGTTTGAGAGTTCTGAATCGAATTTCCTAACCTTTATTTGGTTTTTTAAGAAAAATTGATAAACTGATTGTGATCTCTCTTTTGATTGAAATCTCAATAAAGTAAAGTTTGCTTCACTTGGATGGCAATAAAATCCTTTATATTTCTCCCATAAATTGGTGAGATCTTTGTAAAATTCTTCTCGAATTTGTTTAATTTTATTAATATTGGCACTAACCTTATCGTAGTTATTCAATAATATTAAACCTATTTGTAAAGCCATATTGTTAACATTAAATGGGCTTTTCACCTTCATTAGTATCTTTATTATTGAAGGATTTGCGATAATATATCCTAATCTTAACCCTGCGAGCGAAAAGGATTTGCTAAATGACCGTGATATAATTAAATTTTGATATTTTTTTACCAAACCTATTAAACTGGGCTTATAACTGAAGTCAATGTAAGCCTCATCAATAATGATTAACTTTTCCAGTTCCAGAAGCTTCTCAATGAATTCAATATCGATAGCCATTCCGTCAGGATTATTTGGTCTTGCCAGAATGATCATGTCTGACATTTTAGCTTTCTTAATAAAAATTTCTGGATTTAAGTTAAATTCTGCCTGTCCAGATGCTTCATTTACCGAGAGTTTTAAAGGTACACTTACATATTTCGCATTATTTATGCTTGCATAAAATTTATACATTGAAAATGTAGGACTTATACTCAATATCGTTGTTTTAGATGTTGCAAATGTTCGAATTACAAGATCTAGCAACTCATCAGAACCCGATCCTGCAATTAAAAATGATGTCGGAACCTCAAGAATCAACGACAATCTGTTTAAAATTTCATTAGAATTAGGATCTGGATAGTTTTTTAGGACATCTAAAGAGATTAAAGAGGATAAATCTTCTAAAGGAGGTGAAAAAGGATTCTCATTTTTATTTAGGTATATGAATGCACTTCCTCCTTGGTTCTGTTCTTCTAGGTATAATGAAGTATCCATTGAGGTCAAATATTTTTGAATTGCTTTTGATGGTTGAATAATAAAATTTTTTCTCTTCATTTTAAATCACTCTCCTTCTTATAGCTGCAGAGTTTGCATGTCCTGTCAAATCCTCATTACATGCCATAATCTCAGCAAATTTGGATAAGTTTAGAACAGTTTTTCTATTCAAGTTTACAAAACTAATCCTTTTAACAAAATCATACACTGATAAGGCTGAAGAAAATCGAGCTGTTCCATTTGTAGGCATCACATGACTAGGACCTGCAATATAATCTCCTAATACTTCAAAAGAATTTTCACCAATGAATATTCCTCCAGCATTTTCAACTAAATCAATATATTTTAAAGGTTCTTTGAGCATTAAGGATAGATGTTCAGGACTAAACTCATTTGAAATTTTAAATGATTCTTCAATTGAATTTGTTAGAATAATACCACCTTTATTATTTATTGATTCTCTTATGATCGATTTTCTCTCAAGGTTTTCAATTTGACTTTTTAACTCCTTTTTGACAGCAGAAATTATACTTTTTGCATGTGTTACTAAAATTGGTATCGCTAAAACGTCATGTTCAGCTTGTGCTAAAAGATCTGATGCGATTAATGATGGATTTGCAGTATCATCGGCAATAATTAACGCCTCAGTTGGACCATATATACCATCAATTCCAACATATCCATAAACTTCTCTTTTTGCTAAATTCACGTAAATATTCCCCGGTCCTACAATCTTATCTACTTTTGGGACTTGACCAGTACCAAATGCCATAGCAGAAATTGCTTGAGCACCCCCCATTTTGAACACACGAAAATTTACACCCAAAGAATCTATTATTCCAAAGGTTGCAAGAATGATTTTTGATAAAGTTCCATCTTGATTAGGAGGAATGGCAAATATTAGGTTTTTAGTTCCCGCCACTATAGCAGGAATTGCAGTCATTAATATAGATGAGAATAAAGGACTTGTGCCTCCCGGAATATAAATACCAACTGTTCCAATAGGTCTTATTATTTGACCTAGCTGTCCTCCAAGATCATTATTTTCCCAAGGAGAATTTGGCTGAGATATGTGATATTTATAGATTCTATCACAAGCGAGTTCGAGAGATTGTCTTAATTCTTGAGAGATGTTGTTTAGATTTTCTATATAGTTTAAATTCAGAACCTCAAATTGATCAATTTTTACTTTGTCAAATTTTTCAGTCCACTCTCTAAGAGCTATATCACCCCGTTCCTTCACATCATTTACTATTCTTTTTACATTTTCTTCTAGCAATTCTTGTTTAATTCCTCTTTTAAGTATACTGGTTCTTGCTTCTTCTATTGAATAAATCTTAATCATAATTCTTCCCCAAATTCTTTAATAATTTTATATATCTGATTGGTTCTTCCTCAAAAATATATAGTGTTGGTGCGACAACTACTCCACTTCCACCAATCTCACGTAAATTCCTAATAGCTATTTGTAATCTTTCTTTCTCAACAATAACGTGAACAGCATGCATCTTTTCTCCAGATTTTGTGAAAACAGGAGAAATTGTAGGTCCTTGAAGACCCTCAAGTCCATCTTTCGAGAAGATCGCATTAGCTATTTCTTCTTGACTTTCTCCTCTCATATTCACAAATACAGAAACAAAATTCTGTGCTCTAAGAGTTGCTTCAAAATATTCTATTAATTCTCTAGCGATCTTTAAAGTGAGATCATTTTTTAATGCTGATCGGTTTCCAATGAGTACAGCTCCGGATTTTAATATTTTACCCCCATTTATTGTTTTTAGACGATTATCTTTTAATGTTTGACCTGTAGAAACTAAATCAACAATTATATCACTATACTCTAACTTAGGATAAACTTCAAGAGAACCATTTCCTTTAACTAATTCATAAGAAATCCCTTTCAAGTTAAGATATTGTTCAGTAAGTTTCGGAAATTTTGTTGCTACTTTTAAATTTTCCTTGTTTTGTTTAATTTCTTCAATTGACTTCTCGTCCCAATCTTCAGGAACTGCAATTTCAAGACTACATTTTCCAAAATTTAACGCTTCATGTATAACTACTAATTCCTTATTCTTGTCAGGTAAATATTCAAGAACTAAATCATAACCAACTATTCCAAGTTCTAAAGAACCATTAAGCACTCCTCTGATAATATCTACTTGTCTTTGATACACTAATTGGAGTTCAAAGGGTCCATTTATAGAACCGATATATTGTCTGTTATTTCTTTGTATGTTAAACCCACATTCCTTCAAGAAATCTTGGGTTTCTTTTTCCATTCTTCCTTTTGAAGGTATTGCTAATCTCACTTTCCGAGACTTGTAATAAAATCCTTCTTTTTTCACTTATTCCGCCTCCTTAATTCATTTATAATATTCTGGGGAGTAATCTTTTTTGTTGCCATTAAAACTAGGATAAAATATGTTAAGTCAGCAATTTCCCAGACAAGATTATCTCTATCAGTGAAATTTATCACTTCTAGGCTTTCCTCCTTGATTTTTGAAATTAATAATATATTATTTTCAGCTAGCGTCTTTGTATAAGATTCTGATACTTTAGAATTCTCTATTCTGTTGTTGATTATATCATAGAGAACATTTAATGAAAATTCTCGATCAGAAAAACAAGAATATGATCCTGTATGGCAAGCATATCCCGTTTGCTCAACTTTAAACACAAGAGAATCCTTATCGCAATCAAATAGAATATTTTTTACTTCTTGACAATTCCCAGATTCCTCTCCCTTTATCCATAGTTTGTTTCTTGATCTACTGAAATAAGTTGCCTTCCGAGTGTTTATTGTTTGTTTTAACGATTCTTTAGAAGAATATGCAAGCATTAACACCGTATTGTTCTGATCTTGTACTATTGTCGGAATTAACCCATTCCCTTTATCAAAATCGAGAATATTTAGCAAACTATCGTCTATTAATGAATAATTCATTTTTGAATTAAAATAGATGATTTCATAGCGGTTAGGTGATAATAGAATAATGGTTTTATAACCTCTTTTATATAACAGTTTTTTCATCTCATTCTGACCATCATCTATTTCAAATCTTAAATCTAGATTCTGAGAAATTTCCTTCAAATTATTATCATTCATGTTCAGTCTATCGAAATCTTGCTTATTGACTTTTAAGACTAAAGTTAAAAAAACATCCCAATTCCTTTTTAAAAATACTTCTTTAATAAACTGGGTAATTCCTCCCAGTAATTCTATATCCTTTATTTCCACTTTTAATATTAACATAATATATTCCCAAAACTAAATTAGATTTCAGTTCGATTCAATTCCAATGAATAATCGAGTAAATTTACTGCCTTAATTCATCGGAATTATTTATGATGTTGATGATGATGTAGATGCGAAAAAAATAAAGGAAAATTCTGTACATCATCCGATCTAATAACAAAAGTGTCATTTGATCCACCAACAAAGACTAAACTCAATAGATTAATACCTTTCATTTTTATAAACATCATATCGATTCCCTATTGAGTTTTAATTCTAGAGTTAGCTAATATTGCTAAGACATTTTCTAATAACTATTCTATGCACCGTCAACTAAAAAAGTTAACTATTTTCTAAGTTTACTGATTATGGGAAAAAACATGAATAAAAATTAAACCTATAAATATTGGGACATTAAATGTTTAATTCATGACTGATTTGAATAATTATAGTTTAATAGTAATCGGTGGAGGTATAACTGGTTTAATTAGTGCCCTAAAATGGACATTAAACCATGATTGCGATTGATACTTTTTCTGTTCCAGTACCAGGGATTCCATAACGCTCATAATCATCATATGAATTTATGAAATATCCATATGTATTGTTTTCTTATTCCTATTTTTGAATGGTAGAAAAAATTCTTATTAAAGTTAATATTGTAAATATCACATCAAACTATTTTGGAGATATAATCATGAAAAAGGGTACATTATACGGAACTCATAGAGTAATTGATCCTAAAGGATCTTTACCTCAACCAGCTTTAAAAATTTCTAATGATATGGAACTATATGATAATGAGATTTTAATTGATGTAGATTATTTAAATATTGATTCAGCAAGTTTTACACAATTAAAACAAGAAGCGAATGGAGATATAGAGAAGGTTAAAAAAAAGATTCTTGAAATTGTTGATCAAAGAGGAAAAATGCAAAATCCAGTCACTGGTTCAGGAGGAATGCTAATTGGGAAAGTACAAGAGATTGGTCCGAAGTTATTAGATAAAATTGATCTAAAGGTTGGGGATAAAATTGCTACTCTGGTTTCACTTTCATTAACACCCTTAAAGATTAAGAAAATTAAAAAAGTCATTCCCGATATAGATAGAGTTGAAATTGATGGAAATGCCATTCTTTTTGAAAGCGGTATTTATGCTAAACTTCCTGAAGATATGGAAAATACACTCACGTTAGCTGCTCTTGATGTAGCTGGAGCGCCAGCTCAAGTAAAAAAATTAGTAAAACGGGGAGACAATGTATTAATATTAGGAGCCACGGGAAAATCAGGATTAATGTGTTCTTGTATGGCAAAAAAAATGGTAGGTGAGGAAGGAATAGTAATCGGTCAAGCTAGAAATCAAAATCGAGCTCAATTTCTCATCAATACAAAATTTTGTGATAAGGTTATAATTGCAGATGTGCAAAATCCCGTCCATATTCTAGAAGAAACTATCAAAGCAAATGGCGGAAAAGAGGTTAATATTTCAATCAATTGTTTATCCATTCCTAATGTTGAAATGTCATGTATCTTGCCTGTAAAAGATGGTGGGACTGTCTATTTCTTCTCGATGGCAACGAGTTTTACAAAAGCAGCTTTAGGGGCTGAGGGTGTAGGTAAAGATGTAACAATGATTATTGGTAACGGATATACTAAGGACCATGCTCAAATTACTCTTGATCTTTTAAGAGAATCAAAAAAGTTAAGAGAAATCTTTAATGAAAAATACGCATAGTGATCAAAATAAGTCAACGCTCTTTTTAAAGGCTTGATATCCAAGCCTTCGTATTGAACATTCCAAGAGAAATTTATATAATAATAAGATTTAACACTTTTAATGGGGTTTTTCTCCCACAGACTCCTAAAGCTTAACAAATAAGGATACTTAAATTAAAATAGATACAATAATTAGTTATCACCATGAGAGTAAATAGACGAAAAGAATTATTTGGGCATATCTCGGACGAGGATTGGAACAATTGGAGATGGCAATTTAGTAATAGGATAATCACTCTTGAAGAAGTAAAAGAGCTTGTCCCACTGATGAAGGAAGAGGATGATCCAAAAATCTTGGAAAAAATGAGAATGGCAATCACCCCTTATTATTTATCATTAATAGATCCTCATGATCCTTATGACCCAATACGCAAACAAGCAATTCCAACTATTCATGAACTCCATAGAGGACTTGGTGATTTAGATGACCCTCTTCATGAGGATGTTGACTCTCCAGTCCCTGGTTTGACTCATCGTTATCCTGATAGAGTTCTTTTCTTAGTCACAGAAAACTGCAGCATGTATTGTAGACATTGTACTCGAAGGAGATTTGCGGGACATCATGATAAAGCACCGCCAAAAGATCAAATTGAAAAATGCATTGAGTATATCAAAGAAACTCCCGCTATAAGAGATGTTCTTTTATCTGGAGGTGATGCAATGCTTGTTTCTGATAAATTATTAGAAGATATAATAATCAATTTGAAAGAAATCCCTCACGTTGAGATTATCAGAATTGGATCAAGGTGTCCTGTAGTTATGCCCCAAAGAATAACTTCTGACTTGTGTGAAATGCTAAAGCAATATCACCCTATTTGGTTTAATACCCATTTTAACCATCCAAATGAAATCACAGAAGATTCAACTCGGGCTTGCGCAATGTTAGCTGATGCAGGTATTCCCTTAGGAAATCAGTCAGTCTTATTGAGAGGGGTTAATGATTGTATCCATGTAATGAAGAAACTGGTTCAAGACTTAGTCAAAATAAGAGTAAGACCTTATTATATATATCAATGTGATTTATCTGTTGGACTCGGACATTTTCGCACGAGTGTTGCTCAAGGCATTGAAATCATTGAGGGTCTTCGAGGGCACACCTCTGGGCTTTGCGTTCCCACCTTCGTTGTAGATGCTCCTGGCGGAGGAGGGAAAATACCTGTCATGCCTGATTATACAATTTCTCAAGGAAATAGTCGTGTTGTCCTAAGGAACTTTGAAGGTGTCATTACTACCTATGAAGAACCTAAAGATTATGTACCAATTTGTCATTGCGAAAATTGCGAAAAGCAAATTGGTGTATCTGCATTATTGAGTGGCGAAAAAATAACAATTGAACCCGAGGATTTGGAGAGAAACATTAGAAAAAGAAAACTATCCAAATGATTAATTATTGGATTATTTTCCAATTTCCTTATAATTCAATACAAATTCCTGGTTAATTTCCTTAATTGAACTTAATTTATTAATTTTCAAATATCTTTCTTGACTTGTAACAACTGAGCCAATAATTTCATTCTCATATTTTGTTGGTCCTTTTTTATTTATTCTCTCAGTAATAAATGAGATATGATCATTGAGCCTATTATCAATATATTTATTTCCGAGAGATACAACTCCAAGAAACCGTTCTCTAATGATCTCTTTGAGATTCTCATCAATTTCATATCCAATACTATTTCTCTCAGAAACCATCGCTGCTATTGAACTCGTTCCAGTTCCAAGAAAAGGGTCTAAAATTGTGTCATTTTTAACTGAAAACATGTTTATTAATCTAAACGCTAGATCGAATGGGTAAGCAGCACTTCTTTTTCTTGTTTCTTTATTATTTAGATCTTGTGAAATTCCTTTAAAATCCCATACATCTGAAAACCATAAATTTCTTTCTTCCCAAAAATATGCGCTTTCCCTTCTCCCTTCCTTTAGAGCTTTAGTATTAAATTCTCTTTTTTCTCCTTTCCGAAAAATCAAGATATGCTCATGTTCTAAAGTTATATATGCTCCAGGCGGAAACATCCCTGATCCCATAAATTTGTTTGGTGCATTAGTTTGTTTTCTCCATAATACTTCAGGTAGCATTTGAAATCCAAGTTTTTGAAATGTATTGATGATTCTTGAATGAGAAGGAAAAAGTTGGAAGTTATTATTAATTGTCCGAGTAGCATCTCCGATATTGATACATACAATTCCACCAAGTATTAAAATTCTATATAGTTCTTTCCATACTTTATCAAGCTCCTCATGCATTTTTTCAAAAGCTAGTAAACCATCTCCAGCTTCCAATGCTATTTTAACTTCTTTATTTTGTAAAGAAAAAATTTCATCCCACATTTCTATCATTGGATATGGGGGTGAAGTAACAACTAAAGCAATGGAATTGTCCTGAACTTCTTCCATTTCTTGTGCTTTTTTATAAAAAACTCTATGGTATGTTGACATGCATCTGTATTTAAAAAATTATTATTCTAAAGAGGAATGTAAGGAAAAAAAAGTTAAGTATAATATTCATCTTAATTATTTACGAAAGAAGCGGCTTAAAAATTATAGATCTAAAGTTTTTAAGCTTAATTACATATAGAGAATAAATTTATCTACTAAAAATATTAATCGATATATAAGTAACATCAATTTTAACATAATAGAAAAGGGTGATAAATAATATGGGAAAATATGACCAAATAATGAAAATACTGGCGGTATTAGGTGGTATAATTACATTAATAGATGCGCTAGGTAGTTTTTTCGGTTTTAGCTTTTCATCGGGTTATTGGGGTTATTCTTATGTATGGCCTATTATAGCAATAATTCTTGGGATCCTTGTAATTCTAATGGTTGTACAACCAGGTAAACCTCTTCCTTTTACACCAATAGTATTATTGATAATGGGTATTCTAATACTAATTTTTGGAAGTTGGCTCGGTGGAGTTTTAGTCTTAATTGCAGGAATTTTAGGTTATCTTAAATAATATTTCAACTATAAATTTTTTTTTATTTTTTATTTCTTCAATACCTAGAGAATAATATTTAACTTATTCCTTCATTCTTTGCCCAACTGGCTTACCTGGACTAGAAAACGTTATAAGAATATCTATTATTATAATAGAACATATTAGAGTATCTTAGAATCTCCCTAATTTAGAAATTAAAAAAATTTTAAAATATTTATTAATGAAAGCTCGATATAATTAAAGAAAAAAATTTAAAATTTAAAATTAAGGTTACGATCTCTAGAATAAGAAAAATGGTATTCCAAAGAAATAACCAAGAAGCCAAAAGACAATAACATACAATATCACGGCCACAATTGTGACTACTATTGCTGTACCAAAACCAGTATGATGTATTACGCTTATAAGTACCCATATTATGACTAGAGCAATTATTATTCCTATCCATCCACCTACAAAGTAATCTAAAAGGAAAAACACTAAAGTAATCAAGAAAGCAGTTAAAAATACTCGACCAAATTGAGTGTTATTTGAATTTTTAACAAAGTTCAATGCAACCTTAAGAAAAATAGCCATTACAACGAGGATAATTATGTATATTACGACTTGCAATAAAATCGGATCCATACTCATGTTTATATTCACTCTTTAATTAATTTTTGAATTGTAAATTTGAATTCAAATTTTTTTAAACTTTATTTCTATATAAATGTAATCCCTATAATTCATTCAAAATCCTTATAATCACATTTCCTAATCCTAAACCGATAAAATGGTTTCTTTATATATTTCGGATACAAAATGAAATTAAATAGATTAAAAATAAATAAAGAAGAGTGATAAAATTTAAATTTAAATTATTTTTTTTAATTGATTATAAATCAATTAGTATATATACCAAAAAAACAAATGATCGAAGATTTTATTGATAGTGTCTGGATATTAGAAATTGAAACTGGAATCGTTATTTATGAAGAAATTTATAATGATATAACAAAATATGGAATATCAACAGATATGATTTTAAATTTTCTTTCAGCCTTAGTTAATTTTGCAGGTGAAGTGTTTGCAGATGAGCTAAAATATATAAAATTATCAAATCATAAGATCTTTTTTACTTTTTTAGAGCATATCATGTTGGTAATATCGATAACTGACAAAATATCATTTGAGGAAACGAAAATAAGCGGTTTAATTGATAGAATCGGTAAAAAATTTGAATTAAGGTTTGAGAACTTATATAACCAAGAATTATGGTATGCAAATATCGCTGTGTTTAATTCTTTTTCTAAAGATTTAAGAGAGATCATTAATAAAGAACCAGAACCAATCAAAATAGTACATAGTATTAGTTTTTCCGAAAAAATAAAAAAGTTGAATGAATTAATTGATAGTGAAACAAAGAAATTTTTAATCAGAAAGCAAAAACTCGAAAAAGTTTATGACCAAAAGGTAGAGAGATTTGAATCTAAAAAGAGCAAAACAATGGTAGATGAAAAAACAATATGATGATACCTAAAATCAACCTCCTTCTAAATTATAAATAATTATAAAAAATTTTTAAGAAATTAATGAATCAAAGTTTTTTATTATGTTCAAAATTTTGAACATCTTTCTTATTGAAAATGAAGTTACGACATCCCTAATATATAGAAGTTTATTTTTTCAATATAATAAAAAAAAATAATTATTAAGTTAGAAATAGGCTAATATTAAACCTATATATAGAAAGAACATTCCGAATCTTAGTAGAATTTTAATAGTTCTATAATAAGTTTTTTCAGTTTTTAATTTATAAGTTAGAAGCATAGCTATCCCAAGCAGAATGACGATGATAGTCACTGGAATCATATAAAATATCAAGCTTAGTATATACACGAAATTTGGGATGAATGGAAGAATGATTAAGAGTATAACTATTAAATCTAAGACAAATGAAATCCTCTGAGTTTTTTCAACACCTAAAGAAGAAGCAAGAGAGATTGCACCCGCCCTTTCGTATTTTTCTTTGTTCTTACTTTCATTTATCAAATCCTTGGAGAATTGTAATAGAAAAATAGCTCCAAAGAATATAAATATCGAGAGCGGTATCGTACTACCATTAATTGCGGCTCCATAAATTATCCCAAATGAGAAAGATAAACTTATGAGAACATTAGCAAGGAGGATCTTTCTATTCCATTTCTTACCGTAAAATATTGAAAGAAACCAAACAATACCTATAATAGCCAGTAGGAATACATTCAATACTTCTAAATTATAGTAAACAGTATGCACTATTGACGTGATAAATGCTACAACATACAATACTGCACTGCTTATTTCTAACTTTTTAGATTTTAGTGTCTTTCTCGCATCCGATGATTCTTCAATCTTGAGAATTAATGCCACTAACATTCCTGAACACGTTATTAAAAAGTAGATGGGCATCCCAAAGTAAACATTTGTAGTGAAACGACCAAATCCGATTCCCCAACGTGATATAAGTGTTCCGATGAATGCTAAAACACCTCCCTTAATCCAATTAAAAACTTTCATTCCATAGATATAGTCTCTTTTATTCATTTTAATCACCATATTTAGTTATATTTCAGTATATGTTCTCGTAGCATTTTCAAAATCCAGCACTAACTTCATGTTCAAGTATTCTATTGTAGTTCTTAACGTGTTAAATTCTTGATGACAGAAATCATTGTCAAATTTAGCATAGGATCCTAAATCAACAGGTACTCCAGCAACAGTCATGGGTCCATTCCACGCGACTTTAACCAAACCTTGAGTAGGAGAAACGTATTCTATATTATATCCAACAGCCAAATGTTGTACAGTAACTCTCGTTGCTAATAGTGAAGATGTAAAGTTCTCGAATGTACCATAATCATCAACACTTCCAAGTTCTACAATAAAAGCATTTGTCTTACCAGATGATCTAAGTTCATAATCATTTTCCCAATAGGTGGGTTCATCGGAATATAGTGCGACATAACCACCTGACCTGCTTCCAAAAGTCCATTTGCCTTGTTGAACTACTTCGTCAAATGCCCAACGAGGAAAATATGCTTGAATTACTGGTTTAAATTCTAAAAACATATATACTAGCTCCAAAATTAAAGATTGAGAAAGACGATCATATTGAATTACACCAACATTCTCATGGAATGTTGCTCGTGGTTTAAATCCACCCACATAGTCCTCCATTCGAAATCCTCCATGTGAGTTCGTGAATATATATGCATATTCATCTAAAGAAGCTTGCCATATATGCTCTTGATATCCTCCCATTCCTTTCTGATGATCTTGAGCTCCAGAAAGCTGGTAATATGGTGTACGGTATGTATATGTATTTACTTCCTCTAGCACTACACCTTCTGTAGCCTCTTTCAAAAATGTGCAAACTTCTGAAAGACTCATTCCATAAATATCTGCAGCAATTTTTATTAAATCTACTAGCATTTCATCATTGAATACTGTATCATATCCCAAGTTATAATATTCTGTTAAATTTAATGAAGGATCGATTGTTTCCCCTGTAAAAACTGCTGACATTGGCCACCAAAACATCATGTCATCTTCTGATTCAAAATCAAATCCATAAAGTGAACCATCTGCTATATTAATACCATTCCTATCCTTATGTTCATTGTAGTCTAATGTTGCATTAGCTATCGCTTCTAATATTGGAGGAGGAGTATATTTATCACTTGTAACTAAAGCGACTGCTGACATGCTACTACCAGCATTTGGGTCATGGTGTCCAACTCCAAGTAATATCCAAGCTGTTTCTGCAAAAGATGCTCGTGAAGGAGGATCTAATAAACTTGTTCCAACCTTTTTATTATCATCTGTACGGCCGTTAGTTGTGGCATAACTTCCTTTGAAGTAATTGTTCGCAAAATCGAATGCAAAAAGATCAATTAACATTGCTGCTTTCGTAGCGGTATCTTTATCTTGAGCAAACTGAACCAGATTCAGCAAGGGTGCTAGATCTTCTTCATAATAAATGTCTGAATGCCATTCTGAGAACCCAAAACGCGATCGCCAATCAATCCATCTATTTACTAATGGTAATGCATGTTCTACATGTTGTGTTCCATTCATCCCAGAATTTGTAAAAGTTTCATTAGGATATAATTGTCCAGCAAGTAATTCACAGGTATGAAATAGGATCATGTGGTTCTCAGTCCACATTATCATATCGGAAGGTCCAGATATATTTTGTGTAAACCAATATTTAAAATTGAGAATTGCATCTTTGAGTTCTTGTTTAAATGTTGGATCTAAAACTTCAGTAATATTATCGAGATACATTGTTCTTAATAATGATCCCATTCTAAAGTCTGCGGTATCTTCCCTATTGTTTATTTTACTTAAAGCTTCGGTAAATGAAGCTTCACTCACCGAATTATTTAAATAGACTCTTGTAGATTGAGCATAGAATCCATCGCTTTGATTACTATCTTGTAGATAAGTATTTTTTCGAGCTTCAAATCCCATAGTTGCATTAATGATATCACTTAGGTTTCTATATGAATCAGGTAAATCATTTGTCCACCTTCTTCTAATCTCTCGTGAATTCGGTAATACTGATATAATTGAAGGTATAACGAATAAAGTAAAGATAACTAGGATTGTTGTAATGTGTTTTTTATTAAAATTTGTCATTATTGGTACCAACTTTTTTTAGTAATACTAATTTGTTTCTTAAATATATAAAAGTTTCAAATTTGAAGATTTTTAAGAGTATTATGAAGAAAATTGATGTTTTAGAGATAGCGAAAAGAATTGAGAAACCATGGTCACCAGTTATTATAACTCAAATCGAGAATTACGTTATTAGGGAAGCAAAATTTGAAGGGAAATACAGAGAAAAACCTCATAAACACGATGAATTTGACGAGTTCTTTTTGGTAATAGATGGAAATATTCAAATAACTGTAGAAGGTAAGCAATATAATCTTGGACCTAATCAAGGGTTATTAGTACCGAAAGGAAAATTCCATAATCCATTTGCTGAGAAAGCAGCTGTTGTACTCTTGTTTGAACATAAAAATATTTAGAAAGTATATTAATTTTCAATTGAGGAGATTTTTATTTGAAGCAATCAATTCATAAAATAGGTAGACTAATTTTAATCATATTAATAACCAATAAACTAAACGATGGATGAAATAGATAAGATTTTATCAGAACTCAAGAAATATCAAATTGTTTCAATAATAGGTCTTGCGAAAAATGTAAGTAAAACGACCACATTGAATCATATAATTAAGGGTTCAAAGGGGAAATTAACACTTGGTCTCACATCAATCGGACGTGATGGTGAAAAGTATGATGAAATCACTCATCTTCCAAAACCACGGATTTTTATTGAGTTAGGAACAATTATTGCTACTGCATTCCAAAGTTTAAAAAACAGCGAAATCAAGTATGATTTACTAAAAAAAACGGGATTATCTACTCCAATGGGAGAAATACACATTGTAAAAGCGTTGAATAATGGTTATGTTGAGTTAGCAGGACCTTCAATAAATTCGGAAGTAAAAAGTATATGTAATGATTTACTTGAGTTAGGGTGCGATTTAGTTTTAATTGATGGAGCTTTTGATAGACGATCATTTGCATCTCCTTTAATCTCTCAAGCGACAATCCTTTCAACAGGAGCGTCAGTCTCAAAAGATATGGATTTCGTTTTAAATTTTACTCAACACGTTGTAAATTTATTCTCTATAGAGAGTGAAAAAAATAGCCATATTATTAATCTTGTTCATAAAATCATATCAAAAGCCAAAATTGGGACAATCAATGAAGATAATTCTATTAATATTTTAAAAATTAAAACAGCTTTAGATTCCTTTGAGGAAATCTTGCAACATCTTAAAGATCATACGAAATATTTGGTAATTAATGGAGCTATTACTGATCTGTTCATCGAGAACTTAATTAAAAAATCAGATCTCTTTAAAAATATTAAAATATTAGTTCCAGATGCAACTAAATTGTTTTTAAGCAAGTTTACTTTTGAAAAGTATATAAAGAAGGGAGGAGTTATAAAGGTTTTGAATGAAATTAAAATTATTACCATTACAATAAATCCAACATCACCAATCGGATATAATTTTGATAAAGAAAAATTCTTAAATGAGCTAAAAAAAGGAATCTCCATTCCCATTTATGATCTCGGACCAAGTGAATACTAAACTATAATTTGCATGAATAATTAATACACTTATTAGAATTAACTTTTTTAGGTTTTACCCACCTTGACAGTAGCTAGTAAATTAAATCTAAATTTTAATTTAGTTGAAAAAGCCAGAAAAATTGCTGAAGTAATTGTTCTTGATACTCAAAAATTTATAGATAATCACTCTACAACATCAAACGAAAGAACTGTATGTAGATTACTAGGGATTGATGGGATTGATGAGTTTGGAGTTCCATTACCTAACGTTGTTGTTGATCACATTATAAAAACGGGAAAAATTAGTAAAGGTGTTGCATTTTATATTGGTAATGCAATCCTGCAAACGAATCTTTCTCCTCAAAATATTGCGGAGAAGATTAGTACAGATCAATTAAGCATTACAGATCTCCCGCTAGGAGAATTATATGAAATAAAAAATATACTAAACTCGATAATTCAAAGAAATCTTGATATTATTAGACGAAACAAACACAAAAGGGAAGATCTTATTAATAAGTATGGAGAAAAAACAGAACCACT
>Ga0307442_1000317_pt1 | contig 22950 bp, 36 predicted proteins | sample SalMarWE160430MG_FD_202143 | JGI IMG/M metagenome (GOLD analysis project Ga0307442, IMG submission 202143) | Salt marsh sediment microbial communities from the Plum Island Ecosystem LTER, Massachusetts, United States - WE1604-30 | ecosystem: Environmental > Aquatic > Marine > Intertidal zone >...
CGTATTTCTTGTTTTGATGAAGTCCATATTGATTCTGGTATTGTTTTTGTATGTGCAGTGGTTCCAAAAATAAATCCTTTTTCTTCCAGGAAAAAAGAAAAGGATTTTCGTTCAATTCCTAAATAATATTTAACATCACGAACGCCATCATTAGGATGAATTTCTCTAAAATTTGTTTTAAATCCTTTGTTTGTTAAAAATTGTTGTATATTTATTAAAATTTCTTTTTTTGTTTTTCCTACTGTTATTTGCAATCCTTTTCTCGTTTTATTGTTTTTTGTCCTTAAATACAAATGACCATCTCCAACAATAAACCCAAATACAAACGACCATGTTACGCTTTTTGAAGGTTTTGTTTCTTCATCTAGTACAGGCAAAGACACAAAATCACCAACTTTTATATTTTTAAAATCAACCCATTCATTTAATTCATTTTTTATTTTATGGCGAGTGTCGCATTTTATAACAAGACCAGAGCTTAATTTTATCTCGGCTGTTTGCCATTCTCCCATTTTGACAGCGACGGCATTTGCCCACTTAAATCCCGTCCAAACTTTTATTTTTTTATCTACCAATTTACAAATATTTATTAATCCGTCTTCAGTTAAAATTTTACTGCTTCCAATAAGACAACCTTGTATAGGATAATTACAAATGTGTTTTCTCTCCAGAGGTCCAGTATATCTAAATCCGGTTAAGGAATCAATATATCCTTTTCTTAAATAACCATTATATGTGTCCCATTTCCATTGATCGTATTCTTTAAACCGAACTTTCCAAAACTTTTCTTCTATTTTTTGAACATGGTCTTCAAAATCTTGATAGTCTTTCATGCCCATTTCATGTAGGTGTTGTTTTAAAGACATACTGTTGTCGGCCAACATAATGTTTCTTTTCTGCATTTCTTCCCACATAGCAGTTGCAACCTGCATAAAGAAGTCGCCATAAAATTCTGGAAACACAAAGCCGTTCTTTGAAAGATGCCTAACTTTTTTGCTAACTAGATCTATAGGCAGCATAAACAATTCTATTGCCATGTCTCTATGCATATCCTTGGTAGGGTCTTTGCAGTACTCAATTAAAGCGCGGTCTCTTGTATAGCAAGCCGCAACTCTTACTTCTATTTGTCTAAAGTCAGCACTTAATATTTGACATCCCGGTTGTGGAAGAACAGCCCTTCTTAGCATTTTCTTTTTTTCTTCATCTCTATTAGGAACATTTTGAAGATTGGGTCCAGAGCTTCCTGAACGATAGCTAGACACATTTGCTAATGAAAACATTGTGTGTATTTTTCCATCAACAACTTCGCGCAACCATCCTTTTAAATAAGTGTCTCTTGCCGTCTTCATTTCCCGCATTTCAACGATTTTCTTCACAAATGGAACTTGTATTGAGAGAGTGTCTAAAACATTTTTATCGGCTTGAATATTTCCTTTTTTTGTTCTTTTCATTACCTTAATTTTTAAATCATCAAACAGAACTTTTTTTAATTGATCGTCTGAATTAATATTAAACTTTGCTCCTTCTTTTTTCTTCCAATCTAGCACTTCTTTAAATTGAAAAAGTTCATTCTTCATTCTTTCTATTTCTTTTGTAGCAATGTCATGTTGTTCTTTACAGTAGTCCACATCTAAACACATTCCCTCATCTTCCATATCCACCAAGGTTTTCATACCTTCATGAAAAAGATCATATCCATATCCTTTTAAAAACATAGGAAGTTTTTTCATTTGTATCTCTGCTAATCTTTTTCCATACAGAGAATCCAATCCATTATAAATTAAAAGATCATCTAAAGGAGCTTCGTTTATCCTGTTAAATGAATTTTTGCTCTTCTTGTCTGGAGTTAATATGTATTCATCTAAATGAGAAGCGTAGTCTATCACGCCAAAATTTACAAAAACTTGGAATTTCAAACTCACTATTTTTGATCTATTGTCGAGTATGTGCGCTGCCAATGCTGTATCAAAGTGCATATTTTGAATAGACGTTTTAAAAAAGGCTCTTGTGCAGTTTTCTTCATATGAAAAGTTATGAGCACCTTTTCTTATGTTCTTCGATTCTAAAACCCTGAGCAATAAAGGTTTTATTGCTTCAGAGTAAGGAAAGGCTATGCAATGCTCAATCTCATTATTATCATTCCAACAAAACGACACACACTTAATAAAGTGTCCGTTTGCATGAAGCTTTAATCCAGATGCTTCATAATCCGTGTACAGCAAAAACGGAGGGTCTAGTATAAATGATTTCAATATGCTGTTTACCTTCTCTGGATCTTTTAAAATAGTAATAAGTTTCTTTTCGTCTTCTAAGTTTGGAAAAGGTTTGTTCAAAGTTTTTACTATGTTCTTTAGATCTTGTTCAAATGTTTGTAGTACAGTGGGGCGTTTATCTGACCGCATGACAAAGCTTGGATGGAACGTCGGACAAACCCAACACTTCAGCTCTCTGTCTGGTATGGACCATCCTCTAAGGGCCATAATGCCAGGAAATTCTTTCTTCCACCTATGTCCATAAATTGATTGACAGGATTCATTTCCCAACAATATTATTAATTTTGGTTTGAGTTCTTTGATCACTGCCCACACTCTTTGACGACAGCAATCTATTTCTTTTGAGGTTGGAGTGCGGTTGTTTCCTTTATCGTCTATAGGACGGCAGTTAACCGCATTTATCTTTACACAATCCCTGTCCAAATCAATTCCAACACGTTCAAGGGATTTTCTTAACGTCTGACCAGCAGGACCAATCAACTGTATACCAAGCCTGTCCTCTTCTCCACCAGGAGCTTCTGCAATTACTAGAATACCTTTTTTGCCTTCTCCAGTTGGCTTCATCTTCGGAGACCGACATTTCAAATACAATCCACAATAATAGCAGTCTAATCTGCCTGGACGTTTTGAAGTGTTTGCTTGTTTTATGTCAGGAAAAAATCCTTTCATTATTTCCTTTCAATGGAGCAGCAGTGAGTTAATCCATTTCCTGTAAACTTTACCAAAGTGTCTCCTATGTACACCTTATCTTTTCTACACGCTAATTCCATTAAAAATTTAGGAGATATGCCAAAAGAAAATTCATCTCCTCCCCACTTTATAGGCATCTTTTCCTCAAACCAACCTACCTCATTCTTTCCGTAAATCTTCATTTCCTTATTAGTAATTGTTACTGTAAAGGATGTGTCGTCTTTTGCAAAGACAGAAGCTTTGTTTAAAGCAGACTCCAACTCATCTGGAAGAGTCAGTTCCGTCCCTTCCATTTCTAAGATGGCCTTTATATTTGGAAACTCTCCGTGAGCAAGTCTTACAAATAATTGTGTTTTGTCCTCATTGATAAAATAAATCCATTCTGTTTCCAAAGAATATTTAATTGGTTCGTGCTTGATGATTGCTGAAGCAGATTCAATTGGTATTAATATTGACTTCTCAACAGACAAAGGTGTTTTTACTTGCACAATTCTATATCTATCTGAAGCTTCTATTCCTTCCTTTGTCAAATGCACACAAGAAAGTTGAGGTTCGGAATAATCTTTGGAGGCTGCGAAAGACACAAATTTTAAATGTTGAGCAAAGTCTTTTGGCAGATCCTTCCACCCTTGTTTTGCTTCTGCTTCAATTAAAGGAAGAACAATTTTTGGATTCAAGACCAACCCGGCTTTTGATTTTCCAGATGATATGACTATTTCTGTTTTTGTGCACTTGAAGTCGAGTTCACTCTTTTTATATTTTGTTAAAATGGCGATTAGTTCTTGTGCTTTAACGGCTCCGGTTATCCCTTCTGGTGCTTTGGCTTTAGCCGCGAGTTCCCCGTTAAAAGCATAAACAAATCCATTTTTAAATATAAAGCAGGAAGATTGTTCAATAAGTTCTTTTGAGGAAACGGCCATTGAAACGCTCATTAAATTTAAAAATAACTCAGCACTGTTTATTTTCACTTCTTTGCCCCCTTTAGTTCCTGTTTGATCCACTTGCTTTTCCATTCAAACGGACAGCATTTTGGTTTTGTGCAGCCATTACCAACATCCAAAAAACACGGCGGAACACACTCTTTACACTTATACACGCTCACGGCTGGCCTCCTTTGGCGGCTTCTTTACACTCAAAAAATCTTCCAGGCTCTTTCCGGCATCAACCACGTTTTCCTTACCAACTAAAAAATGGATAAATACCACCAAACACGCTGCGCACAGATCAGCAGAAGCCCACACGTTTTCCATGCTTCCCGCCGCGTCCATCTCTCTTCCGCTTATTAAATTTAGGGTTTCGCGTCCATCCGTCAAACGCTTGCCGCATGTATCGCAATAATATTCTTGCTTAATCATTTTGCGTCCTCCCCCGCACCCGGCATGGACCGGATTTCTTTGATTGCTTCTTCAATCCCATCTATTTCCGGTCCAAGGCCTCTGGTTGCCAATTCACTGACTCTATTTTGTAGCATCTCCACCACCTCGTCCAGCGCCTTGGTGCGGCTGGCTTGCCATGCCTTTTTAATATCAGATTTATATATCTGCGTAGTGTTTATAAATGTTCCGCATTTTGGACAATCACACCATTTGATGCCCGGAAGTTCTCCTTTAGCCAGCGCATACAGCGCCTCAAAAGAAACACAATATGAATCAACAAGCGGTTTGGCACTCCCATAATCACCGTGCGACAAAGTTGTTTTTATAAATATTAATTCCGCAGAAATTGCTTTCATTGCAAGATGATACTTCCCTTCCGGTATCTCACGCGCCAATATTTCATCGATTGTCATTTCTTCGCCTCCCCCGCCCCCGGCATGGTTTGGATTGATTTTATAATTGAATATAGCAATTTTTCCGGAACAACCGTCGATCTGTGTCCATTTTTTTTAAGCTTTTCCTTCAACATCTCCACCACGGCCTTGCGGGAGATCAAATCGCGGTTAATATTGCTTTCTGCATATGACTTGTCTGCCGCACACTCAAAACACATTTTTATCTCATCCGATAATAAATTTCCACCACAAACTGCACATTTATTCTCCGTTTTCATTTCCTCGCCTCCAATTCCTTAAGCAGGTTGCCGAGTTTTTCTTTCAATTCAACCACAGAGCAAAGCACAAAGTCCGAGTTCATAGCATATTCTATTTCCTTCAACAACTCGTACATTTCCGTCGCTTTGGAGATGATCAGAGCGTCTGCATTTGGACAGGAATCACTTTCATAATCCTTTGAGTAAACCACCCACGCTACAGCTTTGTTCCCGCTTCTAATCGGAATCAATACCTCGTCTTTGTCTAATAATCCTATATCCCATCCAGCTCTTGATCCGCAAATTCCATTTCCCCAGCCGACATCCCACTTCCCTGCCGTATACTTACTCATGATTGTCACCTCGCGTCTTGGCTTCCATCTCAAGGCATGCGTCGGCCATCATTACGGATTGCTTGGCCAGACCTTCGGGAATCCAGTCTCCCCGGCTATGATCTGCAAGCAACCCCTGCATCGCCGCCATAACGTAAGCCTCGCGTTTGGTCATGCCTCCAGTCAGCTCGTAATGCCATTCTTGTTTTTCGAAGGAATAATTGTATTCAAGTTTCGGATGCGCCGGTTCATTTCCTAGTTTCATCACGCCCTCCGTTGTCAATTTTGTGTTCGTACCATTTCCCGTCTGCCGTTTGGTAACGTAAGACGCAGCTACCAGAAACACGAGTTGTGTCGTTTATATTAATATGGCACAATCTTTCGCAAAGCATGTTTGCAAATCTATCAATACTGCCCGATATTAGAACCCCGCACAAAACCAAAGCCAATGCAACAAATACCATCACGCCCTCCTAATATCTAGGCTCGTCTATTTATCCACTAATCTTCTTATTTCTACACGTTCTAATGAAGACAATGAATATTCAGCATCGCCAAGTTCCACACAAATAATATTAAATATAGTTTCGCAATCGTCCAACGATATTTTTATTCTTTGAGAAAGCTTTTTCATGCCGACTATTCTATCAAATGCTTGCCTAACTCTTTTGATGTGACTATTATATACGGTCTGTTTCATCACGCCCTCCTAAAACGGTTTTTGTTTAGGCCTTGGATGTTGTAAATGGGAGGTGAGTCTATAATACGTCGAAGATTCGTTCCACCACACACGCTGCAAGTAGTATATGATTCTTTTAAAGAATGAAACACTTCCTCAATATGTCCGCATGTCCGGCATTCATATTTATATATAGGCATTATGCCCCCTTTTATTTGTTTACATAATCATTTTTATCCGACGTTTTCATCAACCTGCATGAAAGTCTATAAGCAATATTTGCCCAGGCCCATTTGGATCTATTCTTTCGCAATTTGAACACTCGGAATTTCCCCACCCGCTAGAATCCTCATCCCCTCGTGCGTTTGCTTGCACTAACAGCCTTGCTTCTTTCTCAGACTTGGCCCTAACAACAAAGCCATCATTAGAATCATACGTTGGCTTGTCCCACCAATCATTAGCAGTTATTAAGTATATGGCCATCACGCCCTCCTTATTCCGCTTTTACATATAGTAATTCAAATTGTTCTGGTTTGCAGGGGTAAAACTCGCCCTTTACTCCCCTGATAATCCAATCTCCAATGTTTGCATTCATAGTGCCTTCGAGAGTGAAAATCTTCAGTCCTTTTTCATTCACTATTTTTTCATATTCTTGCCACGTCCACTTATTAGCGGATTCGTGCAACCCTGTAAAATTTATTATTTCCTTTAAATTATTTCCTGTCCATTGTATAGCGTCAATCACCACTGGTTTCTTTCTGTACTTAGCCATATCACGCCTCCTGTTTTCTCAAATCATATCCAGTTAATTTTTTGTCCAATTTCCAACTATCACAATACTCCACAACTTTGTTCTTGGTGTTTATTATCACAATTCCATCAGCCCTATGTCCTTTTTCGGGGCATCCGTCTGAATCACTATAAGTAAAAATATTCCGGCGAACTTTACTAACCCGATGTTGATAATGCAAACAATTATGACAACCTATTTCAACCTTCATCACGCCTCCTTTGTTTGCCTCTTGAAATCTGGTGGGGCTGTCCAGGTCGCTACCTGCAAAAAGCGGATTTAGGCACCAAGTACATGACCTTCTAATCATTTAATGCAGACCCCTCGATGCAGCCCCATAAATTGTCTTAGCGGTGGCCGGATTAGCGTACTTTTTTGTCAGGGCCAGAGCCTGCCGCAGCTGTGCGTCCGCGTGACGCTCGCACCGCTAAGGTGTTATTTCAATTCAATAAATCTGCCGTCTAAAAGCACTGCTTTTCCGAAAATGTGGTCGAGTTTAGCGTTTAAACTGGCAATTTCTTCCAAAACCCTGTCCAGCTTCTTAGCAATGTCCATGTCTGTCATTTCGTGAATTTTCAAATCCAACTTCTGATTGAGCTTCTTTCTTTCGTCGGCAAAATTTTCTAATGCCGTAACATCTCCTGGCGTAAGATTTTCCAACTGTGCCATCTCATCCCTCCTTTTATTTGTCATTCACCGCTAAGGTGTTATTCTTCTTCTTGTTTTTGTTGACATGCATCGCACAACATAGGATACCCGCTCGCTTCTTCGCCATAATCATCTACAAGCGGCTGTCCGCAACACTCACACAAAACACCTTCCAAAGCCATGTCTGCCCATTCTCCCATCACACCCTCCTGTTGGTTGCCTCTTGCAATCTGGCGGGGCAGGTGGGAGTCGAACCCACATGGTATTTATTGGCTTGTATGGTCACCTCATACCGCGATTACCTCAGATAACCGTGTTGTTACCATTACACAACTGCCCCATAAATTGTCTTAGCGGTGGCCGGATTGCCTCAAGTATTAGCGCTATTCACCGACCGGGATTGGCCTTTTGGCACTCGTGACAATCACCAATCTACCAGCTACCACGGGCGAGCTGCCCTCATTCCCGCATGCCTTCTGGACCCCGCATACCGCTTGTATGCCGCACCGCAAGTAATAAAACAACCAGAATCAGCATATCTTTTGTTTCTGCGTTTGTCATTGTTTGACCTCCTTATACCCATCCCATAAGATGAAAAATTATTATGGCTGGAACGGCCAATATAACCCCGCGCACACCAAAAGCGAATCCCAAGCAAAAAGTACATACACACAGTAACAGCAAACCCATCTCGCCCTCCTGTTATTTGTCTGCTTTGACAACACAATTCATATCGTCCAGCGCCGCGCTTAATACGATGATGATCCTTTCGAGCGTTTCTTTTTGGCTGTTGCCGATGCTTACAATTGCATTTTCTGGCGGTGAATAACCATCCTCGTCGCTAATCGATGGAGTATGAATTGATATAGTTACACAAACATTTGCAAGTTTTCCGGCCAAAGTTTCATAGTGCGATCCCCACGTGATCTTGTTTACGCCGATGTCAATGATAGACCCTCCTGCTTTTAATAGTGTTGTTTCGTTCATCACGCCCTCCTGTTATTAGTTGAGCGGTGGGTGGAATAACTGCGCCCGTCGGTCGGCTGTGTTCAGTTGGCGGGCTATACGCCCGTTACCCTATCCACTTCACACGTCAGAAGATCAAATAGCGATCCGCACCGCTCAAGGTGTTATTTTGTATCTTCAAGATATATAAATGCTCTCCGATTTTTGGTTTGCTTCAATCCCCATTTTTTAATCTCCACCTTGTTCAAGTTCTTCAAAGCGAGCCATTGAATCAAGGTACTGACTGCTTTCCTCTGCTTTTTGGTCACGCGTTTCGCCTAGCTTTAGTTTAGCCTCAACTTGCTTGCGTAACTCGCACACGGGGCAGGTGTCGCACTGTTTGTATAATCTCCCACCCCACGGTGAATTATTGGCGTCAATTGTTTTCACCAACCACAAACACCCGCACTCATTACAGGCCCTAACGTCCTTTATATCCCAAATTTTTATTATAGCCATCACGCCCTCCTTCATTCTCCGTCAACACCAGTGCTTCCGTCCTCGCGGGTGCTTTCTTGCCACAATTTTTCTAACTTGCTTATTTTAAGTTGGCATTTAAACACAGTAGCTTTATCTTTATTTCTAAAAGCCTCCACTTTCTTGGCGTTTATAATTTTAAGTTGCTCTGAAATCTTATCATTCCCCATCACACCCTCCTTTGTTTGCCTCTTGCATTCTGGCGGGGCTGTCCAGGTCGCTTGCTATCCATCCATCTGAGCGCCACGATGGACGGCTCTCGCTGAGAGGCACGTAGCATAGCCCCCTCGATGCAGCCCCATAATTTGTCTTAGCGTGACCGCTCAGACGGCGGCCACATCTCCGCCAGCGCTTACATCCGCACGGAATGGCTGGCAAGTTTTGTCTTAGCGGTGGCCGGGAAAGACGGCCTCACCCGATATGCTGCCGTCCTGCAAAGCATAAAGCCGTAGCTCCGCACCGCTAAGGTGTTAATTTCTTAATCCCTTTTGAATAATATGAGCAATGAGTTCCGACGCCAGTTTTTTTCTCATCTCTGCGTTTGCCAAAATATCAGAAAGCACCTCGCGCACCAGCGTTTTTATTGCCCCGTCTGATGATTTTATTTCTTCTTCGATTGCTCTTGACAGTGGAGAATCATATTTGCTGGTCAACTTTTCTTTTAAAATTACCGGTATGGCCTCCGTAATAATTTTTTCAACTTCGATTTTATCAATGTGAATATTATCCATCTCGCCCTCCTTTTATTTTCTCTTGCTAAGGTGTTATCTCAATGTAACAAATCTGCCGTCCAAAAGTACCGCCTTCCCAAAGATGCGGTCAATCTTAGCGCTTAACCTTTCAACTTCTTCAGACACTTTGTCCAATTTTTTGGCAATGTCCATGTCTGTCATTTCAAACTTCTTAACCTCTAACGATTCATTTAGTTTCTTTCGCTCACAAACAAACGCATCAAAAGCACTAACATCTTCAGGTGTCATGTTTTCAATTTGTGCCATATCACGCCCTCCTGTTATTTGTCATTCAGCGCTAAGTTTGTTTAATTATACTGTAAACACACCGTTCTTCTTTTTAACCAGTCCTAATTGAATCAAAGCATCAAAACAATACATATGCATCTCAGCAGCGACTTTATCACTCACATTTTTCTTTTTGGCTTTGTCACGATAAAGTTTAGCCGCTTTCTGAATAAGCTCTTCCTCAGTTTTTCCACCCGCTTTAATAGCGTCAACAAAAGCCATAATACGGGTATATCTTTCTTTTCGCGGGACTCTCTTTTTATTGAGGACCAATGTATAATACTTCTTCTGTGGTTCTTTTTTTGTAGCGGCTTTTTTCTTTACGGTTACTTTCTTTTTTTTCATTTCTTTGTCTTCCTCCTCAGTTTTTTCCGTAGTTTCGCTTTTTGGCTCTTCCTCTTCCTGGCTGTTCCCTTCCTCTTGTTGAATCGGCTGCACTCCCTCTGTGTCTTTATTTTTTTGAGTATATTTTTCATCGCCGTATTGCACACCCTCACAATCTTCGTCTAAAATTGTTTCAACTTCCTTTTCACCTTCCTTTGTTCCATCTGCATCTTCTCTAGCTTCTTCTCCAGCTTCTCCTGATACTGCTCCCTGCTCCTCTTCTCCAACTTCTTCTTGCGTTGTGTCAGATCCTCCAGCGGTTCCGAGATCTTGATTTTCTTCCTCATCTTCAACTTCCTCTTCTTCCTCTTCAATTTTTTCGTCTAACCAAGGCCCCACATTCAATTTGTTCAAAATTATTTTTGTTTTATTGGTCAGTTTATCGTCCTTGCGAAGATCAACAGAAGCTACTGTTTTAATGTCTTCAATAAAAACTTCAATATTTGTTTCTGCTTCGTATACTCCAGGATCTATTACCCCTAGCGAATTTATGTCTCTCGCTACATGCTGCAATTGCTCTAATGTGAATTCTTCCATGTTGGTTTCCTTTCGTTGTTAAATTTCTAAACGATTATAAATTTCTTCAAGATCTTGTATTGCTGTTTTGATTCTTAAATTGTCGTCAAATATTGTTTTTCCAATTTCAGTATGTGCTTCCGAATTCAGTTTATTGGCTACAGAAGGGCATTGTTCTTCTTCAACTCTGATGATTGAAGAAAGTTTGTTTTTTAGCAGTTTTATCCCGCCAAATAAAAGATCAATATTTGTATTTAACCTTTCTAATTCTCTCTTAATTTTACCTTGTCTTTCGCCTGAAATTTTGCTGTTGCTCACGTCTATTCTCCTTTAATTAAATTTTAACTTCATATATTTTGTTTTGCCTTATTACAACAATTTTGTCTTTCACAATCGCCAATCTCTCCCCTTCCAGCACATCAGACTTAATTACTTTTAATCTATTGTCTCCAACAATGTTTGTAGTGATAACAGCGTTTCCATCTGAATCCGTAAACACTGCTACTCCATTTTTCTTAACTGCAATGGAGATAAAGGCATCATTGATGTCATATGTATCTATGACTTCTACTTTACCTTTTGGCACATTAATTTTAAACATTAGTTTCTTATAACCACTCCCTTCCTGATAAACAATTCCACCAACTCCGTTTTCAAAATAAGCATTTACAATTTTACTTGGCGAAACATGTGTTCCTGCAATAGAATCAATTGAGAAAGAAAAAGAAATCTTCCCTTCTAAAATCAATCCCATTGCTGTCTTCAAACAATCTTGAATAACGATGTTATGAAAAACTCTTGTGGACATGGACATGACATTAGCCACATGTGTTGAAGTTGCAAAGCATTGTTCCCTGTTAAATTCCACCAGAAAAATTTTGTCTTCTATTTTTACGTACAAATTACTTCCAAAAGTAAAGCCAGTGTCCGCTAAAATAGAAGACATGTAGAGTCGTTCGTGTTCGTCTTCTTCCCACCTATTTCCTCCGTTCTGTCTTGCAACAAATTTAAAAGTAAACTGTTCTCCCTCTTCAGATTCCTTCATAACTTTTATAACTGGGTCTCCTGGAAGGAAAGCTACAGGATCTTTTGAAAACAATACAGGTTTATTATTATAAAACACTTTTTTCTGTAGGATTGTTATTTCATCGTCTATATATGTTATATCCTCATCAAAAGACAAGATTTCCACTAACTTAATATCGCCTATGGCTGTAGCCACTGTAACAGCCATTTTTACAGCAGTTAAGTCTCCCATAGGGGGGATACCGCGCTCCCCCTTCTCTAAGACGTTTTTAAGCCATCCTGAGAGGCCCTGGGGGATTGTTTGAATAGGATTGCAGATCTTAGGCAAGGAAACCTTTGAATTGAATATAGACACGTTGTTCATCATTCTCTCATCCAAAGTCTTAAAATCAGGATGTTTTCCCTTATAAGGATGTATTCCTATTAAGAGTTGGACAGCCATTATAGCAAAAGCAAACCAATCTGTCCCTTCACTAAATTTATAATTACAATGCCTGTCCCGCACTGACTCCATAATTGCAGTAGCTGGACTGGATGGTGTTTGATAGGAATCAGTATCAATAAAATAAGGCATAATGTGATTCTTCTTTGATATTAAAATATTAAGTTCATTCATATCAACGATCAGTATTTTAGCATTATGAATATAGGAAATGCAATCTCTAATTGTGGAGATAAGTTTAGTAATTGCTTCTGGGATAATATGATGTTGGTCCTTATATGCTCTTGTAAACAAAGCACAAATTTGAATTGTGTCTTTCACAAAGTCCATCTCATAGCCAAGGGGTTTTGTTGTAGATGTGTCTGTCAAATGACCGTGAGGACAAATTACATTTTTTAAAGAAATGGCTTTAAGTTCAGATATTTTTGTTTTACTTATAACTTTCTTTGGATCTTGGTACACTTTAAAAGCTTTATTGCCTTCAACATAAATAGAACCTTCCCCACCTGAAGTTAAAAAATTCTTTTGAGTCAGACTTATGGAAACTCCATTTGGACGATTAGCTTTCATTTTTCTGCTCCAAAGTGAATTATTCCGACTGTTAAATCATCGGCATTGTAAAGACCTTCTTTGTTGTATTTCTTCATCATGGCTTTAAGTCTGCGTTGCATGAACTCTCCTTTCAAACTTTTGAAGTTTGTAAGTTCATCTACAACTTCAACCCACTTTGTATTTGGAAAGCTGGACACACCGTCTGTGCAAAGCATGATATATTCAAGATCTTCAGTTTTGAATTTAAGATTTAACGAAGGCCACTTCATTTTGTCAGCACACACCATAACTGAATTTATATCCAACTTTGTGTTTCTTATGATGGTTGTTTTTTCTATTTCACTGTTTTCTTGCTTTAAAAATTCTGCCAACCTTTCTTCATTTTTTAAATAAAACAAATAAGGAGGATAACCATTACAAGGTTCTATCTTATAGAAAAGTTCAGTTCCATTTTTTTGTTTGATTTTTAAAGCCCCATCACCATACATTTTTATAAGTACATTGTCTCCATTTTCGGCTGCTACAATAGTGGTGGCATCAAAAATATGAGTATAATTCAATGTTTTGTTTTCATAAACAGAACTAATTCTTATGTTAAAAACATCGGTATCGATGTCTTGTAAAATGCGATTAATAAGATGTCCTTCATAATCCTTTTTTCTCTCATAAAATACATTAACTTTGTGTTCATTATAAAATATATTGTCTATTAGATCTACAAAAGAGAAAGCCAATAGTCTGGCAGCTACATCACTATGGGGAGTTCCTGAACATCCATCACAAACAACCACGCCATTTATTCCGTCTTTATAAAAAGGCAAAGCATAGTCTTGATTGTACTGATGAGATTTGGTTGCTACAGTAGCTGCATCAATATTCATTATTCACTCTCCGTCCTACTCAGATTTTTCTAATATGTATTTTTTATATAAAGGAACAAGGTGTTGTGCAAATTCTATATAATTTTCTTCCGTAATTTTTGCGCTACGATGGAGCTTCCATAAATAATTTTCTACTTTTTTGATTCCTCTTTTAACGTTCAGCTCCTTTTGTATTTCCGGTGTGACCAACTCCCAACGTATGCTGTTAAATCCGTAATGGGAATATGTGCCTTTTACTATGCCTGTCCTTTTGCTAATATAATTGCCGTGTTCGGTTATAGCATAATTTTGAGTTTCTCGAACAATCTTTGCAGTTTCTGTATTGCCTACACAATAGACTATATCTCCTGTTTTCATCACTATATCTCCTTTTTTATTTTTAGGTGCAGGTCAGATTGTCGGTTTAACAACAACCGCTGACCGACTGTTAGGATGTGAGGCAGTACTCTACTCCTGCGCACCGCGTATGCGCCTCGCTGCACCTAAAACTATCAACAATATTATTGCGTTTTCCTTAAATTGATAAAAGGTAAAGTCTGGCCGGGAGCCATGATCTCTGGCAACTCACCGTCCTCTTATTATATTGTCAAAGACGGCAATGCCTTTGACGGACCGCCTGTCCCTAAAGCCTGACTTTGAGCACTAATACTCTTGCTGATAAATTCAGCAAGTTTTGCCAAAGCTTTCGGAGTGGCATTTTCAATCTTCTCATACTTGTCAAATTCACCTTCTTTGGAGAAATCATCCAACATTTGATCATCCCCAATTGCAATAAGCAATGTCAGAATAGATTCCATTGTCTCACTGCTACGAGCTTTCTTAACATCTTCAGCAATTTTGTTTGGTGTGTAGTAATTGCTGGAATTGTCTTGTCCGTCTGTCACAACAAACAAAATCCCGTTGACGGAAAAATCGTTGTCAACAAGATCCTTTCCATATTTGTTTATTGCTTCCAAAGCAGATCCTGTGGCATCATACAAAGCCGTCATTCCAGCAGGAGTGATGATTGAATCATAATCATCGGGGTTGATGTCTTGAAACAATTTGAATCCATGAACTTCATTAACGCCGTTGTTAAAAAACACAACCCTCAACATTAGATTGTTGGACCTTGGAGAATATTTACAAGCGTTCACAATGCTCTTTAACGCCTTCTCCAATTCATCTTTGAAAGCATACACACTTCCACTTACATCCAGAACTACAGTAGCCAATGTGTATTCACTGGCTCCCAAAGTATCCAAACCTGCTGCTGAAAATGTGAAGTTGCCGACTGTGTGATTCTGCATGGTTTCTACATTTAATCTTGGCATTTTTCTGTCTCCTTGTTTATTTTATGTTTCTTATTTCATGAAAGAATTAGTGTCGGCAATCTGCATGCCCTTGGCAGTCATTTCAGAAATAAACTGATCTCCAAAAGTTTCAAAACCAGGTACTGAACTGGAGCCGTTCTTAATAAGAACAAGCTTCTTGACATAACTTGGATCTGAAAAGTTGTTGGCAATGTCGCGAACTGTATTTGCCAAGCAGTGGGAAAGAGCTTCTCCACAGATAACAATCACGTCGGCCTCTTCCAAAGTATGGATGAAAGAAGTGTTAATCTGAGTAGTCGGATCTGAAGGATCTGGTACGTCGGCTTGAACGGCTGAATAATGCTCTGTATTGAAGTTAGATCCCTTTGTGACATAATCCACAATGGCAATTTGCTCATCTTCCCAATCTTTTAAAACATCAAATAGTTCAGGAACAACGCCGTATCCCCAACTGCCAATAAGACAATGGGGAGGCCAAATGCACAATGGGTAACGTCCATTGGCTTCCAATGCTTTTGTATAAGCAATTGCCTTCTTCATAAGATGAGGAAGGGTGGGAGTCCAAACGCCATTTTCAACATCTTGTGCTGTGATAATAGTGAAGGGATTTGGATGCTTGCCGGAACTGTCCTTCCAATAAGCAGGATGTGCTACATCAAAAATGTGGTGGCTGTCCAAAGTTACGTGAATGTCTTCCAATCTGGAGCCAATCCTCTTTACCATTTTTGCCACTCTTGACATATCTTCATCTGCACCAGCAACAAATAAACTTCCTTTTGGATCACAAAAATCATTCTGCGGATCAATAACGACCAAATGTACTTTCATTTTAAACCCTCCTAAAATTTTTAGTAGATTTCGTAGGCAGGACATTTCCTGCATGGTGAAAAACAGTTTTCCTTTGGTATAGTTTCTGTAGACAATAAATCTTCCCTAAATTTCTTTGTTCTTGGGTGTTGCCAAATATCGTCCATAAAGCTTTTGCATTCTTTTACAGATATTCCAGTTTTCCAATCCAACCTCCCTTCCATAAACGAACAAGGAAAAAAATCTCCTTCAACATTTATATATGCAGAAAACAAACCGGATTCACAAGGTTCGCTATATGTTTGGAGTTCTTTAAAATTTGAACGGCTGGTAACTGCATTCAAAAACTTAGGTGCAAGACAAGATCTGATCTTCATAACTTCCTCCATTTTATTTTGGTTGCGGAGCCTGGACTCGAACCAGGATATAGGGGCGTATGAAACCCCTGCCTTAGCCTTTTGGCAACTCCGCAACAGCTAATATAAAACACTATTTTAATTTTAGCAATATAAATCTAAATTAATTTACATAAACGAATCTAAATAAGGTCTTCCTAAATTCAGGCATTGAAGAACAGTACAATGTTTTAAAGTTTCATATTCATCCTCCCTGACAAACATTCTTCCTATTCTCATAATCCCGTTTTTCTTCTCTTCTGCTGTTTGATTCAAAGTCCAAAACCCACCATTAACGTGAGCATATTTCCGTTTGTCCTCGCTATAATTGCTTTCTGTTAGGGACTTCTTTGTGTAGGAATCAGCATTGGCTTGAGTGGCTGTAAAAACAGCACAGTATCTTTCCTGACTCAATGCACGAAGAGATTTCCATATTTCATTTTGCCTTCCCCTTTCATCCATTCTTGAATCCATTGGAGCTAAAATGTCGGCATAGTCTACAATAATAACATCGGGAACAAAACCTTCTCTCTCTTCAGCATAATCTAAAACATTTCTTATTCCATCCACATTTATTTGTCCCAAGGAGAAAGTAAATAGTTTAAAATCTTTTCCCCCTACTCGGGACATCTTTGATTTGCCTGCCTCCCAAGCTTTTCTCCAACTGAGCTTTGGTGTGGTTTCATTTCTATACCAAACAGCGCCTTTAAATTCTTTTGTGCCTCGGCATCTGTCACAGGGAATGTAGTCTTGAGCTTCTTCAAAAGAAGCTTTTATAAAAACATCAGCATCAGTTCCGGGTTTTCTTCTCAGAACCCCAAACTTACACATTCTTTCTTCTTTCATACAGTCATTGGTCTGATTGTGAAGACAGTCTACAACAGGAATTTTTACCTTCTGTCCAGCTTTTTTATCAGAAGACATTGTTGTGTGTATTGAAACACGTCGAATAACGTCCTCTTGAATCATGTCTCCAACCTCAAAGAAAGCTACATTACATCTTTCTTCAATGGCAGTTATGCCAACTTGCATCAGCATAAAACTTTTGCCCTTTTTTTCCGAAGACAATATTCCTGTTAGTGTAGACCTCTCTATTGGCCCTATAAACCTCCCTAACTCTCCTGGAAGACTAAACAAAATGTTTTCTTCCCTTTTTGCTATGGCTTGATAAATAGCAGATCTGTCTGTAAATGGATTTATTCCTGCTGTCTGAGGTCTTTCAACTCTTCTATAGTCTTTTAAACACAACTCGGCTTCTTTTATATTGCCTTTAACAAGATAGCCTTCAATGTCCTCGGACAGTATTTTTAAGCTTCTCTCTTTAAACCTTGTTTCAGCTTGGGAAAGCAAATAGTCAACATTAAAGTGTTCTGCTTTTTCATACTCTGTAGATATGGAAGCCAAAAATAACCGGATGAGTTCTGTCATATCTGGATTCAATCCGTTTCTGGAGTGATGATTAAAGATGTCCTGAATATGCATTCCAGGAGCCTTTTTATATTTCCTCCAGTATGACAAACACCATCCTACCACTGCTTTTGCGAATGGAGTTTCAAGATAGTCTAATTTGAAAATTGTTTGGATGTCTCTCAGAAACCTATCTGAGACAATCATTCCCGTTACAATCATTCGCTCGGTAGTGCTGTCGATTTGTTTTAGTTCTATCATTGATTATCAAACTCCATCCTCTAAAGCTTGATCGGCCTCTTGAACAATATTGCGGCATAATTCTATTAAATCCTGTCTATATCTGAATTCAGAAGAACTCAAATTATCGTCCTCCAAATGGCTATAGCACTCTTCCAAATCTTGATAAGTGTTCTCAAACCTACAATAAGACATATTTGACATAGCTGCCTCCTACCCTTTAATAACAGCCAGTGGCTCTAACTTTACTTTTATCTCAACCAAATCTTTTTGGTTATCCATAACCTCGTCAATATTCTTGTAAGCGGAACTAGCTTCATCAAGATCACTTTTATTTCTAATAGAGTGTATGATGTTTTTTTCATCTAGCATTTTCTTTTCGTTTTCCAATGACAACTCATTACGTGCTTTTGTTCTCGACATTAAACGACCAGCCCCATGTGAACAACTCATAAAGGATTCAGGATTTCCTTTTCCTTCCACAATATAACTGGAAGTCCCTTGTGATCCGGGAATAATTCCAATCTCTTTAGCTTTGGCTGAAGTTGCTCCTTTCCTGTGGACTATGACATTCTGTCCAAAATGATTTTCAAAAGTGGCATAGTTGTGGTGAATGTCTGTTTCACTTATTGCCGAACAATCTTTCACTTCTTTAATTGATTTAATTACTTCGTACATCATTTTCTGTCTGCTTGCCTTCGCAAACAATAGAGCATACTTCATTGCTTCTAAATATTCTTTGGCTTCCTGTGTTTCTATTGGCAGAAAAGCAAGTCCATCTTCTCCCTTAAACTCCGGCACATTTGAATACCAACGTTTACACAATGTCTGTGCTGTTTTATTATAAGCATGTGCTATTTTATATCCAAAGTTTCTGCTGCCGGAATGAATCATTATCCAAATGTGTCCGTCGCTTCCTTTTTGGATCTCGATAAAATGATTTCCTCCGCCAAGAGTTCCAAGTTGTTTCTTTGCTGCCTTTATTTGCTCGTTAACCACATTTATATCAGGATAATGTTTAAACCCATCCCAACTTTGTTCTTCTTTATGGTGTTCAAAGCCTAAAGGAACTCTTTCTCTAATCTTTCCCATAATAATTTTTAATTCGTCTGTAGACATCCAATCTGTTGAAAGTGTCGTTTTAACGGCATTCATTCCACAACCAATATCAACCCCCACAGCATTTGGTATGACAACCCCTTTTGTTGCCAACACACCGCCAATTGGCATTCCATAACCACAGTGAGCGTCTGGCATTATAGCAACATGCTTAAAGGAAAAAGGAAGATTGGCAATATTCTTTATTTGAACCATTGCTTCATCTTCTACTGACTCAAGCCACATCTTAATTGGAACTCTTTCTGTCCCTACAATCTTCATAATATTCTCCTTTTATAATTTACATTAACACCAATGCCATCACAGAAAACACAAATATAAAACCACCAATAACAAATACAACAAATTTAAAATTGATAGAAATAGTTTTGCGGAATATTTTAACTTTTCTCTTCTCTTTCAAAAATTTAAAGAAGGAATGACTTTGGGGCTCCATTGTTGTGTCCTCCTAAGCCACAGATTTATAAGAGTTTGGATTCTCGGCTTTCATAGTTTTGATAATCTCGTAAAGCCCTCTACTTTTAAAAAAGTTGCTCCAATCCCTTGTGTTTGGTCCAAGCATCCAAACCTTTTCAAGCCTTCCTGAATGCTGCTCAGTGATCCATCCACAGTAGTCCTCTACAAAGTCCGTAGATTGCGTGTAATCGGCTCCTACTGCGTTTATTCCTCGGTCCCAATGGTGCATGATCTCTACTGCCGACTTGTGTAAATAACGAGCTTCCTCTGATTTAATTTCGTACTCGTTGATCCCATCTGAACAACACTCCCTAACAGCATCACAAAGTTTTTCATAAGCATACAAGTCCATCTTATCCTGGCGCACTGATTTGATCTCTTGTTTTGATATTGCTGACTTGTCTAAAGATATTGCTCCGTTGTTAAACAGTTTTAAAAAATGGCTAATTTTAGAATAGGGATTGTAAACAAGTCTGCTGACATCATGGGGAACTTTTAATTTATCAACGGGCCAGTAACCTGGAGAAAGCATTTTGGAGATCTCTGAAAATCCATAAATTATATCTCTCTCTGTCCAAGCCCTTCTAAGGTCTATTGGCGAGATGTTATTTAATTTTAACCACCCCTCTTTGACTAAAACCACTGGAGCACTGTTTTGAAAAAAGAAACTACCAGAAGAAAGTTTTAAAAGAGTTTTGGAAGCTAATTCATAAGCTGCTGTTTCTGTTCGGTGCTTAGTAATATTTGGTAAGTTCATAACTGTTTCTAAGAGTTCATGCTTCTTTTTTGGAGACACTATTTTATTTTTTTGGCTGAAAAAACCTTTTTGGGTGCTAATTTTATTTTTAGAATTATTTTTAATTCTATGTTTGCTATTTTGATTTTTATGGTCAGTATTTTGATCTTTAGGGGTTTGTGAACAAAGTTCATGGTTTTTCAAACCTGCAATAGTACCTTTTCTCGTCATAGTTACTTCGTAACTATTCCTCAAAAAGGTACAATAAAAAACTATAAAAACTATATTAAGACTACTTAAACTACATAAGCAAATTTGATTATTCTTATAAGAATTATTTTCTGATTTAATTATATTTATTGTTGCTGAAGTTTTATTTTTATTTTCGGTGTCTTCCAACTCATCTTTTTGCACTATTTTGATAATATCTTTTTCCTTCAAACTGTCCAAAATTTTGTACACGCCTCTTGGTGTAATTCCCATCTGTTTTGATAATAAATACGGCTGGAGATATGCGGAGATATGCTCTTGGTTTTGGTATTTTATAATAGCGGCGCTTCTTGTTATGAAAAGACAGCACAGTAGAATTTTTTGTGCACTGGTTAGAACAACATCCCGGACCAATTCAATTGGCATCGGTAGAAAATTTATGCTTTGATCATTTTCCATAAAGTGCTCCATCAAAGAAATTAGTTGGAGGATGTGGCGGCGCTGCCCCAATGGAGTGAAAGACAACACACAGAACCACATCCTCCAGGTTTAGGAGGTCCTACCAGTTTGGAAATATAACACAAGTTGTTTTTTTATACAATTGTTTTTTTAGAAAAATTTTTACCTGATCTTTTTCCTCTTGCTTTCTACAAATTCTATGTTATCATGTATGATTTTTTTGAAGTTTTTAAGAAGCGTTTTGTACCAAGGTTTGTTTTGGATTTGATCAATTTCATCTTCGCAATAGTCGCGTTTTTTGGTACTTAGAAATGAACAACTTATGTCCACTCTATGTTTTTTTTCTAAAGCATAAATGCAGTTATGGAGTTCCTCATAATGGCCAAAACTGAGCAATTCCCAATAGAGCCAACAGATGTTTTTGCAGTCTTTTAATGCTTGTTTACGATCTCTTTTTTCTACCCACTCCAATCCAGAAGCACATGCACTCCTTTTTTTAAGAACAGCTTTGAAGTTCTTAACATTTCTGACTTTTATTTTCTTTTTCATGATTGCTGAAATCCTTTCCTTTTCTTATAGTAGTTTTCAAAATAATATTTAGCTAATTTTTTTATTTCTTTATATTGTTTTTCGGTATATAATCTTTCATTCTTTTTCCCTCGTGCAAGACTAACAATTTCTAAATTATTTATGCAGTTAATAATTAAACTTCTTGGCATTTTTGTCTTTTGCAATATCTCATTGAATGAAATCATAAGCCTCCCCTTTAATATCTGTTTTTGATTAATTGCATAAGCTCCCTCCCTTTTTCCAAGCTAAGTTCACCAGGATCTTTCCACCCCTTCAATATGGCAACTGAAGTTGTTTTGCAAAGTGAACTAATTGCTCTCGACAATTTATAAATGTGTGTTTCAGCGTCAGGGTCGAACAGAATAACATGTCGTTTGAATCTCTCTACAAGCAGTCTAACTTGCCCCCAAGTGAACTCACATCCAAAAGTGGCTATAGCTCCGGGACCTAGTTTCCAGGCATCTACAAATCCTTCTACAATAACTATAGTTTCTTCCCTGGCTAGGTCCATTGCATAAAGACAGTCCTTGTGAAATCTTATCTCTTTTTCTTTTGGACAGGCTTTATACTTCAGTGGAGATTTGTTTGTGTAATCTCTTCCTTGATAACTTACAAGATTGCCGTCAAAGTAGACAGGAGCTATGATTCTGTAATTGTAGGGGCCGATTGGTCCTGTTCCTTTTATTTTATACGTGTTGATAAGCCATTCTATGCTTTCATCATCAAACCCTCTTTTTTTGAGGTAGTTTATATGTGGTTGTTCCAAAGGACCTCCAGGAACATCTATATGAGATGGTCTTTGAACGAGTTTGGTTTCTGTAAATAGTATTGGTCTGCCTGTTCTGTATTGAGTGAGTGTTTGTCTGGCTTCAAAGACGGTTTGATTGGTTAAGGCTGCTACGGAGGCATCAAGGGGATGCCATCCGCAGCGCCAACAGTGTGTGTGTTCTGTTTTTATTTTGAAGCCCAAGTGATAGTCTTTTGGTCCTATACAGAATGGACAATGTGTGTTGATCCATCCAGGCATTGTGTGTTTGCTTCCTGTTGTAGCAAAGGGAATATTGAAGTCTGACAGAAGCTGTTGGTAATTTAAGCTTTTCATTTTTTCCCTCATTTGTTAAATATTAAAAGACACGTATTCCTGTAATGTGTTTAAACTTTTTTGCATTAAAATTTGGTATGGATTTAATGATCTTTTTTTCTTCTTTTGTAAATCCTTTCCACAGTAAAGCACAAGCTTCTTTAAAATCATATTCTTTCAAGTACCCCCCTAAATAAATTGCTTTTGGATGTTGTTTTTTTTCTTCTTCTGACATAGTGTTTAAAGACTTCCATTCATTTAGTTTTAAGGCACTTAGTAAACGATATGCCTCGCTATTTCTCCATTTCGTAAGGGTCATGTTTGTTTTCACATCAAATATTTCTATGTTTTTTTCTTCAGTACAAAACACACCTGTAGAATTGTTCGTACTGTTCCAGTCTCCTGTGTTCTGGTG
>Ga0307442_1000321_pt1 | contig 22882 bp, 15 predicted proteins | sample SalMarWE160430MG_FD_202143 | JGI IMG/M metagenome (GOLD analysis project Ga0307442, IMG submission 202143) | Salt marsh sediment microbial communities from the Plum Island Ecosystem LTER, Massachusetts, United States - WE1604-30 | ecosystem: Environmental > Aquatic > Marine > Intertidal zone >...
CAGCGCCTTGTATGTCAGTCGTCCTTCGACTTGCGACAGGAGGTCATTGACGCGGTCACCTTCGCCCATGTCGCGGCGGTTATAGCGATAGCACATCTCGCCCAAGTAGGCGTCAAGGTGCTTGGCCGAAACATGGTGATGGATGCCGTAAACCTGCCGTTTGAACAGGCTCCAGGCGCCCTCGATGCCGTTGATGTGGCAGAAGTAGTCGCGGACGTACTGCCCGGCGCTGTGGTTCACGCTGTGGACGTTATATGTGCCCTTGAGTCGCTGGTAGCTGGCGTGCTCGTCGGTCATGACATTGGCGCCGTCGCGGACGTTGTCGAGGACGCGGCCCCGAACGCGCCAGCCCTGTAGATCCTTGATGGTCTTGGCGCGCAGCTCACCGCCCCGCTGGAGGATGCCGAACACGATGGGCTTGGGCGCCGGCCCTGCGGCCCGCTTGGCGGCGGTGCGGTTCTTCTCCTTGGGGCCGAAATAGGCCTCGTCCAACTCAACCTCACCGTCCAAAGGGCGATTGAACGACCTCGTGCGGGCTGCGTAGCGGAGCCGGTGCAGGACAAACCACGCGCTTTTTTGCGTGATGCGCAAATCCTTGGCGAGCTGTGTCGAGGCGATGCCCTTCTTGTGCGACGTGATCAGCCAGATGGCCGCGAACCACTTGCGCAAGGGAAGTTTCGTATCCTCGAAGATCGTGCCGACCTTGATGGAGAACCGTTGGCGGCAGTCGTGGCACTTGTGGGTCTTCTTGTCTGAGAAGTGCATCACCCGCTTGGAGGCGCAGTAAGGGCAATAGGCGCCATCCCGCCAGCGGATGTCCCGCAGGTGGTCGATGGCCGTCTGCTCGTCGGGGAAGGCCTCGAAGAAGTCGTAGAGGCTGGTGATCGGGCGCATGGGGTTTCCCTCCAGATGTCCCCGTAAATATAGCGCATCCGGCACCTTGGGTCAAGCACGTATATAATTGCCGAACCCCGCGTTTGCGATGAGACATAAGGACTTGTTTATATCTTGTTGCGATGGCGCCGCCGGCCCGCTAGAAGGGCGCCAGGAACGGGCGGCCTGGGCCTGCCGCCGCCCAGGGGACACACGCACGAGCACGCCGGGGGCCGCTGGCCACCGCCCAACTGGATAAAGGAGCAATCGATGGGTCGTGGGACCGACTACGTCGTCAAGGACATCGGCCTCGCCGACTGGGGCCGCAAGGAGATCGCCATCGCCGAGACGGAGATGCCCGGCCTCATGGCCACGCGCGAGGAGTATGGCCCTGCCAAGCCGCTGAAGGGCGCGCGCATCGCCGGCTCGCTGCACATGACCATCCAGACCGCGGTGCTGATCGAGACGCTGGTGGCGCTCGGCGCCGACGTGCGCTGGGCGTCCTGCAACATCTATTCGACGCAGGACCACGCCGCCGCGGCGATCGCCGCTGCCGGCGTCCCCGTCTTCGCCTTCAAGGGCGAGACGCTGAAGGAATACTGGGATTTCACCGCGCGCATTCTCGACTGGAACGACGGCGGCACAGCCAACCTGATCCTCGATGACGGCGGCGACGCGACGCTGCTGGTGCATCTGGGCCTGCGCGCAGAGCAAGGTGACACCGCGTTCCTCGACAAGCCGGGCTCGGAGGAGGAGGAGGTCCTCTTCGCCAAGATCAAGAGCCTCTTGAAGGAGAAGCCCGGCTGGTTCACCGAGCTCGCCAAGACCATCAAGGGCGTGTCGGAGGAGACGACGACCGGCGTCAACCGCCTCTATCAGCTCGCCAAGCAGGGCAAGCTTCTATTCCCCGCGATCAACGTCAACGACTCGGTGACGAAGTCGAAGTTCGACAACCTCTACGGCTGCCGCGAGAGCCTGGTCGACGGCATCCGCCGCGGCACCGACGTGATGATGGCCGGCAAGGTGGCGATGGTCGCGGGCTTCGGCGACGTGGGCAAGGGCTCGGCCGCCTCGCTCAGAAACGCCGGCTGCCGCGTCATGGTCTCCGAGATCGACCCGATCTGCGCCCTGCAGGCCTCGATGGAAGGCTACGAGGTCGTCACCATGGAGGAGGCGGCCCCGCGCGCCGACATCTTCGTGACGGCCACCGGCAACAAGGACGTGATCCGCATCGAGCACATGCGCGCCATGAAGGATCGCGCCATCGTCGCCAACATCGGCCACTTCGACAACGAGATCCAGGTGGCGGGCCTCAAGAACCTCAAGTGGGACAACATCAAGCCGCAGGTCGACGAGATCGAGTTCCCCGACGGCAAGCGCATCATCCTGTTGTCGGAAGGGCGTCTGGTGAACCTCGGCAACGCCATGGGCCACCCGTCGTTCGTGATGTCGGCCTCTTTCACCAACCAGACGCTGGCGCAGATCGAGCTGTGGACCCACACCGGCAAATACGAGAAGCAGGTCTACACGTTGCCCAAGCACCTCGATGAGAAGGTTGCGCGCCTGCATCTGAAGAAGATCGGCGTGCACCTGACCGAGCTGACGCCGGAGCAGGCCTCCTACATCGGCGTGACCCAAGAAGGGCCCTACAAGCCCGACCACTACCGCTACTGAGGCAGCCCGCTGCGGCTTGGCGGCAGCACTCGCTACGCAAACTCGTCAGATGGCCGCGCAAATGCTGCGCGCCGTCTGGCCACGCCGCCTCACGGTCCGCATAATCCGGCATGATTCGCCTCGAGCCGAGGCGATTGCCGCCGGGCTTTTGTCTTTTGCTCGTTGCGTCTCAAGGCCCCGGGTTCCCGCACTTTTTCTTGGATCCCGATGCAATCTGCCGGACACAACGGACGCTTTGGCGGTATGCGGCGGGAGCTCGCAGCCCTCTTGGTGGCTAGTCTGGCCTGTGTGCTCGTGCTCGTCGCCGGCATCACCTCAGGCGGAGAGCTTCTCTCCGAGCTGACGGGTGAGCGGCTGGCCGTGGTGGCCGTGGCCGCCGCCGCGACCCTCTTGGGGCTGGCGCTGATCTGGCTGTCGGTGGGCCGGGCGCGCCGCGAGGCGCAAGCCGCCCGCGACGAGAACGCCAACCTGAAGCGCAGCCTCGCCGCCGCCGATTCGATCATCCGCTCCGAGCCGCAGATCCTGGTGTTCTGGGAGCAGGGCCAGCCTGTGCGCATCGTCGCCCATACCTTGAAGGGCATCCGCGGCCTGCCCGACAGCCCGGACCGCTTCCTGCGCTTCGGCAATTGGCTGGAGCCGGGCTCGGCGGCGAGCCTCAAAACGGCGCTCGATGCGCTGTTCACCTCGGGCCACGCCTTCAACACCATCCTGCGCACGCTTGCCGGCGGCCACGTGGAGGCCGAAGGGCGCACGGCGGGGGGGCGCGCCGTGCTGCGCCTGCGCGACGTCGCCGGTCATCGCGACGAGGTCGCGCGCATCCTCGCCCAGCACCAACGGCTCGCCCGGGAAGTCCGCGCCAGCCGCACCCTGCTCGACACCCTCCCGATCCCGGTGTGGCTCAGGGGCAAGGACGGGCGCATCACCTGGGTCAATGCCGCCTACGTCAAGGCCGTGGAGGCCCGCAGCCGCGCCGAAGTGCAGGAGCGCCAGATCGAGCTGCTGGAGCAGCGCCAGCGCAAGACGGCGGCGCGCGCGCTGTCGCGCGGCGACAGCTACCGCGGGCGCATCTCTCTTGTCGTCGGGGGCGAGCGCAAGCCGCACGAGGTGACCGTCATCCCCTTCGAGGATGCGACCGCCGCAGCAGCCATCGACCTGACGGCGTCGGAGCGCGTGCAAGGCGACATCGACCGCCAGATCGCCGCCTACGACCGCACGCTGGACCGGGTGGCGACGGCGGTCGCGATTTTCAATCATCAGCAGCAGCTCGTGTTCTTCAACGAGGCCTACGCCAAGCTGTGGAACCTCGAGGCCGATTGGCTCAAGTCGCGGCCGAGCGACGGGGCCGTGCTCGATCGGCTGCGCGAGCTGGGACGGCTGCCGGAAGTCGTCAACTATCCCGAGTGGAAGGCCAAGGTGCTCTCCTGCTACGGCGAGGCGGCCCAGCACGAGGACTGGTGGCACCTGCCCGACGGGCGCATGCTGCACGTGGTCGCCGAGAAGCGCTCAGACGGCGGCGTGACCTACCTCTATGTCGATGAGACCGAGCGCCTAGCGCTCGAGAGCGAGTACAATGCGCTGATCGACGTGCAGCGCGAGACGCTGGACAGCCTCAAGGAAGGCGTCGCCGTGTTCGGCCCGGACGGGCGGCTCAAATTGTTCAACACCGCCTTTGCCGAGATCTGGAAATTGTCGCGGCGTGAGCTTGGCGAGGGCCCGCATATCGACGAGCTGATCGCGCTGGCGCGTCGGCACTACGAGGACCCGGCCACCTGGGCCCGCATCAGTGGCGCGGTCACCTCGTTCTCGGAGGAGCGCGAGCCCTTCGAAGGGCAGATGGTGCGCCCCGACAATACGATCATCGACTTTGCCACCATGCCGCTGCCCGACGGCGCCACGCTGTTCACGTTTGCCGACGTGACCGACGCCAGGCGCTACGAGCGGGCGCTGGAGGAGCGCAACGAGGCGCTCGTCGCCGCCGACCGCATGAAGAACGCCTTCATCAGCCACATCTCCTATGAGCTGCGCACGCCCTTGACCAACATCATCGGCTTCAGCGAGCTGCTCGCCAACCCGCAGATCGGCCCGCTCAACGCCAAGCAGCACGAGTACCTGGGCGACATCTCCGTCTCCTCGCGCACGCTGCTCGCCATCATCGACGACATCCTGACGCTCGCGACCATGGACGCGGGCGCCATGGAATTGAAGCTCGGCCCCGTCGACGTGCGCGCCGTCATCGATGCGGCGATCCTCGGCGTGCGCGAGGCCGCTCAGCGCGCGCGCCTGTTGCTGCACATTGCGGTTGCCGACGACGTCACCCAGTTTGTCGCGGACGAGGCGCGCGTGCGCCAGATCCTCTACAATCTGTTGTCGAACGCCGTGGGCTTCTCCAAGGCGGGCGACACCATCCAGATCGGCTGCTGGCGCGAGCAGGGCATGATCGTGTTCTCGGTCGAGGATCAGGGCGTGGGCATTCCCAAGGATGAGCAGTGGCGCGTGTTCGAGCGCTTCGAGAGCCGCAGCCAGGGATCGGGCCATCGCGGCGCCGGCCTCGGCCTCTCCATCGTCAAGAGCCTGGTGGAGCTGCACGGCGGCAGCGTCTCGCTCGAATCGGAGCCCGGGCGCGGTACGCGCGTCACCGTGCGCCTGCCCGAGAAGGGGCGCCCCGGCAAAGCCGGCGAACCGCCGCAATCGCAGGAGCCTCAACAAGGCCCAATGGGGCCGCTATCTGCGGGCGGCAGCGCCGCCTAGAGTAACCCCATCATGCCTGTTTCCCGCATCATCCCTGGCGTCAGCGAGCCGGCGCTCGGCCGCTTGGCCGAGGACGCCGCCTTCGCCGCCCGCCGGGGCGACCTCGTCACGCTCAGCGGCGAACTCGGCGCCGGCAAGACCACGTTCGCCCGTGCCTTGATCCGCGCGCTGGCTGAGGGCGCGCACGAGGAGATCCCGAGCCCGACCTTCACGCTGGTGCAGACCTATGCCACGGCGCGCATGCCGGTGGCGCACTTCGACCTCTTCCGCTTGAGCGCACCCTCCGAGCTCGACGAGCTCGGTCTCGACCTCGCATTAAAGGAGGGACTCGCGCTGGTCGAATGGCCGGAGCGCGCCGGCGGCGTCCTTCCTCACAGCCGCCTGGAGCTGATGCTGGAGGACGAGGACCACGGTGCGACGCGCCGCATCACGCTCGTCGGACACGGCGATTGGGAGGCGCGGCTCGACCGCTTCATCGCCATGCGCGAACTCATGGCCGCTGCCGGGCTGGGAGACGAGACGTGCGCGTTGCGCTACCTGCAGGGCGACGCCTCGGTGCGCCGCTATGCGCGGCTCACCTGCCCTGAGCGTTCCGTCATCCTCATGGACTGGGCGCGCCAGCCCGACGGCCCGGCGATCCGCAACGGCTTGCCCTATAGCCGCATCGCCCATCTGGCAGAGGACGTGCGCCCATTCGTTGTGGTGGGACGCGCGCTGCGCACTGCGGGGCTGAACGCGCCCGAGATCTACGCGCAAGACCTCGAGCAAGGCTTTCTGCTGCTGGAGGACCTCGGCGATCGCGTCTTCGCGCGCGAGGTGGAGACAGCTGCAGCGGATCAGGAAGAGCTGTGGCGCGCGGCAACGGATGCGCTCGTCGCGCTGCGTGGCTCAGCTCCGCCCGGCAGCCTGGCGCCCTACGATCACGGCGCGCTTGGCATCGAAGTCGAGCTCATTATTGATTGGCACTGGCCGGCGCTCTACGGCACGCCTGCTCCCGAGGAGGCACGCGCAAGCTTCCTTGCGCTGTGGAGCGCGGTGTTCGATCGACTCAGCCTGCAAGACGAGGGCTGGGTGTTGCGCGACTACCACTCGCCCAATCTTCTGTGGCTGCCCCAGCGCCAAGGCATTGCGCGCGTCGGCGTCATCGATTTTCAGGACGCCATGCGCGGCTCTCCCGCCTACGATCTCGTCTCTTTGTTGCAAGACGCGCGCGTCGATGTACCGCCTGAGCTTGAAGGGCGCCTGTTCGACCACTACTGTGCCGCCGTCGGGCACGCACAAACGGGGTTCGACCGTGATGCCTTCGCCTTCGCCTATGCCGCGCTCGGCGCCCAGCGCAATACGAAGATCCTCGGCATCTTCGCGCGTCTCGCCAAGCGCGACGGCAAGCCCCAATATCTGCGCCACATCCCGCGCTTGTGGCGTTACCTGGAGCGCGATCTTGCGCATCCAGAGCTCGCACCGCTCAAGGACTGGTATGATCGCCGTCTGCCGACAAAAGCCCGCCAAGGTCTTGCGCCCTGAGACGCGAGCCTGCCCATGAGCACATCGGCCACGTGGCGACCCGAGGCCGGGATGGTGCTGGCGGCGGGCCTCGGCGTGCGCATGCGGCCGCTGACAGACACGGTGCCGAAGCCGCTGGTGCGCCTCAAAGGGCGCGCGCTCATCGACCACGTGCTCGACCGTATCGCCGCCGCGGGCGTGGCGCGCGCTGTGGTCAACGTGCACTACCTCGCAGACGCACTCGAGGCGCACCTCAGCCAGCGCAAGCGGCCGCAGATCGTCATTTCCGACGAGCGTGGGCAGATTCTCGACACCGGCGGCGCAGTCGTGCACGCGCTTCCGAAGCTCGGGGCCGAGCCCTTCTTGATTCACAACTCCGACTCGGTGTGGATCGAGGGCGTCGGCTCGAACCTGGAGCGGCTGTTTGCGGCCTGGGACAGCGAGACGATGGACAGCCTCATGCTGCTCGCCTCCGCCGCGACCAGCTTGGGCTACGAGGGCCCTGGCGATTTCGCCATGGGCACCAATGGCAGACTCATTCGGCGCGGCGAGCGGCAGATGGCGCCGTTCGTGTTCACCGGCGTCTCGATCGCGCACCCGCGCATGTTCGAGGGCGCGCCGCAAGGCGCCTTCTCGCTCAACCGGGTGTGGGACAAAGCGATCGAGAAAGGGCGGCTCTACGGTATCCGCCTCGACGGCCTTTGGATGCACGTGGGAACGCCGGAAGCGCTGAAGGAAGCGGAAAGGTGGATCGAGAGTGAGGACGTCGCTTGAGACTGCTTCTCGCGTCTACACGGTGCCGCCGGGCAGCGCCTTCCTCGACGCGATCGCGACCGCAGTCCTAAAGGGCGACCTGCCGACGCCCGGCGGACCGGCGCCCAAGCCGCTCGATCTTCCCAACGTCACGCTGCTGTTGCCGACGCGGCGCGCTGCGCGCGCGTTGCAGGAGGCGTTCCTCAAGGCGGGCGGCGGCCGCGCCATGATGCTGCCGCGCATACGGCCGATCTCCGAAGGCGAGGAGGACCTGACGCTGCTCTCCGGGCTCGCAACCGACGCGCCGCTCGGGCCCGATGCGCTCGATCTGCCGCCGGCCGTCAGCGAGATCGCGCGACGCCTGGCGCTGACCGAGCTTGTCCTCAAGTGGTCGCAGGTGATGCGCCGCAGTGCCGACGCCGCAAGCTTCCTCGCCGATGAGGCGACGGCGGCGGGCGCCAACACGCCGGCGCAGGCCGCCCACCTCGCCGCAGAGCTTGCCCGCCTCATGGACATGGTGGAGACGGAGCGCCCGGGCGAGCCCGTGCTGCAGGAGCTGGCTGCGCTGGTGCCGGAGGAGTTCTCGGAGCACTGGCAGCAGACGATCGAGTTCTTGAAGATCGTCACCGAGGCGTGGCCGGCGCACCTGGAGGAGACAGGCCTGTTGTCGCCGGCTCAGCGGCGCAACCAGGCGATCCTGGCCGAGGCGGAGCGCCTTGCCGCGTCGGCGCCGCGGGGACCCGTGATCGTCGCCGGCGTCACCGGCTCGATCCCGGCGACCGTGCAATTGATGCGCGCCGTCGCCGACCTTCCCCAAGGCGCGATCGTGCTGCCGGGGCTCGATCCTCATCTCGACGACGAGAGCTGGGCCAAAGTCCCCGTTCACCCAGAGCACCCGCAGTTCGGTCTCAGAACCTTGCTCGACCGGCTGGGGCTGGAGCGCAATGGCGTGCACGTGCTGCCCGGCAGCGCGCCCTCGCCTGCGCAATCCGGCCGTGCCACGCTCATCGCAGAGGCGATGCGCCCGTCGGGAACGACGGGGCGTTGGCACGACTACACCGAGACGGCCGACCGTGACGGCGTGCGCACAGCGCTTTCCGGCATCAGTCTGATCGAGGCCCCCTCGGCGCAGGACGAGGCAGAGGTGGTGGCGCTCATCTTGCGCGAAGCGGCGGAGACGCCGGGGCGCACGGCGGCGCTCGTGTCGCCTGACCGCTTGCTTGCGCGCCGCGTTGCCGCGCGTCTGCAGGCCTGGGGCATCCGCGTCGACGATTCCGCCGGGCGCCCCTTCGCCAAGACGGTGCCCGGCACCTTTCTCGACCTTGTGATCAGCGCCATCGCCAAGGACTTCGCGCCGGCCGACGTGATGGCGCTGTTGAAGCACCCGCTGACTCGCGTGGGGCTTGATGCGTTCTCCGTGCGCCGCGCCGCGCGCGCGCTCGAGATCGCCGCCTTCCGCGACGTGTACTTGGGTCACGGCCTCGACGGCATCGCGCGCGCGCTCGCAGCGGCCGAGGAGGCGGTCTCCCTCGGCGAACGGCGCCACGCTGCCGTAAGACGCCTGTGGCCCGACGACTGGACCGGCGCCCATGATCTCGCAGCGCGCTTGAAGGACGCGTTTGCGCCGCTCACGGCCGTCTTCGCCGCGGGCGCGCAGCCGCTGCGCGCGATCGCCGAAGCGCACGTGCGGACGGCGGAAGCACTGGCACGCCTGCCAGAGACAGATGACGCGGAGCAGACTTCGCCGCTCTGGGGCGGCGAGGCCGGCGCAACGGCGTCGACCTTCTTCACCGGCCTAATGGATCCGGACCTCACAGCGCCATCGATCGACGCCGCCGACTATCCCGACCTCTACCGCAGCCTCATCACCGGTCTCAACGTGCGCCCGCGCGTCGCCGTGCATCCGCGCCTCTTCATCTGGGGACCGTTCGAGGCGCGCCTGCAGCAGACCGACGTGATGATCCTCGGCTCGCTCAACGACGGCACTTGGCCTGAGGTCTCCGATCCCGGCCCTTGGCTCAACCGGCGCATGCGCGAGGCACTCGGGCTTCCCTCGCCAGAGGAGAAGATCGGCTATGCCGCCCACGACTTCACCGCGTTCCTGGGTGCGCCGCGAGTCTACATGACGCGCGCGCAGAAGATCGACGGCGTGCCGACGGTGCCCTCGCGCTGGCTCATGCGGCTCAACGCGCTGCTCGCGGGGCTCAAGCTCAAGGACGCCTTGCGCACGGAGGAACCCTGGCTCGGCTGGGCGCGGGCGCGCGACTCCATCGCAGAACGTCAGCGCCTCAAGGCGCCGGAGCCACGCCCCGCGCTCGCCTTGCGCCCGCGCAAGATGAGTGTGACGCGGATCGAGACCTGGCTGGCAAACCCTTACGCGATATTTGCACGCGACATCCTCAAGCTCGAGAAGCTGCCGGAGCTTGGCGCCAGCCCGGATGCGGCGTTGCGCGGCTCCATCGTGCACGAGATCATGAGCCGCTTTGCAAAGGCTTTTCCCGACACGCTGCCGTCCGATCCAGACGACGAACTCGTCGCCATCGCAGAGGACGTGCTTGCCCGCTACGCCGGCAACCCGCGCGTCGCCGCGTTCTGGCTGCCGCGGTTCAAACGCTTCGCCCAATGGTTCATCGAGACGGAGCCCGCCCGGCGCCGCAACGTGACGCGGGTCGTGGCCGAGGTCGACGGCAAGCTCGCGGTGAGCGGCCCCGCCGGGCCCTTCACGCTGACGGCGCGCGCCGACCGCATCGATCAAGGCACGGACGGCCTCATCATCACCGACTACAAGACGGGACAGCTGCCCGCCGACAGCAGAGTCGTGCAAGGGTTGGCGCCGCAGCTTCCTTTGGAGGCCGCGATCGCGCGCGGCGAGGCAGGCTTTACCGGGATCGGGGCGGGCGCCGTGACAGCACTGCGCTACATCCGCGCCGGCGGCGGCGAGCCGCCAGGCGAGGAGCGCACCGTCAAGGCCGACGACATCGCTGCGCTATCAGACACCGCCGTTCAGCGCCTCGGAACTCTCATCGCCACCTTTGACGACGCGGCGACGCCCTACAAGGCTCTGCGCCGCGTCGGGTTCAATTACGAGCACGACGACTACGCGCACCTGGCGCGCGTGGGCGAATGGGCGGCGGCGGTCGAGGACGAGGACGCATGACGGTGCGCGTCAAAGAGAGCGACCTGGAGCGCACGAAGCGGGCGCAGCGCGAGGCCGCCGACCCGCGCGCCTCCGCCTGGGTGAGCGCCAACGCCGGCACCGGCAAGACGCACGTGCTCACGCAGCGCGCCCTGCGCCTGATGCTGGCCGGCACCATCCCGGAGCGCATCCTCTGCCTGACCTACACCAAGGCGGCGGCCGCCGAGATGTCGAAGCGCGTCTACGACACGCTCGCAGAGTGGGTGACCATGGCGCCAGACCGCCTCGCCGCCAAGCTGGAAGAGCTCAACGCGCACCCGCCCACCAAGGACGAGATCGCCCGCGCACGCACGCTCTTCACCATGGCCATCGAGACACCAGGCGGCCTGAAGGTGCAGACCATCCACTCCTTCTGCGAGCGCCTGTTGCAGCGCTTTCCGCTGGAAGCGGGCGTGGCGCCCGGGTTCTCCATCCTCGACGACGCGACCGCGCATCTCATCCAGCGCGAGGCCATCGATCAGGTGCTCGCCCTTGCCACGCGCGCGCCAGACTCGCCAGAGGGGCAAGCGCTGCAGGCCGCTATTCCCTTTGCTGCGGACGAGCGCTTTGACGAGCTGTTGCGCGAGGCGCTACCCGCACGCCGCTGGCTTGATGCAGCCATTCGCCTGGACGAGATCGAAGAAAGTGAGGGCGGTCTTGTCGCCGTCGAAAGGCTCTATCGCCGGGCGCTTAGCGTGCCCGAGGACGTAACCGAGGAAGGCCTAACGCGCGCGCTTGCCGAAACCGTGCGCGAGCCGGACTTGCAGCGTTTGCGCGATGCGCTCGCAGCCGGCGGCACCAACGATCAAAAGCTCGCGGCCAAGCTCGCCATGGCGATTTCGGCACGCACCGAGAGCGCTCGCGTCGATGCGCTGGAAGGCTTCTTCTGCACGGGCAAAGGCGAGGCACGCTCAAGCCTGATGAGCAAAGCGGTGAAGACCGAGCAGCCCGATCTCGACACGATATTCGCCGCGGCGCAGACGCGCTTCGTTGCGCTGCTCGACGAGCGCAAGGCGCTCGCCGTCATCGCCGCGACGCTCGCACTCACCCGCCTCGCCGGCGCCGTGCTGCAACGCTACAGCCACGCCAAAGCGCGCCGCGCCGCGCTCGACTACGAAGATCTCATCGCCAAGAGCGTGAGCTTGCTGCACGAGAAGCAGTGGGCGGACTGGGTGCTCTACAAGCTCGACCGCGGCATCGACCACATCCTCGTCGACGAGGCGCAGGACACGAGCCGCGAGCAGTGGCACGTGGTCAGGGCTCTGGCAGAGGAGTTCTTCTCAGGGCTGGGCCAGCGCGAGGAGGCGCGCACGGTCTTTGCGGTCGGCGACGAGAAGCAGTCGATCTACAGCTTCCAGGGCGCGGCCCCGCACATGTTCGACGAGATGGCGCGCAGCTTTGCGGCGCTCACGCAAGACTTCGGGCAGCCGCTCGAGCGCATTCCCCTCGATTTGTCGTTCCGCACGGTGGCGCCGATCCTGGAGAGCGTCGACCGCGTCTTTGCCGACGCGTCGCGTACGCCGGGCCTCACCGCCGAGCCGAGCGCCATTCATCATGCCGTGCACCGGCTGGGCCACGGCGGCCTCGTCGAGATCTGGCCGACGGAGACGCACGACGACGGTGCAACCTCCGACGCGTGGGCGCCGCTCGCAGAGGGCTCGGCCAGTGCGCCTGAGGTGCGGCTCGCAGAGCGCATCGCCGACACGATTCAAGGCTGGCTCGAAACGGGCGAGCGGCTTTTGAGCGAGGACCGCCCCATCCGCCCCAGCGACATCCTGATTCTCGTGCGAAAGCGCCGCCCGTTTGCGGGCCCCATGGTGGCCGCGCTCAAGGCGCGCAAGATCCCCGTGGCTGGTGCCGACCGGCTGCGTTTGACCGAGCAGATTGCGGTGGAGGATCTGGTCTCTCTGGGCGCGTTCCTGACGCTGCCCGAGGACGACTTAGCACTCGCCGAGGTTCTCAAAAGCCCGCTCATCGGCCTCGACGACGACGACCTTTTGGCGCTCGCCGCCGCGCGCAAGGGCACACTGTGGAAGGCGTTGATCGATGCTGCCGACGCGAAGCCGGCATGGAAGGCGGCCGCCGACACGCTCAAGCGCTGGCGGGCGCGCGCCGACTATGCGCCGCCGTTCGAGTTCTTCGCCGCCATCCTCGACCGCGAGGGGGCACGCGCCAAATTCCTATCGCGTCTCGGGCCTGAGGCCGCAGACCCGCTCGATGAGTTCTTGAACCTGGCGCTCGCCTACGACGACCAAGCGCCGCCCTCGCTCACCGGTTTTCTCGCCTACCTCGCCGAGGCGGAGCGCGAGGTGAAGCGCGACATGGAGCAGGGACGCGACGAGGTGCGCGTGATGACCGTGCACGGCGCCAAGGGGCTCGAGGCGCCGATCGTGTTCCTGCCCGACACCTGCACGACGGCCACGGCCGGGAGCGCGGCGCTGTTCGATCTGGACGACATGCAGCTGCCGCAAGGCGTCGAGGGAAAGCCGTTCGTGTGGCGCCTCAAGGGCAGCGGCAACGTGAGCGCGATCACAGCGGCGCGCCAGAAGCGCGATACGCTCGAGGCGCACGAGCGCCACCGCTTGCTCTACGTGGCGATGACGCGCGCGCGCGACCGGCTCTACGTCTCCGGCTTCGAAGGCAAGAAGGGCCGCGCCAAAGGGTGCTGGTACGAGATCATCGAGGAGCAGCTGGGGGCGACGCTGATCGAGGCGACGCTTGCCGACGGAACATCGGTGCGCCGCGTGAGCGAAGCGCAGTCTGCACAGCCGGAGCCGACGAAGCAAGCGATCGCCGACGCCACGGGCGCCGTGCCGCTGCCGCAGTGGGCGAAGAGCACGGCGCCGCGCGAGCCGGGGCTGACCATCCCGCTCGCGCCCTCGCGTCTTGAAGCCTATGCGCCCGACGAGGCCGGCGAGCCATTGCCGGTGCAGCCGCGCGGCGGGCAAGAGCGCGACGAGCCCGCGATGCCCTCTCCCATCGCGGCAACGAGCGAGGGCCGCTTCCTGCGCGGCACGCTCACGCACGCTCTGCTCCAGCATCTGCCCACGCTGCCGGCGGCGGGCTGGCGGGCGGCGGCGGAAGGCTTCGTCAAACGACGCGGGAGCATGCTTTCTGCGCGCGTGCGTGCCGGCATCGTCAAGGAGACGTTGGCAATCCTCACCGATCCCGCGTTCGCAGCGCTGTTCGGCCCTCAGAGCCGGGCCGAGGTCCCCATCGTGGCGCGGCTGCCAAATCCCAAGCCGCAGGGCGCGGACCTAAAGCTCATTGGCCAGATCGATCGTCTTGTCGATACCGGCGATGCCATTCTGATCGTCGATTACAAAACCAACCGGCCGCCGCCCCAAAAGGTGGAAGGTGTTGCCAAGGCTTACCTTTTTCAGCTTGCGGCCTATCGCCTCGCACTTTCGGAGATCTATCCGGGTCGCCCCGTCCGGGCGGCCCTGCTATGGACCGAAGCCCCGCGAATCATGCAAGTCCCGGGCGACGTTCTCGACCAATACGCCACGTGGCTCTGGGATCTGGACCTAAGTGTCCTTGACGCTAACGAGGTGCATTCCTAACTTCCCGCACGGATAAGGTGCCCTAAAACACCATCGCTCAAGCGCGATAAGGAGACGGTTCATATGGCAAACGCAGTGTCCGACAGCACCTTCGAGCAGGAGGTTTTGAAGTCCGCAGAGCCGGTTCTCGTGGACTTCTTTGCCGAGTGGTGCGGGCCGTGCAAGGCGATGGCACCCGCGCTCGAGCAGGTTGCAGAAGAGATGGCCGGCAAGGTCAAGGTGGTGAAGCTCGATGTCGACCAGAACCCGGCGGTGACGGGCAAGTACGGCATCCGCGCCATGCCGACGCTGATGCTGTTCAAGAACGGCCAGGTCGCGGCCCAGCACACCGGTGCGCTGGTGCAGAAGAAGAAGCTCGAGGACTGGATCAACTCCTCGGTCATGGCTTAAGCCGAGCCAGCCTTGAAGGATCGCAGCGGCCCCGTCTCGGCGGGGCCGTTTTCTTTTGGGGAGACGTTAGTTGGCCTGCGGCTCGACGCCTTCCTGCAGCCCGAGCACGTGTCCGGCGAGATAGAGCGAGCCGCACACGAGAATGCGCTTCGGGCCCGCCTCGAACTGGTCGGTGCGTTTCAACGCGCTCTCCATGTCGCTCGCACACTCGGCCTCGAGCCCGACGCTGCGTGCGCTCTCCGCCAGAACCTCCGGCGCATGCGGCGCCTCGTGCGCGCCGGGGATGGGTACGGTCACGACGTGGCGGGCAAGCCCGCGGAAGGCTGAGAGAAAGCCGTCCGCATCCTTCAAGCCCATCATGCCGACGATCAAATGCACGGGCTTAGGCGCGCGCTCTTCCAGATCGGCGAGCGTCTGGGCCAGCGCGCGGGCCGCGGCCGGATTGTGACCGCCGTCGAGCCACAGCTCGGTGCCGGGCTTCAGAAGCGACGGCAACGGACCCCAATCGAGCCGCTGCATGCGGGCCGGCCAGCGCGCCGACGTCAGGCCCTCCTCGATTGCCCACTCGTCGAGGGCGACGCCGGGCAGACGCGCGCGCAACTGCAGCGCGGCGGCGACGGCGGTGCCTGCGTTGACCACCTGATGGCGTCCGATCAAGACGGGCAACGGCAGGTCGAGCAGCTCCTCCTCGGCCTGCACGACCAGGCGACCGCGCTGCTCGAACGCGTCGAAGTGCTCACCCCACACGATCAGCGGCGCCCCAACCCTGGACGCCTCCTTGCGGATCACGTCCTCTGCCTCGACGTCCTGCTGCGAGACCACGACCGGCACGTGCGCGCGCAGAATGCCGGCCTTCTCGTAGGCGATCTTGGCCAGCGTGGCGCCGAGCTTCTCGGAATGATCGAGCGAGACCGGCGTGATGACGGTGAGCACGGGATGGTCGATGACGTTGGTCGCATCGAGGCGCCCGCCGAGCCCGACCTCGAGCAGGAGCACGTCGGCGGGATGCTCGGCGAAGGCGAGATAGGAGGCGGCCGTGGTGATCTCAAACTGGGTGATGTCGTCGGCACCGTTGATCGCCTGCGTGCGCGTCAGCACGTCGATCAACGTCTCCTCGGCTATGGCGCGCGCTTTCCCGTCGGCGCCGGCAAGCTCGATGCGCTCGTGGAAGCGAACGAGATGCGGCGAGGTGTAGACGTGCACGCGCGCACCCGCCGCCTCAAGCATCGCTTTCAAATAGGCCGTGACCGAGCCCTTGCCGTTGGTGCCGGCAATGTGCACGACGGGCGGCAGGCGCTTGTGAGGGTCGCCCAGCTTGGCGAGCAGCCGCTCCACGCGCCCCAACGACAAGTCGATCAAAAGCGGATGCAGGAGCTTCAGCTCGGCGAGGAGCTGAGCGCTCGTCGGCATGTCGGCCCTTCCCCTCTCGCGCGTCATGATGAGCCGGCCTGTGCCGGACCCCCTCTTCGGGCCGAACCGCCCAAAGGGTCCGCCGTTATTGTCTGTTATGTCTAGAGGATCGAACGCGCCGTGAGGCTATGGGCGCGCGCCCGACATCTAAGGATGCTGTCCGTCCTTCGAAAGGGAGCGCCCGGCCTCGGCCTCCTCGTCCTTTTGCGCCTTCTCGCGCGGCTCAAGCCGCGCCGGATTGAAACGCTCCTCGGGCCCGAGGATCTCCGGCTCGACCGTGGTCCCGCCGGTCTCGATCACGTTGGCCTCGACCGCGCGGCCGTTGACGTAGGCCTGGCCATTGAGTCGCTTGCTCTTGGTCTTGTCGGCGGTCTTGGGCGCGGCGACCGGCACCATCATCAGCTGGCAGATACGGCTCAGTGTCTCGCGCAGCTTGTGGCGGTGCACGACCATGTCGATCATGCCGTGCTCCAACAGGTACTCGGCGCGCTGGAAGCCCTCAGGCAGTTGCTCGCGGATGGTCTGCTGGATCACGCGCGGGCCGGCGAAGCAGATCAGCGCCCCGGGCTCGGCGATGTGGATGTCGCCAAGCATGGCGTAGGAGGCGGTCACGCCGCCGGTCGTCGGATCGGTGAGCACGACGATGTAGGGCAGGCCTGCCTCGCGCATTCTCTGCACCGCAATGGTCGTGCGCGGCATCTGCATGAGCGAGAGGATGCCTTCCTGCATGCGCGCACCGCCAGAGGCGGCAAACAGGATGAACGGGGCCTTCTTCTCGACCGCGCGCAACAGCCCCGCGATCACCGCCTCGCCGGCCGCCATGCCGAGCGAGCCCGCCATGAAGCGGAAGTCCTGAGCGGCAGCGACAATGTCCAGCCCGTCGAGCTTGCCCTCCGCCACCAGAATGGCGTCATCGAGGCTCGTTGTCGCCTTGGCGTCGCGCAAGCGATCGGTGTAGCGGCGCCCGTCGCGGAACTTGAGGGGGTCCTGCGCTACGGGGTGCACCGGGACCTTCTCGAACTCGCCGCCGTCGAACAGATGGTGCAGGCGCGCGTCCGCGGCCATGCGCATGTGATAGTTCGAGCCCGGAACGACGAACTGGTTGGCCTCGAGGTCCTTGTAGAAGACCATCTGACCGGTCTCGGGGCATTTCACCCACAGATTGTCCGGCACCTCGCGCTTCGTCGTCAGGAAGCTGCGGATCTTGGGTCGGACGACGTTGTTGATCCAGTTCACGCTCTTTGGCCTCTTACCAGCCTGGCCGGCACACGCGGCAAGCTATGCCTTCAATGCATGGCCGATACCGGGCCGAAATGCCTGGTCCGCTGGGCCCTGACGATCGGGGGCCACGAAGTGGGCCATGATGCTTGCCGGCACCAGAGTAGCATATCGAACCGCTCGGAACCCTTAATATAGGCGCTTCTTCCCGCGGCGCAGCAATCGGAGCGGAGGGCCGACGCGAAAGATCCCGGCCGATTTATGCGGCGCGCAGGCCTCCCGCCAGGGATTGCACCAAATCTAAGACAGACGGCACCGTCTTGCTAGTAGCGCGCCCGTCCTTGCCAAGGGTCTTCTCGATCGCGCCCACCAAAGCGGAGCCGACGACGACGGCGTCCGCCACCTCGGCGAGAGCCTTGGCCTGCTCCGCGCTCTTTATGCCAAAGCCGACCGCGACGGGAAGGTTTGTTGACGTCTTAATTTGCCGCACGTGGGTGTGAACGGCGTTAACGTCGGGGGCGGCCGCCCCGGTGATCCCCGTGATGGAGACGTAGTAGAGGAAACCGGATGTGTTGCGCAAAACGGTGGGCAAGCGCTTCTCATCGGTCGTCGGCGTGGCCAGCCGGATGAAGTTGAGACCGTGCTGGGCTGCGGGCAGGCACAGCTCCTCGTCGGCCTCGGGCGGCACGTCGACCACGATGAGACCATCGACGCCGGCCGCGGCAGCGTCCTTGAGGAACGCCTCGTTGGGGTAGACGTAGATGGGGTTGTAGTAGCCCATCAAGACGATGGGCGTGTCGGCGTCCTTCTTGCGGAACTCGGAAACGAGCTGAAGCGTCTTTTTCATCTTGTGGCCGGCATGAAGCGCGCGCTGCGACGAGGCCTGGATAGCGGGGCCGTCCGCCATGGGATCGGAGAACGGCATGCCGAGCTCGATCACGTCGGCGCCGGCTGCGGGCAGCCCGAGGAGAATTTGTTTCGAGGTCTCAAGGTCGGGATCGCCGGCGGTGATGAAGGTGACGAGGCCCTTGCGGCCCTCCGACTTGAGCTTGGCGAAGCGGCGATCGATGCGCGTCTCTTTTGTCATTGCTGCCGCTTCACATCTCCATGCCGAGGTAGCCGGCGACGGCGAAGATGTCCTTGTCGCCGCGCCCACACATGTTCATCACCAACAGATTGTCCTTCGGTAACGTCGGCGCGAGCTTCTTGACGTAAGCGAGCGCGTGCGAGGGCTCGAGCGCGGGGATGATGCCCTCGAGCTTGGTGCACAACTGAAAGGCGTCGAGCGCCTCTTTGTCTGTCGCCGAGACGTAGGTGACACGACCTGAATCCTTGAGCCAGGCGTGCTCGGGTCCGACGCCGGGATAGTCGAGGCCCGCCGAGATCGAGTGGCCCTCGAGGATCTGACCGTCGTCGTCCTGCAGGAGATAGGTGCGATTGCCGTGCAGAACGCCGGGATGGCCGCCGTTCATGGAGGCCGCGTGCCCGTTCGGCACCTCGAGGCCATGGCCGCCCGCCTCGACGCCGTAGATCTTGACGCTGTCGTCGTCGAGGAACGGATGGAAGAGGCCCATGGCGTTGGAGCCGCCGCCGATGCAGGCAACGAGTGTGTCGGGCAAGCGGCCCTCCGCCTCCTGCATCTGCTCGCGCACTTCCTTGCCGATCACCGACTGGAAGTCGCGCACGAGCTCCGGATAGGGATGCGGGCCTGCCACCGTGCCGATGATGTAGTAGGTGTCGCGCACGTTGGTCACCCAGTCGCGCAACGCCTCGTTCATGGCGTCCTTGAGCGTGCCGGCGCCGCTGGTGACGGGATTGACCTTGGCGCCCAACAGCTTCATGCGGAACACGTTGGGCTTCTGGCGCTCGACGTCGGTGGCGCCCATGAACACCTCGCACGGCAGTCCGAAGCGCGCGCACACGGTGGCGACGGCGACGCCGTGCTGGCCGGCGCCCGTCTCGGCGATGATGCGCGTCTTGCCCATGCGCTTGGCGAGCAGGATCTGGCCCAAGCAGTTGTTGATCTTGTGGCTGCCGGTGTGATTGAGCTCGTCACGCTTGAAGTAGACCTTGGCGCCGCCAAAATGCTCAGTCAGTCGCTCGGCGAAATAGAGCGGGCTCGGGCGCCCGGAGTAGTGCTTGTTGAGGTCGGCGAGCTCGGCGTGAAACTCCGGGTCGGCCTTCGCCTCGTTATAGGCGCGCTCCAGATCGAGGATCAGCGGCATCAGCGTCTCGGCGACGAAGCGGCCGCCGAAGATGCCGAAGTGCCCGCGCTCGTCGGGTCCGCCGCGGAACGTGTTGAGCTTGGCTTCGCCGGACTTGGTGCTCGTTGAGGCCATTATCGGTTGTCCTGTTCACCCTTCTCCCGGTCGCCCGGAGAGGGTCCCTGATTAGCGGTCTTTGCCGCATGAAGGAAGCGGCGGATCAGCTCGATGTCCTTCTCGCCCGGGCGGCTCTCGACGCCGGAGGAGACGTCGACGGCTTTGGCGCCGGTCAGGCGAATGGCCTCGCCCACGTTCACGGGCGTGAGGCCGCCGGCCAACATATAGGAAAGCTTGCCGCGCACCCCCTCCAACGCCTGCCAGTCGAAGGCGACGCCGTTGCCGCCGGGCAGCGCGCCGGCGCGGCCTTCGGGCGCCTTGGCGTCGAACAGGATCACGTCCGCCACGTCGCGATAGCCGAGCGCGGCCTCGGCATCGGCCGAGGTTTCGACCTTGACCGCCTTCATCACCGGCCGTCCGCAACGCTTTGCGATCTCGGCAACGCGCTCGGGCGTCTCGGAGCCGTGCAGCTGGATCACGTCGGGCGCGACGGCGGCGACGACCTCGCGCAAGCGCGCATTGTCGGGATCGACGAGGAGGGCCACGATCTTCGCCTTGCCGCGCGCGGCCTCCGCCAGCCGGCGCGCGGTTTCAAGATCGACGTTGCGCGGGCTTGCCTCGTGGAACACGAGACCGACGTAGTCCGCGCCGGCCGAGAGCGCCGCTTGCAGCGCCGCCTCGGTCTTCAGTCCGCAAATTTTCACGTCGACGGTCATGGCATGTCAGAGGCTGCAGGTGCAAAGCCGCAGCGCTCACGAGCCGGATGCGGCGAGTCGCTTCGGGCTCGTGGCGGTGAGCGCGTCGCGCTCGCGCGTCAAACGATCCGCTTCCGCGTGCCAGCGCGCGGCAGCGCGTCCCTGCATGCGGGCCGAGCGCCGCCAGCGGCCTTGGCTGAACCACATAGCGATGCCGCCCATAACCACACCGATCAATATCGCCGCAAAGAGATAGATGAAGAACGGAAGCACCAGAGACAGAACCGGGGCCTCCGGATGGAACGGATCGAGCGAAAGACGCACCTCGTGGCGGTTGGCGACCGCCAGCGTAACCAGCAGCAATCCCGCCGGGAAGGCGATCAAGAGCCAAAGGATCCGCCGCAGCACGTCTTTATCAGCCTCGAGACTTGGCTAGTGTCCCGATTGCGAAGTTCGCCGGTGTTCGACGCCAGGGTCAGGAGCGAACTTCGCAATCATAAGGGACACTAGAATCATAGAGTTGCTAGTGTGATTCAGATCGAGAAATTCTCTCACAGCCTAGCCGTTGGCACGGCGAATTTCTCGATCATCACACTAGTGGTTTTCCTTGGTGCGGTTCAGGCGCTCGCGCAGTTCCTTGCCCGTCTTGAAGAAGGGCACGAACTTTTCCGCCACCGAGACCGACTTGCCCGTGCGCGGGTTGCGTCCCTGCCGCGCCGCCCGGTGCTTCACCGTGAAGGCGCCGAAGCCGCGCAGCTCCACCCGGTCGCCGCGCGACAGAGCCTCGACGATCTCGTCGAACACCACCTTCACTATTCGCTCGACGTCGCGATGATAAAGATGTGGGTTCGCATTCGCGATCTTGTGGATCAACTCGGACTTTATCATCACCGGCCCCGGAGCAAATGACTGTAATCTCTTAATTTTCCGAAGGGTGCCAAACCGAGACCAGTCCGTCAAGGCCGAGTGTCGAAAGGGAAGGGTCGCGGGCGAGCATCCGGCCCACGTAGGAGCGGCCAAAAAGGCCCTCAACGGCCGAGCCGACCAAGCTCCAGAGGCCGAAAGGATTGGAGGACTGCGGCTTCCAATCGACGACCTTGGCATCCTTGTCGACGTGGCGCGTCTTGCGCAGCCAAGCCACCGCCTGGTCCTCGCCGCCGATCTCATCGACGAGCTTGTAGTTGAGCGCCTCCCGCCCGGTGAAGACGCGCCCCTGCGTCAGCCCCGGGATGCTGCCCGGCTTGATGTTGCGGCGCGTCGAGACGAGCGTAAGGAACCAGTGGAAGGACTCGTCGATCATCGATTTGGTGATCTCTTGGCCTTCCGTGTTCAGCGGCTCGAAGGGCGAGGGCACGGCCTTCAGGGGCCCGCTTTTGATCTCGTTGACCTTGACCCCGATCTTGTCGAGCATCTGGCTCACCTCGGGCCACTGGATGAGCACGCCGACCGAGCCGGTGATCGTGTTGGCGCGCGACACGATGTAGTCGGCGCCGAGCCCGACGATGTAGCCGGCCGAGGCCGCGATGGTGCCGAACTGCGCCACCACCGGCTTCTTCTTGGCAAGCTCGCGCAGCGCAGCGAAGAGCGCCTCGCCTCCCGTCGTGGTGCCGCCGGGGCTGTTCACGAAAACGAGCACGCCCTTGACGTTGTCGGCCTTGCCGATGCGCTTGAGGAGCTCGAGCTGGTCGCGGTCTTCCAAGATGGTGCCGGTGACCGAGACGCGGGCGATTTGTTTTTCGCCGAGCAGCTCCGACAACCGGTCGCCGGCCGTGCCCAGCGCGAACAACGCAATGACGACGGCGGCGATCGCCAGCGCGCGCCAAAAGGTGAGGCGGTGACGCAGACGGCGGCGGTCGAGCAAGGTGTCTGTCTCGGTGCTCATCGGGCTCTCCGGCCTCGCGCGCCAGCTCAAGCAAGCCTCTGGCGCGCGCCGAGGTTAGGCAAGCTGGCGGCGGCCATCAATAGAGGTGTGGCAGACAGCCTCTGCGAAGCGTTAGCGCGGCGGAATAATGCCCCGCCGCGCCCGTTTGTCTTAGCATGCATGCACAGAAAGCGCGCTGGCTTATTCCTTCTCTTTCTCCTCCTCCTCGCCGCCGTTGTCGGCGGTGTCGGCGGTGTCGCGCTTCTTGATGGCGGCCTTGAAGATGTCGCCAAGCGAGGCGCCCGAGTCGGAGGAGCCGTATTGGGCCACGGCCTGCTTCTCCTCGGCGATCTCCAGAGCCTTGATGGAGACGCTGATGCGGCGCGCGGCCTTGTCGGCGCTGGTCACGGCGGCATCGAGCTTGTCGCCCACGTTGAAGCGGTCGGGCCGCTGCTCGGAGCGGTCGCGCGACAGATCGGAGCGCTTGATGAAGGTCGTGAGCTCTGAGTCGGCGATCTTGACCTCGATGCCGTTCTCCTGAACGGCAATGACCGTGCAGGTGACGATGTCGCCCTTCTTGTACTTGGCGAGCGCGTCGATGGGATCGCCCGCGAGCTGCTTGATGCCGAGCGAGATGCGCTCCTTCTGGCTGTCGACGTCGAGCACGACCGCTTTGACCGTGTCGCCCTTCTTGTAGT
>Ga0307442_1000322_pt1 | contig 22865 bp, 20 predicted proteins | sample SalMarWE160430MG_FD_202143 | JGI IMG/M metagenome (GOLD analysis project Ga0307442, IMG submission 202143) | Salt marsh sediment microbial communities from the Plum Island Ecosystem LTER, Massachusetts, United States - WE1604-30 | ecosystem: Environmental > Aquatic > Marine > Intertidal zone >...
CGGCGGTTGATCTTTCTCAGACATCTCCTCAACCTTCAGCTGGTCGATCGCCTCGTCCAGGAGGCGCAGGTACATATCCAGCCCGACGGCCAGAATATCCCCGTGCTGCTCCCGGCCCAGGAGGTTACCCGCGCCCCGTATCTCCAGATCCTTCAGGGCGATCTTAAATCCCGAGCCCAGCTCCGTGAAGTCGCTGATGATCCTGAGGCGCTTCATGGCCAGCTCACTCACCACCCGTCCCTTGGGGTAGAACAGGTAGGCATAGGCCGGCATGTCGGATCGCCCGACCCGGCCCCGCAACTGGTACAGCTGAGAGATGCCGAACATGTCCGCCCGGTCGATGATGATGGTGTTGACGTTCGGGATATCCAGACCGTTCTCGATAATGGTCGTTGACAGCAGCAGCTGAACATCCCCGCGGATGAAACGATGCATCACCTCCTCCAGCGCCTCTTCCCGCATCTGCCCGTGGGCGGTCGCGATCCGGACCTCCGGGACGAGCCGGGAGAGGAAGCTCTCCACCCGGGGAATCGTCTGCACCCGGTTGTGCAGGTAGTACACCTGGCCGCCCCGATCTACCTCCTGGCGCACCGCCCGGCAGAGGACCTCCTCATCGAACTCCTGGATGAAGGTTTCAATGGGATAGCGGTTCTGGGGGGGCGTGTTGATGATCGACATGTCCCGGATCTTCATCAGCGCCATGTGCAGGGTCCTGGGAATGGGGGTGGCTGTCAGGGTCAGGCAGTCCACGGCGGTCTTCAACTCCTTGAGCCGCTCCTTGTCTTTGACCCCGAAGCGCTGTTCCTCATCCACGATCATCAGTCCCAGGTTCTTGGGCTCCACATCCCGCTGCAGCAGCCGGTGGGTGCCGATCACGATATCCGTGCCTCCCTGGGCCAGGGATTCGAGCACTTGCCTCTGCCGTTTCGGTTTGACGAAACGGGAGAGCATCTCGATAGCCACGGGGTAGCCGTCAAACCGTTCCTGGAAAGTTTCGTAGTGCTGTTCGGCCAGAATCGTCGTGGGCGCCAGCAGGGCGACCTGTTTGCCCCCCATCACCGCCTTGAAAGCCGAGCGCAGGGCCACCTCAGTTTTGCCGTAGCCCACGTCCCCGCAGATCAGCCGGTCCATGGGCCGGGAGCTCTCCATATCCGCCTTGACCTCCTCTATCGCCCGCAGTTGATCCTCCGTCTCCTGATAGGGGAATCGAGCCTCGAACTCGCTCTGCCAATCCGTGTCCGGAGGGAAGACGAACCCCTTGACCGTAGTGCGCGCCGAGTACAGGGACACAAGCCTTTTGGCCATCTCCTCCACAGAACGGCGCACCCGCTCCTTCTTGCTCTGCCAGCTCTTGCCGCCAAGTTTGTCCAGCTTGGGGCGCTTTCCCTCATGGCCGATGTAGGCCTGGATCAGGTTGACCTGCTCGATCGGCAGGAACACCTTCTCCCCCCCGTCGTACTCCAGGCAGATATAATCCCGCTCATGTCCCGCCGCCTTGATCCGTTCGATCCCGTTGAACAGGCCGATACCGTACTGCAGGTGGACCACGAAGTCTCCGGGGCTCAGATCCACGAAGGATTCTATGGCCCGGCTCTGGGCCTTGGCCACGGAACGGGGGATGCGTCGTTTGCGGCCGAAGATCTCGTTCTCCTCGATTACCAGGATCTGCAGCGCCGGCAGGGAGAAACCGCGGGAGATGCCCTGGGGCAGCACCGTGACCTCCAGATCCTCGAGCAAAGCCCGCAGACGTTCGGCCTGATGGGCGTACTCGGCAAACACGAACACCCCGTAGCGCAGCTCGATCAGGTTCTGGAGCTCCTCCTTCAGAAAGGCCAGATTGCCGAAGAAGGAGCGGGGGGGATCACACCCCATCGAAATCCTGGTGGGCTCGCGGCTTTTACCCTTCAGAGAGTGCAGGCGTACGGTCCGGCTGAAGGCGGCCTCCAGAGCAGAATAGTCGAGCAGTATCTGCCGAGGGGGCGGGCTGAAGCCTCCGGCGGATTGATCGGCGGCTGCCGGTTTCCCGGCATAGCGACTCTTTCGGTACATCTCCAGATACTCTCGGCGCAAGACCTCCGAACCGGCGGTGAGACCCTCGGCATCGACGACGATGAGCAGGGAATCGGGGCCGAGATAGTCGAGCAGGGACGAGCGGCTGTTGGAGCAAAGGGGAAACAGATACTCGCTGCCGGGGGAATCGGGGTTCTGCCGCAGCTCGCCCAGCAGCCGCTGTACCTCGGGTTTATCGGACCCGGCTCGTTCGAGGTTCGATCCCAGCAGCTGCAGGGCCTCTTCATCGAAGACGACCTCCCGGGTCGGCGGGATCCGCACCCCCTCCATATCGGATACCGAAGCCTGGGTGAAAGGTTCGAAACGCCGGATCCGGGTGATGCGATCGAAATCGAAGATGATCCTGGTGGCTTCATCGCTGCCATAGGGAAACACGTCCACCACTTCCCCGCGCAGGGCAAATTCACCCCGAAGGCTAACCCGCGGGACCCGCAGATAACCCAGATTGGTGAGGGTCTGCGCCAGTTCCAGGGTATCCACCGTGCTGCCGACGGCAAGATACACCGCCCTGCCTTCGAACTCCCGCGGACCGGGAAGCGGATTGAGAAACCCCCGCAGCGAGGTAACCACCAGGGCCCTTTCCTCGTTTTGAAGCTTGCTGAGAACGTAGGTGCGCAATCCGTGCACGGCCGGAAGCGGGTGCCCCTGTCCGTAGGGAAGGGTTCCCCACCACGGAAATGGGAGGACCTGGTCGCCGAACAGCTGCAGATCCGCATGGACCTCCCTGGCCTCCTGTTCGGTCGGCACCACCAACAGCGTGGAACCGCCGATCTCCTCGTGCAGCCTGGAAACCAGGTAGCCGAGGAAACCGCCCTGCACGCCCTCGACTTCGATGGGGAAGCGCGCCTCCCCAAGGCGGCGGCGCAGCTCGGCGAACGGGCCGTGGGTTTCGAGGCGTTTCGAGAGGGTGTTTCTTAGCTCTGCTAACTCGTCGATACTCAAAGCTACATCTGATACGCGCGCCGTTACGTGTGCATTCGCGCCAATCTCACCAATCGTAATAAATATATCATAGTATTTACCGAAGATAATAAGGGAACGAGGAGCTTTTCCAGTGGCACAAATGAAACGTATAGTATTCGTCCTTCTGCTCGTGTTTATCGCCCAGATCTGTTTTTCCGCCGACGCGGAGGGAGTGACTTTCCAGATCCGATTCTACGAGAAACGGATCTACTATTTGAACGACCGGGAGCATCCCGTTTCCCTGGAAACGACGCTGACGAACAATTCCAGCCGCACCTTCCGCTTCAAAATGGCCGAAAACCGGATGTTCGACTTTGACTTCGAGGTGACCACCCCGACCAATATCCTCCTGGACCACGCTCAGGCCTTCAGCCGCGCTCGTTCTTCCAACCAACCCGTGTTGTACAGAGAGATCAGCTTGGAGCCCGGAGACACCTTCGGGGTGGTCATCACTTTGAATGATTTTATCGAGATCCCCAAAGCCGGCCTGTACTCGGTCCAGGGGATCTTCTACCCGGAACTATATTTGCTGGGTCCCACAACCGCTGAAGCGGCCGGCGAGGTCGCGCCGCTGCGCTCCAATCTGCTTACCTTGAGCATCCGCCCGGAGATCCTCTTCGAGGAAGAGCGGGCCATGATCGAGGCGGAAACGGGCAAGCTCATCCAACGGCAGCCTCTGCCGCCGGACGAGGTGGTGGATTACATGCTTAACGCCCGACAGAGGAGCCAATGGGAGAAGTTTTTCCTCTACCTCGATCTGGAGGGTCTCTACCTGAAGAATCCCGGCCGGGCCGAATCCTACCGGCGCATGTCGGAGGAGAATCGTCGCGCCGCGATCACCCGCTATAAGGAACAGCTGCGCTCGGAAACCGTGGACGTGGACATTCTGGTAATTCCGACCGAATACGAAATCGTTCAGACCAGCTATACTCCCCTGGAGGCTCAAGTCACGGTGATCGAAAAGTTCCGTTACCGGGACTACGTCGAGATCAAGAGGTATACCTATTTCCTGGAAAGACGTGATAGTATATGGATGGTCACGGACTACGAAATCGTCAATCTAGGAACGGAATAAATGAAACTGCTGGTCGTTGCCCAGCGGAAAGATCTGAAAGACCTGATCACCTATCACCTCAATCCGATCGGCTTCGAAATCCTCTATTATAGTGACCCGATCAAGGTTATGGACAGCATCGAGGACATACAGCCGGATATGCTTCTGTTCAATGCGGTGGATTTCCCGCGGCACTGGAAGCCGGTTCTCTCATTGCTGCGGGAGCGCCTTACCAAAGAGCAGGCCGTGTTCGTTATCTTGGCCAAAAACCCGCCCTTCGAAGAAGCGGTAAAAGCCACCTACCTCGGTGCCAACGGCATTATCGACGCCAATCTTCCGGAAAAACAGCAGATGCAGCGCCTGGAGGAGCTGTATCGACGCTACGGATCTCTGAAGGACAAACGCAGATTCCATCGCCTGATTCCAACCCAGGCGGACAGTCTCAAGCTGCTCATCAGTCATCCCCGGACCCTGGCCATCATCACCGGCTCTATCGTCGAGATCTCGATCAAGGGTGCCAGCTTCCTGCCGGATGATCCCTCCCTGACCGTGGATCTGCGCCGGGACGATCCGCTCCAACACTGCACCTTGAGTGTGGACGACGAACCGATCTCCGTGAGCGCCAGGGTCACCCGAAACGAAGAGACCATCGGCCTGCAGTTCAAGTCCTTCGAAACCGGAGGCCATCACGTACTCTTCCAGTACATCCAGAATCGATCGCAGCGGGAGCTGCAGAGCGCGGCCAAGTCCGCCCCGCGGGGGGGGCGGAGGAGTAGCGGAAGTCAGGCTACCGCCGGTGCTTCTTGATCTGGGATTCGAAGCGTTTCCAGGGATCGGGATTCAGGTGGGCATGGCGGCAGCCGGGGGCATGCTTGCGCCCCGGCCGATACACCCCCTCAAGAAGATCATCCTTATGCACCACCTCCAGATCCATCTTCTTCAGCTGGATGAGCAGATCCCGCCGGCGTTCCTTGATGTTCCAGCAGGCCGGGCACACGCCGATGGTGGCCAGGTCCCGCGTCTTGATCTTGCGCACCCGTACCATGGCTCTGCCCTCGGCCACGGCCAGCTTCCTCGGTTTGTACCGATCGCTTGACATTCCCCCTGCTTCCCTTTACATATAGTACGACTTTTTACAAGTTTTTCGACGGTCATCACAATCAGTAGCACAGCAGGAGCGTTATGTGAAGGTCCTCTTTACAGGAATCCAGCCCACGGGGTTGCTCCACATCGGCAACTACTACGGGGCGATTCGCAACTGGGTCGAGCTGCAGTACAAGTACGAATCCTACATCTCCGTGGTCGATCTTCACGCCATCACCATCGAATACGACCCGAAAGAGATGCGAAACAACTCCTTCGATCTGGCCCTTGGCCTGTTCGCCTGCGGGATCGACCTGGAGAAGACCCACCTCTTTATCCAGTCGGAGGTTCCCGGGCATACCGAGCTGACCTGGATCTTCAACTCCATCACCCCCCTGGGAGAGCTGGAGCGGATGACCCAGTTCAAGGACAAGGCCAGGCAGCACAGGAAGAACGTCAACGTCGGCCTGCTGGACTACCCGGTGCTCCAGGCCGCTGACATCCTCATCTACAAGGGTGAGGTCGTGCCGGTGGGGGAAGACCAGGTCCAGCATGTGGAGTTTACCCGGGAGGTTGCCCGCCGCTTCAACGCCCGCTACGGGGACACCTTTCCCGAGTGCCAGGCCGAGCTGACCGCAACCCCACGGATCATGGGCATCGACGGGGACGCCAAGATGAGCAAGAGTAAGGGGAACTTCATCGGTATCCTGGAAACCCGGGAAGAGATCTGGCAGAAGCTGGCCCCTGCACCGACGGATCCAGCCCGGGTGAAACGCAGTGATCCGGGCACACCGGAGAAGTGCAACATCTACTCCTACCACCGGCTGGCAACGCCGGAACCGGAGTTGAGCGAGTACGTGGCCGACGGCTGCCGGACCGCGGGGATCGGCTGTCTGGACTGTAAGCGCAAACTCCTGGACAATCTGATGAAGGTTCTGGATCCGATCCGGGAACGGTATGCGTCCCTGGCGGCCAGGAAAGAGGAGGTCAGAGACATCCTGGACCGGAATGCCGAAGCCTGCCGCAAGGTGAGCGGCCGCACGATCCTGGAGGTCAAGGAAAAGATGGGGTTGACGCCGGTATGGAAGATATAGAGATTGCCCAGGAGGATCTGCGGATCGATAACCTGGGACCCGCCACCATCCCCTCCCCCCTAGGGCTCTCCACCGAGTATGGGGATGACATTGTCAATTACTGCGCCGATTCGGAGAGCGTGCTGTACGAATTCGACCGCGACAAGGTCGTCGAGCAGGTGACCAGGGGCCTCCAGGTCCCCGCCTTCGAGAAGGCCGGGCCGCGAAACAAGATCTACTTCGAACCTGCGAAAACCCGGGTCGCCGTCGTGACCTGCGGCGGCCTCTGCCCGGGCATCAACAACGTGATCCGCTCCATAGTGATGGAGCTGCACTATCGCTACGGGGCGCGCACGATCTACGGGATGAGGTACGGGTATCAGGGATTCATCCCCCAATACGGGCACGAGGCGATGCTGCTCACCCCTGAGGAGGTGAAGGATATCCACGAGAAGGGGGGCAGCATTCTCTCCTCCTCCCGAGGTCCCCAGAACGTAGGGGAGATCGTGAATTGCCTGGAACGTATGAACGTCTGCCTGCTGTTTACGATCGGTGGTGACGGCACCTTGCGGGGGGCCGAGGAGATCTACCGGGAGATCAGCCGCCGGGGCTCGAAAATAGCGGTGATCGGGATCCCCAAGACCGTGGACAACGACATCGCCTTCGTAAAAAAGACCTTCGGGTTGGAGACGGCCTTTTCCGTGGCCGCGGAGGCGATCCGGGGCGCCCACACAGAAGCCCTGGGTGCCCCCCACGGAGTGGGCCTCGTGAAGGTCATGGGCCGGATGTCCGGCTTCATAGCGGCCAACGCCGCCCTGGCTCTGAATGAGGTAAACTACGTCCTGATCCCGGAAGTCCCCTTCGATCTGGAGGGGGAAAAGGGTCTGTTCAGATCCCTCGAGCAGCGTTTGCGACGCCGGCATCACGCGGTGATTATCGTGGCCGAGGGGGCGGGACAAAAGTACGTGGAGGTGGGGGAGAGGCGGAAAGACGATTCGGGAAACCCGGTACTCGGGGATATCGGGATTTTTCTTAAAACCGAGATCAAGAGGTACTTTAAAAAGCACACGGATCTGTACATCAATCTCAAGTACATCGACCCCAGCTACATGGTGCGCTCCCGGGCCGCCAATGCCCACGACTCGATCTACTGCATGCAGTTGGCCCAGAACGCGGTGCATGCGGGCATGGCCGGAAAAACAGGGATGCTGGTGGGATACTGGAACGACCAGATCACCCACGTGCCGATCAAGCTGGCCACATCCCGGCGCAAGTGCCTGTCCCCGGAAGGCACCCTGTGGCTGAACGTGCTGGAAGCAACCGGTCAGCCGCTGGCCCTCGTTAATGACGAATAACGAGCTATCAAGTTTTTGGAGGACAACGTGAGCAAACAAGGAGAGTTCATCTTTACTTCAGAGAGTGTGGGAGAAGGCCATCCGGACAAGATCTGTGACCAGGTTTCCGACGCCGTGCTGGACAGCGCCCTGTCCCAGGACAACAAATCCAGGGTAGCCTGTGAGACCTTCACCACCACCGGACTGGTCCTGGTCGGCGGGGAGATCACCACCCAGGGCTATATCGATCTGCAGCGCATCGCCCGGGGCGTGCTGAAGTCCATCGGCTACGACGATCCCTCCTACGGCATCGACTATCAGTCCTGCTCGGTGATCTCCAGTATCCACGAACAGTCTCCGGATATCGCTCAAGGTGTGGAGAGGGGAAGCAAGGAGATCGGCGCCGGGGACCAGGGCATGATGTTCGGCTACGCCTGCCGGGAGACGCCGGAGCTGATGCCCGCCCCGATCCAGTACGCCCACCGCATCATGCGGCGGGCCGCGGAGGTGCGCAAACACGGGACTCTACCCTTTATGCGGCCGGACGGGAAATGCCAGGTCTCGATCCACTACCGCGACGGCAAACCCGTAGAGGTAACCACGGTGGTGCTGTCCCATCAGCACGCCGAGGACATCGGTTACGAGGAACTGAAAGAGGCTTTCATCGAGGAGATCATCAAGAAGGCGATCCCCGCGGATATGCTTGCCGGCAGGGTAACCTACCACATCAATCCTACCGGAAGGTTCGTGATCGGCGGCCCCCACGGAGACACGGGGTTGACCGGGCGCAAGATCATAGTCGACACCTACGGGGGCATGGCCCGCCACGGAGGGGGAGCGTTTTCGGGAAAGGACCCGACCAAGGTAGACCGCTCGGCCTCCTACATGGCCCGCTACATCGCCAAGAACATCGTGGCCGCCGAGCTCTGCGAGAAATGCGAGGTTCAGCTGGCCTACGCCATCGGCGTAGCCCGGCCGGTTTCCCTGTTCGTTTCCACCTTCGGAACGGGCAAGGTCGCCGAAGACAAGATCGAAGGGGCGATCACCGAGATCTTCGATACCACCCCGGCGGGCATCATCGAAACCCTGGATCTGCGAAAGCCGATTTTTCAGGAGACCGCCGCCTACGGCCATTTCGGCCGGGGCAACTTCAGCTGGGAGCGCACCGACAAGAGCGATACGCTGAAGGAGAAACTGCTGTAGCGCCGTTTGGACGCATCATGACCGCATCCCGCGTGCGAATCAGAGCGCTGGATATCGTAATCTTTCTCTTGGCCCTTCTCCTCATCGGGTTTATCTCCCTCCAGACCTACGCCAGAGGCCGGGGTACGCCCGAAATCACGATCAGCGGGGCCGCCCGGGGTGCCGGCCAGGGAGCTGCCCAGGGCGCCGAACAGCAGTGGATCTACCCCCTGGATGCGGAATTGACCCTGCGGGTACCGGGACCGCTGGGCGAAACCGTGGTGGTAATCGAGGATGGTGCGGTGCGGGTGATCAGCTCCCCCTGCCCCGAGAAGATCTGCGTCAAGACCGGCCGGATCTCGAAACCCGGTCAATGGATCGCCTGCCTGCCCAACAGGGTCTTTATCTCGATTCAGGGAAGAAGGAGCGAGCAGCCCGATGCCATCAGCCAGTAAACCGGGGCGCAGCCCGGGGGGAGGCAGCCGGCCCAAGATTCAACGCCTGGTAGCCCTGGCCGCAGCGATCTGCCTGTTCCTGGCCTCGATCGAGTATGTGATCCCCAAGCCCCTGCCTTTCCTGAGGATCGGGCTGGCCAACCTGCCCCTGCTGCTGGCCGTGGATCTGTTCCCGGTCTCCCACTTCTTTCTCCTGCTGGGTATCAAGATCCTGGGGCAGTCTCTGATCCAGGGCAGCCTCTTCTCCTTCACCTTCCTGCTTTCCCTGAGCGGTTCCCTGGCCAGCGGCCTGATCATGCTGGCCGCCCGCCGATTGCTCAAGGGATCGACCACTCTCATCGGCATCAGCATCCTGGGGGCCATGGCCTCAAACTTCGTGCAGCTGACCCTGGCCCGCTACCTGGTGTTCGGCCGCTCCGCCTGGATGATCGCCCCGCCCTTCCTGCTGGTCGGCCTGGTCTCATCCAGCATCCTCGGCTACCTGGCTCAAGCTTACAAGCAGCGCTCGGCCTGGCTTCCCAGGATGTTTCCGGAAGCCTACCGCCGGTAGGAGAGTAACCGGGCTCGCTCGCTTGAATTCGCAGGATTGTCGACGGAGACATGCCTCCTCTCAATCCCGGGAGACGTCCACGGGCAGTTGCCGACAAGAGGAGCGAACCGTCAATTCGGCTTTATAGGTGTATCGAGGCTTATCAGATTTACCCAGGACCATATCGAGAATCAGCTCCCCCGCTCGACTGCCCATCGCTTCCTTTGGATGATTGATCGAGGTGAGCTTGGGCAGGCAGGCTTCGGCCAGGTGGGAGTTGTCATACCCGATGACCGAGACATCTCGAGGGACCTCCAGTCCGGCGTCGCGAATCGCTTCCATCGACTTGATGGCCACCTCGTCGTTGTAGCACACGATCGCGGAGGGGGGATGCTCCTGCTGCAGGAGGTGGCGGGTATACTGGTAGGGAAAGGAAAAAAGCTGCTCGGTGCTGTAGCTTCCGATGTTCTCTTCTGGAACGGGACAGCCGAACTCCTCCATTGCCCGGCGAAAACCTTGCCTTCGTCGAACCCCCTGCAAGTCGTCTTCCTTGAAGATCCCGGCGATGATTCGATGCCCCATCTGCAGAACGTACTGAGTTGCCATGAATCCTCCTTCCTCGTCATCCATGACCACGTACGCGGAGTCTATGTCCGGGTACGATGCGTGCAGGAAGAGAAAGGGGATCTTCTTCTGTTCCAACTCGTAGAAATACTCCCGGTTTGCCTTGCTCTCGGCACTCTTCGTAGGCTCTATGATGAGCCCCGCAATATCCTGTTTGAGGATATTTTCGAGGCACTGGGTCTCTTTCCTGACGTCGTTCCACGTGTTCGCCAGTATCAGGATATAGCCGGCTGAGCTCAGAGTTCTCTCTATTCCCCGCATGATGTAGGGGAAGATGTAGTGCGAGATATAGGTGGTGATGACCGCTATGGAATTGGCCTTATCCCTCTCTCTGAAGCTGCAGAAAGTGCCCCGGCCCTGCTCGCGGAATATCCAGCCCTCGTGTTCCAGCTCGGCAAAGGCTTTTCGTACCGTGTGGCGGCTCAATCGGAACGCTCCCACCAGCTCCGTCTCGGAGGGCAACTTCTCACCCGGGGAGATCTCTCCGGAGCTGATTTGCTTCTTGAGATGCTCCTTGAGCTGATGGTATTTTGGCAACAAACTGTTAGAGTCGATCATGGTTGTCTGCTCATCCGGACAAGTTCAGTCCACACGTATCAATTCTATATCCTAAATACTCATTCTTGACAATACAATTGGATATGTTAGAATCTTAAATGTACGGATAACCGTATAAGCAATTCTATTCCTAATACCAAGGAGGTTCACTATGGGTAGGAAGATCGGAATCATTGTGGTGGGCACGCTCCTATGCTTCACTCTGGGGGCATTCGCCACCGGTGGTACGGAAGCAAAGATTCAACTCTCCTTCTGGAACATGCCTTTCGTGACCCAGGAGGTCTCTCCCGAGTACGTTCTGAGGTGGGAGAATGACGTGGTGAGCGCTATACCGAACGCCACCGTGGACAATTTCTACGGCCCGGGGAAATACAAAGATCAAAGAGACAAGTTTTTGCTGCAGGCCAAGAGCGGGACTCCCGACGTTATCGAGGGTCTGCTCGAAGACACCGCCGTCTATGTCCAAAAAGGTCTTATCGAGCCGCTGGATGACCGGTTCGCCGCCTGGTCGGAGAGCAGCCAATTTGTCGAAAGTACCCTTGCACCCTTGAGGATCGGCGGCAAGCTCTACGGGATCCCCTACAACACCAATGCCCGGGCAATGATCTACAGAAAAGACATCTTTGCACAGTACAACCTCAAGGTGCCGGAGACCTGGACGGAGCTGGTCCTGACGGCAAGGAAGATCACCGAGCTGACCGGCGGCAAGACCCACGGCTTCTACGTGTGCACCGAGGTCGGAGGTCCCCGCGCGGCCCAGGAGTTCATATCCTGGTACTACCAGGTCAGCGACAGGAAGAACCTCTTCGAGGTTAGCGGAGACCAGATCAAGTTCAACGGCACGGTCGATCAGTTCGAGAAGGTTCTCACCCTCTACGACGAGTTGTTCCGGGAGGTTGAATACCCGGCCTGCGATCCGAATGTCCGCGGAACCGGCTGGCCGGTGGAAGATCCCGGCTACGTGGCCGGAAAGTGGGCGATGGCTCCCATGGGACCCTGGCTGTGGGGCAGGAGGGATGAAAGCGATATCGCCCGGGATATCCTGGAAAACAAGACCGCCATCACAGCCCTGCCCGTGATAACGGGAGGGACCCCGGCGACCTACCTGGAGGTCAAGCCCATCATGTTGAACAGCTTCTCGGCGCACAAGGACGCAGCCTGGGAGCTGGTGAAGTATATCACCTCGAAGCAAAAAATGGGGGAATGGCTGGCCGAGTCCGGCGGGATCCCTGCTCGCAAGGACTCGCTGCAGATGGATGTCTTTACCAAGAGCGATATCGGCTGGTGGATCCAGGGCTTCGCGAATGAGCTTCCCAAGTCGGTAGCTATGGCTCCGATAAACTGGGGCCCGGTGAGTGAGGCCGATCTGCGGGCGGTCAATTACGTCATCTACGATGAGAAGTCACCCAGAGAAGCCGCCCAGTGGCTGTACGACCGGATCATGGAGCTCAAAGCGAACAACGAGCTGTAGTGTACAGGCGAGCGTTTAGAGGCAGTCCAAAGGGGCTGTATCCGCAGGTTGGGTGCAGCCCCTTGTTCGTAGTCAGGCCGTCAAGTTGACATTCAGACTTTCTTAATTAATATAGATCCCGGAATGAGAGAGATAAGAAAGGGCCTACTTTTAATCGTACCCGCACTCGTGATCATGTCCCTTTTCACCGTGTATCCGCTTCTGGACGGCATCCGCATGGCTTTCACCAACAAGCACCTGCTGAAGGAAACGGTGCAGTACGTGGGGGGGGCGAATTTCAAGAGGATCCTGACCGACGAGATCTTCTGGATATCTCTGTATCACTCGGTGATCCTGACGGTCAGCGCGGTCGTCCTGCAGTTCATCCTGGGACTGGTGCTGGCCTGGACCATGAAGCAGAAACTTCCCGGGATGAACATTTTTAAAAGCATCATCATGGCCAGTTGGGTGATTCCGGTAGCCGCTACGGTGATCATGTTCAAGTTCATGGCCCAGCCGGATATCGGATTGATCAATATCGCCCTCAAGCTGCTGGGCTTCAAGAACCTGAACCGGTACTGGCTGGGGGATCTGAACGCAGCCCTGCCCTTCATCATCATGCTGCACCTATGGAGAAACGTCCCATTTTACGGAATTGCGTTCCTGGCCGCCATGCAGGCGATACCGAAGAGCTATTACGAGGCTGCGGAGATAGACGGAGCCAGCGCCTGGAGGAAGTTCCTGCACATCACCCTGCCCGGAATCCGCAGCATGATTATGGTGATGGTGACGATTCACGTGTTGTGGACCTTCAATAATTTTGACTTCGTTTACCTGGCTACGGGAGGGGGGCCGGTGAATGCCACCGATGTGCTGCCCGTGTATGTATACCGTCAGTGCTGGACCAGCTACACGGTCAGCTACGGAGCGGCTATAGGGACCGTCATGCTGTTTATTCTCATGATCTATTTTATCGTCTATATAAGAATATACGAAAAGAGGACGGGCAGTTGATGAGCAGCAAAACTCGAAACAGGGCGGTTACGGCTGCGTTGGCCTACCTGGTGGTCTTCATCTCCCTTGTTTTCTTTATCCTACCCATACTCTGGATCATCTACACCTCTTTCCGTACCCAGGCCTCGATCTTCACGGGAACAGTATTTCCTCCTTTGGAAGAGTTCACCCTGGAGAACTACCGGACCATACTCTCGGTAACCGATTTTCCCCGCTACTTTCTCAACTCTTTCCAGATAGCAACGCTGGTGACTCTGTTGTCCCTGTTGTGCTCGATTATCGGAGCATACGGGTTGAGCCGCTTCAATATCCGCGGAAAGAACGCGTTGATAATGGGCATCTTCTCCACCCAGATGTTCCCCCAGGTGCTGCTCATCATTCCCCTATACCTGATCATCTTTCATCTGTTGCTGCTCGACCGGGTGATCGGGGTGGTGTTGGGCCACATCGTTCTGGTTCTGCCGTTTCAGATCTGGATGCTCAAGGGTTACTTCGACAACATTTCCAAAGATATCGACGATTCGGCCAGGATCGACGGCTGCAGTATCCCGCAACGGCTCATCTTCGTTGTGCTTCCCATAGCGGCTCCGGGGATCATGGTGGCCGCTTTCTTCTCCTTTGTCGTTTCCTGGGGAGACTATTTGATCGTCTCCATTGTCAGCCAGAGCCAGCGAACTGCAACGGTCACGCTGGCCATCCAGCGGCTCTCGTCAGCCCTGCTCATCCGCTGGGGTCAGGTTGCCGCAGCCACAGTCCTGACTATCGTACCCACGATAATTCTCTTCTATTTCGTGCAGAACCGTCTGGTTGAAGGGTTGACCGCCGGTGCCATCAAGGAAGAATAGAACCTAAACTCGTCCCATTGGCAGGAGAGGTATACTATGGAACAGCTGAAGAGCCTGGAAGCCTGGTTTATCACCGGCAGCCAGAAACTGTACGGGGAACATACCCTAAGGCAGGTGGACAAGGATTCAAAACTCATCGCCCGGGGGCTGTCCGATTCTCCCCGGATCCCGGTTCGAGTGGTGTTCAAACCGGTGCTCACCGACCCGGATGGCATCCTCGAAATTTGTCGGGAGGCAAACATGGTGTCGAACTGCATCGGGCTGATTACCTGGATGCACACCTTTTCCCCCGCAAAAATGTGGATAGCCGGACTCAAGGCGCTGCAGAAGCCGCTTCTGCACCTGCATACCCAGTTCAACCGGGACATCCCCTGGGAAAGCATCGATATGGACTTCATGAACCTGAACCAGTCGGCCCACGGCGGCCGGGAGTACGGCTTCATGCTGAGCCGCCTGCGGCTGAACCGCAAGGTGGTGGTGGGCTACTGGCAGGACCCGGCGGTCCAGGAGAGCGTGGCCGTTTGGACAAGGGCGGCCTGCGCCTGGCATGACGCTCAGGGTGCGCGGATCGCGCGTTTCGGTGACAACATGCGCGAGGTAGCCGTTACCGAGGGCGACAAAGTGGAGGCTCAGATCCGCTTCGGGTATTCGGTCAACGGATACGCTTTGGGGGATCTGGTAGCCGCCGTGGATCGGGTAGCCGAGGGCGAGGTAGAGAAGCTGCTGGGGGAGTACTACGAATCGTACCGGATCGCCGAGGACCTGAAACCGAAAGGAGCGCGGCGCGCACATCTGCGTGAATCGGCCCGTATCGAGCTGGGTCTGCGCTCGTTCCTGCAAGAAGGAGAATTCAAGGGCTTTACCACCTGTTTCGAGAACCTCTACGGTTTGACCCAGCTTCCCGGGCTGGCGGTTCAGCGGCTCATGGCCGATGGCTTCGGTTTCGGAGCCGAGGGTGATTGGAAAACCGCGGCGCTGGTGCGGGCGATGAAGGTCATGAGCCGGGGGCTGAGCGGCGGAACCTCGTTTATGGAAGACTACACCTACCACCTCAGTGAAGGAGCGGAGAAGGTTCTGGGAGCCCACATGCTGGAGCTTTGCGCTTCCCTGGCCGGGGCCAAGCCTTCCTTGGAAATGCATCCCCTGTCCATCGGCGGCAAGGAGGATCCGGCCCGCCTGGTGTTTGACGTACCCGCCGGTCCGGCTCTGAATGCAACCATCGTGGATATGGGAAACCGCTTTCGCATGTTGGTCAACGAGGTGGAGGTGGTCCCACCACAGGCCCCCCTGCCCCGGCTGCCCGTAGCGCGAGCTCTCTGGATGCCCCGTCCCGATCTCAAGACCGCCGCGGCTGCCTGGATTTTGGGCGGCGGGGCCCATCACGCAGCCTTCAGTCAGGCGCTCAAATCCGAGCATCTGGAGGAGTTCGCTGAAATGGCCGGTATCGAGTTCCTGCTCATCGACGGAACCACGAGGATTCGGGACTTCAAGAAGGAGCTGCGCTGGAACGAATTGTACTACGGCCTGGCTCGAGGCCTGTAATGACAACATTGCGGTGAGCTTGAGCAGCTGAATCGCGGAGGACAATCATGAAAGAACACCAGATCCTGTACCTCAGCAAACAGGAGGTTGCCGAAGCCGGGCTGACCATGCCTGAAGTGATCGAGGCGGTGGAGCAGGCCTTCAGGGAGAAGGGGGAAGGCAGGGTGGAGATGCCCCCCAAACCCGGCGTGCATTCACGGCCCAACTCCTTCATCCACGCGATGCCCGCCTACATCGCCGCAACCGGCGCCCTGGGCGTAAAGTGGGTTGCCGGTTACCCGGAAAACAGCAGGAGGGGCCTGCCCTACATCAGCGGCCTCTTGGTGCTCAACGATCCGTATACCGGACTCCCCCTGGCGGTGATGGACTGTGTCTGGATCACGGCCATGCGTACCGGTGCGGCTACAGCGGTGGCCGCCCGCTACCTGGCCAGGGAAGATTCCAAGATCCTGGGTGTGTTGGGCGCCGGAGTCCAGGGGTTCAGCAACCTGGAGGCGCTGAAGGTGTTATTACCGATCGAACGGGTGGTGGTCTACGACGTCGACCCCCGACAGCTGGAACACTACCAGCAGCGGGTCCGCAGTCGCTGGCCGGAGATCGAGGTACAGCGGGCAAGCGAACCGCGACAGGCGGTGGAGGGCATGGACATCGTGGTCACCGCCGGTCCGATCGTTCGCCCGCCTCATGCAACGATTCAACCCGGTTGGCTGTCCAAGGGAGCCTTCGCCTCCATGGTGGATTTCGACTCCTACTGGAGCGGAGAAGCCCTGGCCGAAGTCAACAAATTTACGACCGACGATATTCCCCAGCTCCAGCACTACAAGACCCTGGGCTACTTTCAGACGATCCCTCCGGTCTACGCGGAGCTGGGTGAGCTGGTCACGGGCAGGAAACCCGGACGGCAGACAGCGGGAGAACGGACCGTGGCCTGCAACCTGGGACTGGCCATCGACGACCTGGCCACGGCTCCACTGGTGTACAAGCGGGCCGTTGAAAAGGGATTGGGCACCCGGCTGCCCCTGTAACAGACGGCTGGGAGGATCGAAAAGAACACATGCTCCCGGCTTGCAGCTGATCAGTCGATGATCCGCCTGACAATCCTCCAGACAATTATGGCTAAAAAAACCAGCCAGATACCACGATCAGCAAGGTGGCGGGCCAGGTTTTTACCTCTCCGCTGCTCAAGACAACCGCAGCCTTACCAACTCGCCTCCATGGGGATCACTCTATTGAACGATGCGACGGCGCTCTATACACTAGTACCATGAATCCCAGATTCTTCGAAGCATCAGAAAATGAAAAGGTGCAGTGCCGTCTGTGTCCCCACAACTGCCTGATCGCTCCCGGCAAGTTCGGCGTGTGCCGGGTGCGCTACAACGCGGGCGGAACCCTGGAACTGCCCTTCTATGGCCGGTTGTCGGCCGTGGCCATCGATCCGATCGAGAAGAAACCGCTCTACCACTTCCACCCCGGCAGCTCGATCCTTTCAGTCGGCTTCGTGGGCTGCTCGTTTCACTGCCCCTTCTGCCAGAACCACCACATCGCCCACGACACCTCCTTTCCCACGGATCTGGTAAGCCCGCAGCAGCTGATCGAGCTGTGCGAACAGAGGGGATCCTTCGGCGTTGCCTATACCTACTCCGAGCCGATCGTGCACCTGGAGTACGTCCTGGATACCGCGGCTTTGGCCCGGAAACGGGGCCTGAAGAACGTGCTGGTCTCCAACGGCTACATCAATCCCGAACCGGCGGAGCAGCTGCTGGATCTGATGGATGCGGCCAACATCGATTTCAAGAGCTGGAATCCCGAGTTCTACAGAAAGGAGATCGGAGGCAAGGTGGAGGAGATCAAGCGATTCCTCAAGCAGGCCCACGACAAGATCAGCCTCGAGGTCACGACCCTGGTCATTCCCACGAAGAACGACAGCCCCGAGGAGATCGAAACGATCGCCAGCTTCCTCGCCTCTTTGAGCCCGGACATCCCCTACCACCTTTCAGCCTACTACCCCCAGTACAAATACACGATCCCCCCTACCCCGCCATCGACCCTGCGCAGACTGGCCGAGGTGGCCCGAAAGCACCTGCACTACGTATACCTGGGCAATGTAGGCATGGAGGAGACGAACACCACCTGCCCAAGCTGCGGCAATCTGCTGGTGCGTCGGCGGGGCTACTCGGTTTCCATTAAAGGGATCGAGGACGGGCGCTGCCGGGAGTGCGGTGCGCACTGCCCCATCGCCGGGGTGTAATCTTTGAAGGCACGAATTAATCGGATTAAGACTGGTTTGCTACAGATACTTGTTGATCAGCCGACCAGCTTGCTTCGCCCCATCCCCGCGCATCGGTTTATACGACACGCCCCTGCCCAGGTTGACGGTGATCAATTCGACCAGATCCTCTGGAGTCGTCCCAGAAAGATATCTCTTCACCCCGGCACCGAATCTTTCCAAGGTAGCCGCCACCTTCTCCTGCTCCCTGTGACCCTCGATGGGAAAGTAGAGGAAGGGTCGCCACAGTGCGGCTAATTCGCTGATAGAAGACAGACCGCACTGCACCACCGCCAGGTCACAGGCGGCGTAGTACTTGTACAGATCGGGCACGAAACCCAGCACCTCGATATCCGGATGAACAGTGAGTGATTCCGTGGGCAGCCGGGGACCGGTGACGAAAATCATGCGCAGGTCCGGTATGCGTTCTTTGATCAACAAATAGGTCCTGTCGCAGAGCTCCAGCAGTGATTTGCCTATCGACGTTCCGCCGATCGAACACACAACCAACGGTTCGTCTCCCAAACCCAACTCTTTTTTGACTTTGCTCGGATCACGGTAGTCCTTCGGATCGAAGCGAACTATGTAGCCGACGATCCAGGGACCAGACCAGATTTAGGATATATCTGCCGAGCTTCACCCCGACCTTGGGGGAGGCCGCTTCCAGGCCGAGGAAATCGTAGATAATCACGAAGGGGATAGTGATTTTGACGAGCCCAAAAATGAGGACGATCACGATCTCATAGGTCTCGTTCCCGGAGAATCCGTTTCCCGCCCATGTTGTACACGATCATTCTTGCACGTGCGGCGCGATAAGGCAATGAAAAATCCAGGGACACGGGCTGGGGTAGCCCAGGGAGTCCGCCTTCAGTTCAGCCGACCTGTTACGCCGGCCGGTAACCAGGAATCAGTGTGCTTGAGCCTTCTTCCCGATATCTACATCAATCATGAAACGGAGTTCGGACCCAGCCATTGTTCAGGACCTGTTGATTGGGTAGACCCGGTCCTGCTCCACCAGCTCTGCTGTGTACAAAATACACACCCGGATATCCTCCAACTCAAGCTCCGGGTAGTCCTCAAGCAAATACTCTACACTTACATTGGCTGCAAGCGCTTTTAGCCTGGTTTTCTCACAAACCCTCACGAAAAGTTCTGACTCTGCAATCAGCCTGATTTTTCCGAAATTGGGAACATCCAACTGAGCAGTATCCTAGACAGTTGTGGAGGATTGTCCTGTTTTTCCTAAATAATCCATCCCAAATCGCTGGATAACGGTTCTGCGCAACGATGAGGGCAGACTGGTCCCCGTCAAAGATGGGCCTGCAGATGGATGGGGTTTTTCAGCACAGCTGTGGGTAGGCAAGTTTGAAATTCTTCATAATCTGGAAAAAGGTGTTCTGGTACGGATAGCCGGTAGCCATGCTGACGACAATACGGCGAACACTGATGCGACCTCTGTTCCCTGCAGTCCCTGGGTTCTCAATTCATTTATCAACACATACGCCGGGGAAGAGAAACACAATCTTAACTGATTCGCCTTCATCGTTGCCGAAGAGGTTCGAGCAGAGAACAGATACAGTTGCTGTTCCTTGATCCGCTTCTCCATGTCCCCACAGGCACAGTACATCTGTTCATACAGGCTTTGCGCCTGTATCACTTCCCGTGGCAGATTGGTTGCGACAAAGCGAGGATTGGCTCCTTTGGCCAAGTATTCCGCTTTTCCAACCACCCGTCTTTGTCGAGACCAAATGTTCAAGGTCCGGTAGGTGAAATCTTTGAAGATCCTCTGTGGCTGTTGCTGTTCGAAGTAGCGTTTCCTCGCCTTCTTCGGTTCTTTGAAGATGCGTTTCAACATTTTACGACGATATTTGGGAATCCATACCACATGGTATCCTGTTCGGTATTCGACATGTCATTATAATCTGTTTTCCACCCATTCCAAGAATATCCATTTATTGTCGAGCATTCACCCACGGGCATGCTGGTTTAACTCGGCTTAAGGAATAGAAATCTAGCTTGACAAGAAAATAAATATGCTTTACAGTTTGGTTGTAAAGCTGTCATACTGCTTTACTAATTCAAATTGTTTCGAGGAGGTGCAGCATGACGAAACCCAAATTTATCCTAGTTGTCTTGGCGATTTTTCTGATTTGTGGGCTATCTTGGCCAGGCGCTCAGCAAGAAGGCCAGACAAAGGAGACGGGGGAGGAAAAGCTAGTCATAGGTTTCATTGTAAAAAACCTTGTCAACCCATTTTTCGTAGCAATGAAAAATGGAGCTGAACAGGCAGGCAAAGACTATGGAGTCGACGTGAGGGTATACTCTCCGGAGAAACCAAACGATGTAGAAGCACAGATTAGAATCATGGAGGATATGATTCAGAAAAATTTTGATGCCATCGTAGTGGTACCAACTGATTCCAGGGGAATAATTCCGGGAATAGAGAAAGCGAACAATGCAGGTGTCCCGGTTTTTGTGGCGAATACCAAGGCCTTCGGTGGTGAGTTCTTGACATTTGCAGGAATTAGCCACACAGAGATCGCTCAACTTATGACAGAGAAGCTGTGCGAAGAGCTTGGTGGGAAAGGGAATATAGTGGTAATTTCCGGTGTACCGGGTGCGCAAACCACCCTCGATAAAAAACCGGGTATAGAAGCTGCTTTGGAGAAGTATCCTGGCGTCAAAGTACTTGATTGGCAGTCGGGTATGTATCAAAGAGAAAAAGCTATGACCGTAATGGAAGACTTTTTGGCAAAATATCCAAATATCGATGGTGTCATGGCGCAAGACGATGGTATGGCGCTTGGCTCAATAGAAGCTATTCGTGCAGCTGGTAAACTTGGAGAAATTGTCGTCGTAGGTGCAAACGCGACACCGGATGCTCTTCAGGCGGTTAAAAGTGGGGAACTGGCAGCTACAATCGATTCAGCGCCGGAGCGACAAGCTTATTTGCCTACAGAAGCAGCTATCAAATATTTAAAAGACGGAGTTGTTCCACCAGAAGAAATACCTGTATCTCTTGCACGAAATGTGATTGATAAGAGCAACGTCGATGAGTTTATGGCAAAGAAAGGACTATAGAAACAAGAACGACTTCTGAGATTGAAATGCGAGGCCTGGATCGTAAAAAATGATTCAGGCCTCAATAAAACATTACGTTGAGGTGCAATATGATATTAAATGAGCTGAAATCCAGTGAAGTCAAACAAAAAATAGACAAGAATACTCTACTTATACTGCCGATGGGCTCTACCGAGCAACATGGACCTCACCTACCAATTAAAGTAGATATATTTATTCCACACCAGTTGGCTTTACGTGCCGCAGAAAAGACTGATTCCCTGGTCGCACCACCAATCTACTACGGTTATAATGAGAAAGAACTTACATTTCCTGGGACAGCTTCTGTTAGTATTTCCGCATTCCAAAATTATGTTTTCGAAGTATGCAGGAGCTTCTACAAAACAGGATTTAGCAAACTTCTGCTACTCAACGGCCATCGAGGTAATAGATTTATCTTACATGCAATTATCAATTTACTTGCTGAATATACCAATATTCAGTGCGCAGGTCTAGATTATTACGATCTTGTCAAAGATATTGTAAGTAATGTACGTGAGAGTTCGGTAGGTGGGATGCAGCATGCCTGTGAGTTTGAAACATCAGTAATGCTGTATCTAGACGAGCGCTCCGTTGACATGTCGAAGGCGAAAGCGGAATTCTCACCGTACTTAGGCTCCAAATATACAGATCATGACATGACTTTTGATCCTATAGTATTTATGACAGCACCCTTTGAAAAGAGAACTAAATCGGGAGTATTAGGTGATCCCACCCTGGCAACGAAAGAAAAAGGCAAAGCCATTTTTGAAGGTGCCGTTGAAAGGTTGATCGAATTTATCACTTATTTCAAAAAACTCAATACTCTTGGCTAAAAAGATTAGAGTTGAGTCCGTGGCTAACTGTCCTATCTATCGATCGATCCAACTTCGGACAGTGATGTTTATTTACATAGAACGAAAGCGAGATTCTACTCGATGAATCCAATACTGACTATGAAAGATATTTCAAAGACCTTCCCTGGTGTTCAAGCGCTTGATGGGGTCAATTGCGAATTGCACAAGGGTGAGGTATTGGTGATTCTTGGTGAAAACGGCGCGGGCAAATCAACATTGATGAAGATTTTGTCAGGGGTCTATATGGCTGATTCTGGAACTATACATATTGAGGGAAAAGAGGAAAGTTTCTCTTCACCCAGAGATTCTACACGAGCCGGAATTAGCATGATATATCAAGAGCTGAATCTTGTTCCCACTCAAACTATTGCACAAAATATACTAATGAGAAGGGAACCGCGTCTTAAGAAACTACCCTTCATTATTGATCAACGTACAACGGTTAAGATGGCAAATAATATTTTGTCTTCTGTTGAAATGGATATAGATCCATTAGTCAAAGTTACTGATATAAGTGTCGCTCAACAACAAATGGTTGCAATAGCAAAGGCTATTTCTTCAAACGCTAAAATTATAATAATGGATGAGCCGACAGCTACTTTAACTGAAAAAGAAATACAAAAATTGTTTTCAATAATACAGTCCCTAAAAGGAAGAGGTTTAAGTGTTATTTACATATCCCACAGACTTCAGGAAGTGCATCGAATAGGTGATCGATGTATGGTGTTGAGGGATGGCAAAGTTGCTGGATTTGTTAATCTTGCTGATGTACAAATTGAAGATCTTATTTCAATGATGATCGGTGAGAAAGTATCAGCTACGGTCAAAAGACCAGTTACCACAGTTGGTGAAGAAGCTATAAGGATT